>OKWG01000136.1_pt1 | contig 40306 bp, 34 predicted proteins | sample 1607091 | NCBI WGS metagenome assembly OKWG01 (sample SAMN04414080, study PRJEB24778) | human gut metagenome | material: faecal | host: Homo sapiens
CTGACCTCAAGTACCTCGCAACGCTTGGCTATCGGGATATCTTTGAGTTCCGAATCCTCAAGGGAAGCTTGAATAAAGGCGTACCTCACTGAAGGCCGTTTTTCGAGAGGTACGCCGCGAATTTTTTAGCAGCAATACCTCGGCGCGGGACTTCTGCAATTCGGAGCGCAAACGCGCAATCTCTGCCTGCTCGGCACTAACGGAATCTTCGCCGTCAAGTGATGCTTGAAGCAATCCGCTGCGATACTGGCGCACCCAGCTATACAAGGATTTGGGATTGATGTCGAGTTCGCGAGCCACATCAACAGCCGGACGATGCTCGTCGACGACAAGTTTTGCTGCGTTAAGACGAAATTCTTTGGTGAAAATACGACGAGTAAAAGCCATGGGGTTTAGTCTCCTGATAGACAAAATTGTGCCCTAACAGGGCCGATCTATCAGGTCCATTTTTTGTACCCTCATCCCACATGTAGGGGTCGCTATCAATGCCCTCTTGCTCGATCCGAATAAGGATCCGCAAAACCCAAAGCTGTCAAGATCTCTCGCTCTCGAGCTTCCATGACTTCTGCCTCTTCATCTGTCTCGTGATCCCAGCCTTGTGCATGCAAGGTTGAATGCACCAAAAGGTGGGCGAGGTGAGAACGGAATGATTTGTTCTGTTCCTTGGCTTCGCGTTCCAACACAGGTGTGCAAATCACAATGTCCGCTTCAGCCGTCGGCTCGTGTTGATAGTCGAAGGTCAGAACATTCGTTGCGTAGTCTTTGCCACGATAGGCTTTGTTGAGTTCAAGCCCCTCTTCCTGTCCTACGAAGCGCACACAGAACTGGGCCGAGACAGAAAGCGCCGCTTGAACCCACTGCGTCATGTCAGCTCTTCCAGGAAGGCGTTTTGACGTATCGTCCGTTCGCTCGAATTCGATCTCAAGCGTTATTTTTTTCTTTGCCATGTTTCTCTTCCTTCGCAAGACGTGCTAACTCTCTACGTTCCTGAGCAGCAGATTCAGCTGCTTTTTCTGCTTTCTCGTATGCTCTCACAATTGCACCAACCAACGGATGGCGAACGACGTCTTCCGTTGTGAAACGCACGATGGAAATGCCACGCACGTCTTCAAGCACATTACAGGCGTGCGCCAGACCGCTTTTGACTCCTTTAGGCAAGTCCACCTGCGTGGCATCACCCGTGATCACGGCGCGGGTTCCAAAACCGATACGCGTCAGGAACATCTTCATCTGCTCGGGCGTTGTGTTTTGGGCTTCATCCAAAATCACAAAAGCATTGTTGAGCGTACGCCCGCGCATGAAGGCAAGCGGCGCAATCTCAATGATCTGTTTTTCAATCAGCCGTTGCGTCTTTTCAAACCCGAAGAGATCAAATAGTGCGTCATAAAGCGGGCGCAGGTACGGATCGACTTTCTGCACGAGATCGCCGGGTAAGAAACCAAGGCGCTCTCCCGCTTCGATTGCTGGACGCGTGAGGATGATGCGCTCGACAGCGTCACGCTCGTAGGCGTCTACTGCAGCTGCGACAGCCAGATACGTTTTCCCGGTACCTGCAGGCCCGACGCCGAAAACCACATCGGTCTGCATGATGGCCCGCAAGTACCTTTTCTGGTTGGGCGTGCGCGGCTGGAGACCGGCTCGACGGGTTTTGAGCATGAATGCTTCATCGTCGTCAATGCTCGAACCTGTCTGTTCACTAAGCACTGCCATCTGAACATCGTTGACAGAAATCTCCTCTCCTGCATGCACACGAGCCGCGCAAGACTGCAAAACTGCAAAAGCCTTTGGCGCCTCCGCTCCGGCAATACGGAAGTTATTTCCTCGGCGAGAGATCTTGGCATCGAACGCTGTTTCTATCTGGCGAAGATTTTCGTCAAGAGGTCCGACAAGCATGGCTAGTTCGCCAGCCGTCGCCTCAAAGATATAGACAAAATCCTTCAAGTCTTTTTTCATATTTCTTTCTGACTTTAGGCCAACTCACCGCCCAACGTATGAGGATAGACCTCAGTGATACGGATATTTGCCATCTGACCGATGAGCGACTCGTCACCCTTGAAGTTCACCACACGATTGTTGTCAGTACGAGCCGACAAGAGTCCTTCACCTTTCTTGGCCTTGCCGAACACCAGGCAGCGCTCAACTCGGCCGAGCATGGATTGAGAGATTTCCGTAGCCTTAGCATCAATCACAGCCTGGAGATGCTGCAGGCGCTTGAGCTTAACGTCTTGCGGCGTGTCATCTCTGTAGGATGCGGCAGGCGTACCGGGACGAGCGGAATAGACAAAAGAGAAGCTCGCATCAAAGCCGACTTCATTAATCAATCGCATCGTCTCGTTAAAGTCTTCCTCTGTTTCACCCGGGAAACCCACGATGAAGTCCGTTGCGATACTGATGTCCGGTCGTACGGCACGCAATTTTGCTATTCGTCCAAGGTACCACTCGTGCGTGTACCCGCGCTTCATGGCGCTCAGAATTCGGTCTGAACCGCTTTGCACAGGCAAATGCACATGGTTAGCCAGCTTGGGCAACCTTCCGTAAGCTTCGATCAAGCGATCCGAGAATTCCTTGGGATGACTTGTGGTGTAACGAATGCGCTCAATGCCGGGAATTTCGCTCACGTACTCCAGCAGTGCCGCGAAATCCACGGGACTTCCGTCCGCACCACGGCCGCAATATGCGTTGACATTTTGCCCCAGTAACGTAATTTCTTTTACACCTTGACTAGCCAGATGCGCACATTCCACCAACACGTCCATCAAAGGACGGCTGATTTCTTCGCCACGCGTATAGGGCACCACGCAGTAGGAACAGTACTTGCTGCAACCTTCCATTACAGAAACGAAGGCCGTGGCTCCAGTAGCTGTCGGAGCCGGTAAGCAATCGAATTTCTCGATTTCAGGGAACTCGATATCTACCTGAGGTTTGCCTGTACGTTCTCGTTCAGCAAGAAGCTCAGGCAAGCGATGCAACGTCTGGGGACCAAAGACCACGTCAACCCAAGGCGAACGTGAAAGGATACGCTTGCCTTCTTGGCTGGCAACACAACCACCCACGGCAATACGCATGGACGGTTTTTCTTTTTTGAGTTCTCTCAGTCTGCCCAGATCCGAGAAGGTCTTTTCCTGAGCTTTTTCTCGGATAGAACAGGTCACAACAACCAACAGGTCTGCGTCTTCAGGTTGAGCGCTACGTTCATAACCATGCTCACGCATTAGATCAATGATGCGGGCAGAGTCATAGTCGTTCATTTGGCAGCCAAAGCTGCGAAGATAGATTTTTTTTGCGTTCACGGTTTATGTCCGGTGGCTAAAGGATTATTGGATATTGAGTTAACACTCAACAATATTTACCGCCAAGCCTCCACGGCTTGTTTCACGGTATTTTGATTGCATGTCTTTGCCTGTTTCAAACATGGTCTGCATGACTGCATCGAGACTTACAAAATGACTACCGTCCCCAGCAAGAGCTAAACGAGCGGCATTAACAGCCTTGACTGCTGCTACGGCATTGCGCTCGATACAAGGAATTTGCACTTGGCCTGCTACGGGGTCACATGTAAGACCCAGACAGTGTTCCATGCCAATTTCTGCGGCGTTTTCCACTTGTCTCGGATTAGCACCCAGCACTGCGGCTAACGCCCCGGCAGCCATTGAGCAGGCAACACCTACTTCACCTTGGCAACCGACTTCGGCACCAGAAATTGAAGCGTTGCTCTTGTAAAGTAGACCAATGGCACCTGCCGTGAGCAAAAACTCACGAATACCTTCAGGATTGGCTCCGGAAATAAACGTACGGTAGTAGCGAAGCACTGCAGGAATCACACCCGCAGCGCCATTGGTGGGACTCGTCACCACGCGTCCCCCGCAAGCGTTTTCTTCCCCAACAGCAAAAGCCCATGCGTTAATCCAATCCAGAACACTCAAGGGATCGGAAGCTGAGTTGACGTTTTTCAACCGTTGTGCCAGATGCTTGGCACGACGCTTGACGGCAAATGGTCCGGGCATCGGGCCTTCTGTTTCCAAGCCTCGGTTGATGCAATCGTTCATCGCATCCCAAACGGCATCAAGCTCCTTGTCAATTTCTTCGTCGGTATAATGCACGCGTTCGTTAACACGTGCAATCTGGGCAAACGACAGATTGTTTTTTATGGCCAGTTCAAGAAGTTCCATACCGTTGCGATATACGTAAGGTAACGGCTGAGTTTTGCTCTTGGTGACAGCTACAGGCTCATTGGGTACATCGGGATCGTGCTCGCTACCGGCCACAATAAAGCCGCCGCCCACGGAATAGTAACGACGACACAGCTGGCAATTGCCTTGTTGGTCCAGTGCCGCCAAATCCATCGCGTTAGTATGAAATGCGCAAACCTTGTCAGCCGAGAAAATCATGTCTCGGTCGGGATCAAAAGCAATGCTCTTGATTCCTGCGAGATTAAGCACATGATCTTCTTCGGCCTGTCGGGGAATCTCCATGGATTCTTTGCCGGTGACAGTTGCCGGAGCCTTGCCAGCCAAACCGAGAATCACAGCCTTGTCGGTAGCGTGACCTCGGCCCGTGGCGCCCAAGCTTCCCATCAACTCGCAAACCACGCGCTGTGTTTGTGTCAAAAGTTCCTTTTTCTGGAGCTCCTGCACAAACAGCAACGCAGCTCGCATCGGTCCTACAGTGTGGCTCGAGCTCGGACCGACTCCGAGCTTGAACATTTCAAAAACGCTGGCAGCCATTTTGCTCATCTCGATTAGATCTGCTTGTCCACAACCAATGCTGCTTCACAATGCGTGCGCGGGTCGGTTTTGACATCCACAGGCACACGATCGCCGATCTTCACTTCCTGTGGCAAACGAACCAACGCCACCGTGAAGGGACCTTCGGGAACGCGAGCAATTGACGTACAGGGATATTGCGTACCGTTGAGTACAATGTAGGGAACTTCAACAAGCAACGCCGGATCGAATGCCACATCAAAGGCCACCAGCTGCATACGGTCGTAATTGCCGGCCTTAAAACGAGCTTCCGTCAGGGCTCGACCGATAAAGATACGATCCGGATCGTCGAAATTCAGGGCACCTTCAAGACCGGTTTCAAGCGGGCTGGAGCTTTCGTCAAGTTCAAGTCCGGCTGCAGGTTCGCGCGCAAAGATTCGCAACGCATCCCATCCGGTCTGTTCACCTTTCTTTGCTCCGGCCTTGATGAGGTTGTCACTCAATGCCTTAATGTTGGCTTCGGGGCCAATCGCCAGACACATCCATCCCATATCAATGAAGCGGATGCCGAGGCTCTCTATCAAATGTCCGGGGTGAAGGGAGATGCCGTCAATCGGAAGCTTGCCGACAAAGGAGAAACCTGCAAGCGCTTCAACGCCAACATCAGCTTCAAAGGCAACGCTCACCTGACGAATCCAGGCTTGAAGGGCATCGGTTTCGTCACCCGCGAGAATGATTTCGTAGGCATCAGTGGCTCGGCGCGCAACCCAGGGCGTGCCCAGCACACCGCCGGTAGCGTTCATTGCCACCGAGCGTTCTACGCCTCCCACAGCAAGCTTTGTGACGTCACTCGTCAGCAGTCGAGCCAAAAACTTTTCTGCCCCCTGTACCTTAAGAATCGTCACAGGGGTGTCATTGAAGATCACAAGATCCAAAGCCATTTTTTCTATTTTTCGTTAAGTAGTGGTTTTCAATAATCAGTCTTCACGCACACAGTCGAGCATGTACTTAATCGCGCCGTCCGGTTGCTTGACCTTTACGAGACCGTGAACGTCGCTTTCAAAACCAGGAAAACGGCGAGTGAAGTCACGCGCAAAGCGCAGATATTCAACAATCTTGGAATTGACGCGTTCACCCGGCACCAGAAGCGGGATTCCCGGCGGATAGGGAGTCAACAGCACGGCTGAAATGCGCCCTTCCAGAGAGTCAATTGGCAAACGATCAATTTCGCCGTGTGCGAACTTGGCGTACGCATCGGTCGGACGCATTGCCGGAATCATTTCAGAGGTGTACATCTGCGTGGTCAAACGTGCCACGTCGTAATCGCGATAGACCTCATGCACACTCTGGCAGAGATCACGCAGGCCCATGCCTTCATAATGCGGGAATTCAGAGAGGAAACGCGGCATCACGCGGTAGAGTGGCGAGTTAGCGTCGTATGCGTCCTTGAACTGCTGTAGTTCCGTCACCATCGTGTTCCAACGGCCCTTCGTGATGCCGATCGTGAACATGATGAAGAACGAATAAAGCCCAGTCTTTTCAACAATGATGCCGTGCTCTGCCAGGTACTTCGTCACAACGGCCGCCGGAATACCCGTATCAGAAAAATCACCTTCCACGGACAACCCAGGCGTCACAATCGTTCCCTTGATGGGATCAAGCATATTGAAGCCTTCGGCCACTGGACCAAATCCGTGCCAGCTTTCGTTAGCGTGCAACATCCAGTCCTTCTGGGTGCCGAAACCCTCGCTCGGCAACTTTTCCGGTCCCCAAACGGTGAACCACCAGTCGTCGTAGTTTTTGCCGACTTCTCGCATCGCGCGACGGAAATACACGGCTTCGGCAATGGACTCCTCAACGAGAGCCTTGCCTGCACGCCCCTCCATCATGGCTGCTGCCACGTCGCAGCTTGCAATAATCGCGTACTGCGGCGACGTCGACGTATGCATCATGAATGCTTCGTTGAAACTGGAGCGGTCAAGTTTTTCCGTTTCGGAATCCTGAATGCAGATTTGACTTGCCTGGGAAATACCAGCTAAGAGCTTGTGCGTAGAATGGGTCGCAAAAACCATGCTCTTCTTTGTGCGCGGCTTGTTGCGATCAATGGCATGCATGTCACTGTAGAAGGGCGAAAATGCCGCATGCGGCAACCATGCCTCATCAAAATGAAGAATATCCACCTTGCCGTCGAGCTTTTCCTTAATCACTTCGTCGTTGTAGACGATGCCATCGTAGGTGGACTGCGTGATCGTCATAATGCGCGGCTTGGCATTTTTGTTCTTGATCAGCGGATTCTTGGCAATCTTTTCCTGAATCGTTTCCCAATCGAATTCGGAACGCGGGATCGGGCCGATAATGCCGTAATGGTTGCGCGTTGGCATCAGGAACACAGGAATAGCGCCCGTCAGAGTAATCGCGTGAAGAATCGACTTATGGCAGTTACGGTCCACAATCACGATGTCCCCCGGAGCCACCGTGTAGTTCCAGACAATCTTATTTGACGTGGACGTGCCGTTGGTCACAAAGAAAAGATTGTCACAACCGAAGATGCGAGCCGCATTCTGTTCAGACTTTGCCACAGGCCCAGTATGGTCAAGTAGCTGACCGAGTTCTTCCACGGCGTTGCAAACGTCGGCACGAAGCATGTTCTCACCGAAGAACTGGTGGAACATCTGACCCACAGGACTCTTTAGAAAAGCCACGCCACCCGAATGCCCAGGGCAATGCCAAGAATAGGAACTGTCAGCCGCATAGTGCGTCAACGCTCGGAAGAACGGCGGCGGCAGACTTTCAAGATATTGACGGGCTTCACGAACGATGTAACGCGCCACAAACTCAGGCGTGTCTTCAAACATATGAATAAAGCCGTGCAGTTCACGCAACACATCGTTCGGGATCGAAGGCGCAGTCTTCGTTTCACCGTACAAAAAAATCGGAACGTCCGGGTTCGAGCTTCTGACTTGATGCACGAAAGCTCGCAATTCTGCAATGGCTTCGTTTTCTTCACCGGTGTCGGAAAAATCGTCGTCGTCAAGACTTACGATAAAGGCCGAAGTGCGGCTTGCCTGACGCGCCAGACTCGAGAGATCGGAAAACGTCGTAACGGCGCTAACCTCTTGTCCTTGCGCTTCAATAGCTTGTGCAAGGTCTCGAATGCCAAGACCGGAGACGTTTTCCGAATGGTAATCCTCGTCAATGATGACGATAGGGAAGTGATATTTCATAGTTGGAAACGCAAAGGAAGAAGGCTCCCGCTCGGAATTTCCTCATGCAGGAGATTGCTGTTAATGAATATAGGCGCCAAGTGCGAAAAAACTGGATACTTCGCAGGCAGTGCAAGTATATCGGCATCGTCCTTGTTCTTGAATAAGACCTGCACACGCCATGTCCGTTCTTGACTATTCAAACGGATAAAATACGCCCCATTGTCGGACATCAGTCAATTTGACTGGCGCCTCACCGGAACTTTTTTATCTGGATGCTTCTTGTATGTCTCACAGTGCCGCTCAAAAAAACACCACTCATGCAGGTCGTCTCTTCATGATTACAGCTCCCTCCGGAGCTGGCAAAAGCTCGTTGGTTAAAGCGCTTTTGGAGAATGATCCCGAAATTGAGCTGTCGATTTCGCACACTACGCGTGCTCCGCGTCCAGGCGAAGTTAACGGTCGCGAGTATCACTTCATTTCCGTCAATGAGTTTGAAGAGCGCAAAACACGCGGCGAATTTCTCGAGTCCGCCCTTGTACATGGCAACTACTACGGCACAAGCCGCGTTTGGATTGAGCAGCGAATGGCTGCGGGTAAAGACGTTTTGCTGGAAATTGACTGGCAGGGAGCCCGGCAGGTACGTTCTCAATTTGAAGGTACTGTGGGCATCTTCATTCTGCCGCCTTCCATTGACGCTCTAGAAGCACGTCTGCACAAACGCGGCACCGACAGCGAAGCCACCATCACTCGCCGTCTGATGGGGGCCGGAGCGGAAATTGCCCACGCTCCTGAATTTGAGTTCGTTATAATTAACGATAGCTTTGACGTTGCTTTGTCGCAACTGATCTCCGTAGTGACAGCCTCGCGCCTGAACTTTCAAAATCAGGCTGCGCGCCATCGTGAACAGTTCATCTCGCTCGGCGTCCCTGTCTGATCTCTACCCTGCTGCAACGATTTCCTACTTTTGTAAAAAAAAAATGGCACGCATTACTGTTGAAGATTGCTTGAAGAAGATTCCGAACCGTTTTGAAATGGTTCTCTGCGCCGCATACCGCGCTCGTCAGCTCAACGACGGTCACGCACCGCGCGTTGATGCCAAGGACAAAAACACCGTGATCGCTCTGCGCGAAATTGCGCAGGGCAGTGTGTCGCGCGAAATGCTGGAACGCGTTTCCTAATTTCTTGCTTCACTCGGGCAACGGACAACCGTTGCGTTGCCCGCAAGCGAAACCAAGCGCTGCCTATCCTATAAAACTATTTGGGCAGCGCTTTTTTTATTTTTAATCATTTTTCGGAAAAGGTCCTATGCTGTTTACCGCCCCTCAAACAGCCCCGGCAACGACTCTGCCCGGCATTATTCGACCTCAACACCCTCATTCCGGTCAGTCTGACGAAGACGACTACGATGCGGCCTATCTGGACGCTCGTGCAGATGATATCGTAGGTCAGGAAGCCGACCTCCCTCTTTTCTCTCCCGTAGAAAAAGTCACCAAAGTCGTGACCTCTTCCGAACTGCTCGCCCGTTGCAGTCAGTTTCTCTCAAAAGCGGACGTGGAGCGTGTTCGTCAGGCATTTATGTACGCTGACGATGCGCATCTGGGGCAATTCCGCAAATCCGGCGAACCATACATCACGCATCCTCTGGCTGTAGCAAACATTCTGGCTGAGTGGCGTCTTGACTCCACCACCATTTGCGCCGGTCTCATGCACGACGTGCTTGAAGACACACCTGTCGCCAAGATTGAAATGGTCGAGCGCTTTGGTGTAGAAGTGGCTGAACTCGTCGATGGTGTGAGCAAACTCGACAAGTTACGCTTTTCGTCCAACGAAATTGCTCAGGCCGAAAGTTTTCGCAAGATGTTGCTCGCCATGAGCCGCGATGTGCGCGTGATCTTTGTGAAACTCGCCGACCGTCTGCACAACTTGCGCACCCTCGGCGTGATGCGCCCGGACAAACGTCGCCGCATCGCCAAGGAAACGTTGGAAATCTATGTGCCGATTGCGCATCGTCTAGGGCTCAATACCGTTTTCCGCGAACTGCAGGAGTTGTCCTTCTTCAACCACTACCCGCGTCGTTACGAAATTCTTCGTGAAAACGTGATTCTGACACGCGGAAATCGTAAGGCTGTTCTGGAACGTATTTTGCGTGAGACTCGTTCAGCATTACCCAAATGCGGTATTGTGGCTCAGGTCCAAGGAAGAGATAAGACCATCTACGGCATATACAACCGCATGCGTGATACGCATGCTTCCTTCTCCGATGTTCTGGACATCTACGGCTTTCGTGTGATCGTGCGTACACGCGAAGAGTGCTACCTCACTTTGTGCGCCTTGCACCAGCTCTATAAGCCCGTTCACAACCGCTTCAAAGACTTTATTGCCATTCCAAAGGCTAACGGCTACCGAAGCCTTCACACAACCGTTATCGGTCCTTACGGTACTCCTGTTGAGTACCAGATTCGTACGGAAGAAATGCATCGCATTGACGAGATGGGCATTCTTTCTCATTGGATTTATAACGACAGCATGGATACCAGCGGCATCCAGAACATGGTGAAGTCTTGGCTGCAAAGTCTGATGGAAATTCAGCGCACCAGTGCTGACAGCAGTGAGTTCCTTGAAAACATCAAGATCGACCTCTTCCCGGATCGCGTCTATGTCTTCACTCCGAGAAGCAAGATCGTGAGCTTGCCGCAAGGCTCTTGCCCTGTTGATTTTGCCTATCAGATTCACACCGATGTCGGCAACAAGGCCATCGGCTGCCGCATTAATGGGGAGCAGCAACCATTGTCCACGCCGCTGAAAAACGGCGATATGGTCGAGATCATCACGGCTCCCGATGCAGAACCCGATCCTCAGTGGATCAGCTTTGTGCGCAGCGGTAAAGCTCGTGCAGAAGTCCGCCAGTATCTGCGCACGCGCAATCCTGAAGAATCGGAAGCTTTGGGTCGTAAAGTGCTCGCCAAGGCAGCCCAAGAAGCACAGCTCAACCTTCAGGCTATTCCCGAACCCATTTGGCGTGAAGTGCTCCGCGATGCATCCATCGGAACGCGCGAACAACTCTATATTGATATTGGTCTGGGGCATATGCCGGCAGCCGGCATCATCGGTCAAATCAAGACTCTGCTACAGGTAAAAAAACCGGAACATCCTGCAAGTGAAACCACAGTGACCATCCGAGGCACCGAAGGTATGGCCGTTCAGTTAGCGACCTGTTGCCATCCCGTACCCGGCGACAATATTTGGGGCTTCATGCGCAAAGGACATGGGCTTTCCGTACATCGCGCTGACTGCGAACACGTTGCGCGCGGACGGCAAAATGCCCCGCAACGTTGGATGCCGTTGGCGTGGCAAGCCGAAAGCGCCGAAGAGGCTCGCTTCTTTGTGCCGCTGGATCTGGAAATCACCGATGATCGGGCAACATTGGCTTCAGTCGCCACAGAACTCAGTTCCGCAGGATCAGCTATTGTGGGTGTTAATGTCGAACCCAACAAGGAAGGTAAAGAATCTCTGAATCTGATGATTCAGGTTCGAAGCCGATTGCACTTGATGCACATCATGCGAGCGCTCAAACGGATCCCGACTGTGCTGAGCGTAGCTAGACGCTTGGATGGCGACAAACGCATCTTCTTGCCGACAGAGGATCGGTAGAGGTAGTGGCCTGAACTCCGCTTTACATGCTCCCTACACGGAAGACGCGAGGGGGCTCGCGGAGTTCCAGGAGTTCAAACAAACGCCGACGCTTGGCGGGGATAGTATTTCTCACCCAAGCGTTGGCGTTTTTCCTTTTATCCGCACGGACAAGTTCCAGATTTTTGATCAACGAATCGATGGAGTTGTTCGGAATCTTGAGCTGCAAATTGCCGCTTTCCACTCGCTTAGCCGTAGACATCATGAGCATGCGCAGTCCGGTAGCCAACGCAGTCACAAATACCTTCCCCTGCAAAGATCTAGCCCCGACACGCAGTCGATCTCCATCTACCCAATTTTTAAGCTGATTGAAATCCTGCTCAACCAACCCTCTGGCTCGATAAATCCTCAGAGCTTCAAACGGATCATTGATGCAATTCGACCGCAACACAAAGTGCGAAGCACGCTCGGCCGTTTGATCCATCTTTGTCGTGTCCAATGCCCAGAGTTTTCGTCCTTGTTCATCGACTCTTTCCTTGATAAATCGGCGATAAGCATCCCATAGATCGGAAGGCACTCTGCGAGCAGATTTCAACAAAGAAATGATTTCCGAGGCCTTCTTCCAAATTAAAGCTCTTTGCTCGTCAAAGACCTTGTCCATCCGATACAGGTGTACTTTCACTTTGGCGTTGAGCCTGCCGCAGGAGCAGTTTTGCTGCCAATCTTCGGCATACGTATAGGCGCAAACTCCCAGATCTCCGTCGTAAAAAGCCCCGTTCTTCAACGCTTCCATGTGTTTGTCGAAGGCCAGCTCAATGGCGTCTTCGGTTATCCTCACGCCTTGCAGAAACGACAACTCCAGATTGAGCATCTTCTGCACATTCATCAGTGTCGAGTAGCCGCGATCCGTGACAAGAATGTTGTGGCTCAGATCAAACCGAGCTTCCTGCATCAACATCAGAACATCAAGCAGTGAAGAGCTGTCATTGACGGCACCGTCGTACAGATGTGCAAAAACAATGTCACCTGTGCGTTGGTCACACACCACGGTGAGGTTAACCTGCTTGAGATTGGGATCGCGTTTAGCGTGTCCGTACTGAGCTTCGGCAATGGATTCCGAATAAGTCGATATGGATGTGCTGTCCAGAGCGTATTCGATTTTCTGCCCCTTCAGTTCCGGCTTCTTTTCGAAAATCTTTTCCCAAATTTCTCCCTGACGTCTATGGCGGCGTTCGAAATAGTCGAGGACTTGTTCTTTTTTGACGGCAGCCAGAATCTCTGAAATTTTTTGTCCTGAAAGAGGCGCGTCCTCAGGCAGCCAATTTTGTTGCCGCCAAAGATCAAAGGTCATCATGGACGTGCCGCCGGCCAATTTGTAGATGACCAGATAAAGAAGCTTTTTGCCCAGCTGCTTGCCGAATACTTCCACAAGATGCCCAAGGATGCCATGCGATTTGGCAATTTCGACAGCGGCCCACGTCAAACCGACATTGAGAGTCGGCAATAAAGCGTTTTCCTCTTCATCGACTTCCTGCCCCGGCTTGCGAGGGAAATCGTTGAGGTACTCCTCAAGCAAGACGGGACGTTTGTTAGCGCCCCAGAACCACTGCTGTCCGGCGTACTGGGGGTGATCGATCAGAAACTTCTCGGACATGGCGATGCTGTCATCGGGCATGAGACGACCGACATGACGGCGCATGGCACGTTTGGGCTTTTTAGCCACTTTGTCCCAGCACATTTTGTAGGCCTTGATGTAGGTGCGGCCTTGGGCGTTGGTTTCGGCGGTGAAATTCCAATTGACGGGGGAATTTGCGGACAACTCAGGCATTTCAAATCCCTATATATAACGTAGGGAGTATTTTAACATGAAAAGAAAACTCCCTGAAAAGTTTTTTGAACAAAATCAGAGAGCTAAAACGAGAAAATGGAAATTTTTTAACCTGAATCAAGCTCTATGGGGAGCAGGTAACAGGGAGTTCAGGTAGTGGGGGCTCCTTTCGGAGCCCCCTTTGCTTTATCAATTAAATTTTGCCGCCGTGATTTTTCAGGTAGTAGTACCGTACGTACTTGGCCATTGTGTAGAAGTAGTGGTTCATGGAGAAAATGAAGCCAAGCTTCCCGTCCAAGAACCCTCGATTGATGAAGTAGACCTTGAAGAAGGCCCAGAGCGGTCTTAACACAACATCTCTGAAGAAGTAGCAATTCCTGTCTTCATCAAGATATTTGTCTGCGGCCAGTCTGCTGTAGAGATCTATTTTCCGATAGTAAGCATCCCAGTTTCGGTATGTGAAATGGATCAGTCGACCCTTGAGCTTTTGGCTCGGATAAGGAGTCACAATTGCCGGATGCACCTTACCAACAACACTAGCTCCCTCACGAGGCATCAGCCGAAGAACCCAGTCCGGTCGTAAGGCACCGTGCTTAACGACGCCAGAGGCAAAATGGTTTTCTCTTTGAACCATATAGGAATGCGTTTGACTGTTCCCCTCAACAACCATACGTATAGAGTCTCTCAACACGGAAGTGACCCGTTCATCAGCATCCAATAAGAAAACCCAAGGTTGGGTTGCTTGCTCGATGCCATACGTCTGCTGGGCTCCCCAGTCCCCATTCATAGAATGGGCAAATACCTTAGCTCCAAGTTCTGTGGCGATATCGACTGTTTTATCCGTACTCCCATCATCAATTACGATGAGTTCTTTTGCAAATGAACAACTCTCAAGACAGTCACGAATATTTATTTCTTCATTCTTTGCCAACAGAACGACACTAACGGGCAATTTGTTCTCAGCCATAACCAATCCTGATTGTCAATTCGTTCTTGAGCACATGCTACACATACTCGACCGATAGGATTTCTAAGCTTTCCACACGGGCCGGATGATCAATAGTTGCCGGCGTAGGCAATCGGACACAATCCCCTTCCCTTTGTTTCAGGAACACACGAGCAATCGGACTCACCCAGCTCACGTCACCATTTTCCGGATCCGCTTCATCAATTCCAACGATACGAATAGTGTGTTCAGTTCCTGTCGTCAGGTTCTCATAGGTAACCGTCGCTCCGAAAAACACCTGATCCGTGGGCGGACGTTTTGTAGGGTCGACGACCTCCGCACTTTCAATTCGTTTATTCAGAAAACGTATGCGGCGGTCAATTTCGCGTAAACGTCTTTTGCCGTACTGGTAGTCACCATTTTCGGAACGATCCCCATTGCTTGCCGCCCAACTGACCACGTTTACAATACTCGGTCGCTCAACATTAACCAAATGCTCGCGCTCATCCAGTAGACGTCGGTAGCAAGTTGGTGTCATGTAGTTTTTTGTATTCGCCGGGAGTCCGGGAAGCTTGACTTCTTCACCGTCTTCATCTTCCATCAACATTTCAGTTGTCATATGTCCAACCATCCCTGCTCTATTGCCGATATTTACCGCGCATCTGTAGATAAGCCGGTACCCACTTTTTAAGTGGAGCCGCGTCAATCTCTTTCCAGTCTTTAAGGCTGTGCCCTTCCAGTGCTCCGCTCATTTTGATAAGCAACACCTCGTCACCCGCCACGATAGCGTCTTCGCTGTAACTGCCAACAAAAAAGACTTCTCGTGGTTTAGAGTCAAAAAGATCCTGACCAACCCCAAAATCTTCCAGAGGATTTTGAACTGCCAATACTTTTTTTAGCAAAGTTGCGCTTACGTCATACGCTGTAGTGCGATGTTTTACAACTTGCGCATTTATTCCGGGCCAATACATAACTAGAGGGATTTTAATTTGCGCCTGGGAAAAATTCCCATTATGACCCCAGTAGTTAAGTCCAGAATCATTAAATTCATCCCCATGATCTGAGGTCACAACCACAACTGTATTGCTTAGAAGCTTCTTATCTCTAAGAATATCTAAAATTTTACCAATTAAAATATCTGCACCATAAGCAGAATTTTTATATCTATTAAAATAAGGAACTGGATCAAAATCAGGTCCCAATTCAAGATGATTTATGTCTTCCCAATAGTTTTTATATGGAAGTTGCTCAGACTCAGGAACAGCAACGGCATGTACACTATCCAGAAATACAAAACTCATAAATTTTTGGTTTACATCTCTATTAGACAACCAATTTTCGAAATCCTTAATGCTTTCAATATCTCGATCAATTACTCCACTAGAGCCTTCTGACCCCATTCTCAATGGTCTAACTCTAGAAAAAACCGTTGAGTAAAACTCTGGTCTTTTGAGAGTAGCCGTACTAAACACACCAATATCATATCCGGCATCAATAAATCCGTTCATTAGTGCTGGCGATGTACTACTCGACAGGGCTGCCTGCCAGTAAGAAGGAGGCAAGCCGTAAAACAATCCAAAGATCCCCGATCGGGTGGCATTTCCTGATGAATAATGATCTTGAAAAGAAATGCCGCCTTTGGCAATTTTTGTCAAATTAGGCATGATTTCCGGAGTTACAACATCCGACCGCAAGGAATCAATGGCAACAATTACTACATTTAGATTTTCCCCTTTTCCATATACAACATTGTTAAGTGGATATCGAAATGCAGTAAATACATTCGGTCGATTTATCTGTTCCTCTTGTAGTACAACAAGACCAAATCTTGACAAGAAAGTATTAGCGCGAATCGGATAATAAAGAGGAACTCGATCAGACAAAACAGTGATCGATTTGATATTCTGTGCAACTGAGTATGCATTTACCAAGTTCACACACAGATAACTCGTCAAGATAACAACGCACGGCCATAAGGCCTTACCTCTGTTTTTTGTTGCGCCCCAGACCAAAACTGCAGCCATAATCCCCAAGACAATGATCAGTAACACCATTCTGATCATCATGGCAACAGAGAAAGTAAAGACTTCGTTCCCTCCCACGAGAGCTAAATCTATCATCGCCCAGTTAATATGGAAACGATACTGCTGATAGACAAACGTGTCGGTTACCAGGGCTATCAAAAGAATCCACGTAAGCCCAAATGCAACTGTTCTTCCAAGCTTTGTATTTAGGCGTACTACTGGTAGAACAAGTAACACCTGCAATAGAACATGGCCAATAAAACACACGCCGGCGGCAGCCACAACAACATATAGGTACTGCCACCATTGAGTACTTGCCAAACCAGTTAGGTATCTCGACGCAATCACTGCCCCCACAACAGAAAACAAAACTGCCAACCAAGCAATTTCATTGATCTGACCGCGCCACAACTCCTTATGTCGCTTATTATCCATAGCCAAATACTGGGTTAAAACGATTGCACAGTAGAGGAACTAGATTGCTCCACACTTTGGCTCTTTGATTGTGGTTTGACATACGCAGCCGTCCCCCACAACGGGATTGTAGAAAGGCTGTGCTTGAAACTACCGGAGGTTTCCCGCGTCGAATAAGAGAGATACATAAGAGTCTGGCTCTCTTCGTCAAAAATGCGGCGAATTTTTAATGTCTTAAGAAACACACTCTTAGATTTTTCGAAAACAACCTCTCCCGTTTTTCCTTTCTTGATTCGAGCAATCATTTCCGGAGTAATTTCTCCGGTCTGACGGCAGCTCACAGCGCTGTCTGACGGATCAGACAACGAAAGATTTGCTTCAATGCTCGCAACGTGACAGGTCACTCCAGGCACAAGCGGATCAACAAAACTATTCAGTTTGATGTCCTTGAGCGTAAAAATGCCCAATGAGACATCAGCAACTTCATTATCAGAACAGCCTGACAGAGATATAACCCCCGTTACACATAGCGCTAATACAAAAATCCTCTTTTTCATATGTAATCCTTTGTCCCAAATTTAGTTCTCTAGACTTCTGGAGTTCGTAAATCAGCTCTCCGAATTTTGCTACATTGACATAGCACATTTCCCTCGAAACATACGAACTAACCGATAATCGAAGAAACCTAGAGTTCTATCGGAGTGTCGGCCAACTATCGCATCTCTAGTCAATCAGGTGTTCACTTAGGAAAAGAGTATCCTCTCAACTATTGAGCAAATCGGAATCGCTCCTTCCTAGGCTCTATCCTTCGGACTCTAGAAATTTGAGGTGCTGCTCTTTGAGCTTTGATTTAGCAGCCCCCCCCCAAAAAAAATTGTTCAGATTTTGGTCGCGTGATTTTACAATGCGTCCTTTCTAGGTTAAAACAGAAGGTGGGCTGTTGAGATCGCCCTCTTTCTACGTTATTGTGCCCTTTGCATACTGTCCACTACTCCTACTAGGTTTCCTCTATGCCTACCGTTCTCTGCCGTCTTCCGAACCATGTTGGCGATTGCTGTATGTGCCTTCCTGCTCTACGACTTCTTGCTGCAAGTGGATTTACACCAGCTCTGATTGGTAAACGTTGGGCTGAAGATCTAATGGCTGGGATGGGATGGCGTTTCGACCCAATTGAGGGAAAAGTTTCGGAAGACCTCTCTCGCATCCGTTACCTCGCTCAAAACGCCAATGCCTCTCAGGGATTGTTGTTCCCAAACTCTTTCGGATCAGCGCTCCTCTTTAAATTAGGACGGCTCAAGACTACTGGTCTGAAGACAGACCTGCGCTCCTTCATTTTGGACAATGGCATACCTGAGCCGGGAACCATGCATGAAGTCGAACGTTTTTTCTATGTGGCTCATGAAGCTATTAAATCATGGGGAGGTACTCCTGCGTTCGATAAGGTTCCTGAACGCCTCAGTCTTGTCTTGATGAAGAGACATGAGGCTGCAGCCAAAAATCTCATCGAGCAATACAAGATTCCTGCCAAATTTGCCCTTCTAGCTCCTATTGCTCGTGGAAAGCATCAAGGCAAAGTGAAACACTGGGAACATTTCAATGACCTTGTCAAGCCTCTGCGCGATAAAGGAATTGAACCGATTGTCTTTCCATCTCTACGGGAAGAAGCATTAGCCAAAGCGGCGTGTCCTGATGCAACTATGTTACCGCCCACAACGTTAGGAAACTTCGCTGCAATTGCAAAGCGAGCGGAAATCGTAATTGCAAATGATTCAGGGGTCAGCCACATTGCTGCGGCTGTCGGTGCAAAACAAATTACCCTAGTCGGGGTCACAGATACCAAGCGCACCGGCCCGTGGAATCCCGATGCGATCGTACTTGGGGAAAACGGTCGCTGGCCCGGCGTCTCCGACGTGATTGATACCCTCAACAACGTATTGAAATGATTGGTTCTTGTGTCCACTAAGCCTTCGATTCCCATTTGAAGGCTTAGTACACAAACCTAGCTGAAGACACACTTTCTGAGTTTTTCAGCTGGTTCAACAGATGATCTGTGGGAGTACAGTTATTCTTAAGAAACACTTCTGCTCTTACACCTTTGCTACTGATTGATACTTCGCAGGGGACACCACCTTTTTCTCCGACCTGTCCGGAATGAAGTAGGTCTCGGATTGCATTCAAGCTTTGCCCCTCGGCAACCTCCAGCATGAGCGTAGCCCCCTTTTGCACTCGCATCTCTTCAATTGTGATCACTTTGTCACAAACGAAAGACATGCCTCCGCTGCGCTCATCCTTACGCCCCTTGCCGGTGAAAATGAGCATCTCATCCGGCTTGAGTATGTTCTTGTAGTTGTCGTACGCTTTTGAGAACACAAGGACATCCATCGTCGTTTGTCCATCGCTGAGCGCTACTACGGCAAAGGTGCCTCGCTTACCTGCAATGGTTCGCACGCTCTGCACTATGCCGGCGATAGTCTGTTGTTCGCGGCTATCTCTGACATCTTTAAAAGGAATAGAAAAGTTGCGGGCTTCAACACGGTAGGAATCAAACATATCGCCCGTGAGGCAGAAGCCAAAAGCATCTCGCTCAAGCGTATAGAGCGTCCGGTCATCCCAGCGCTCCGCCTTTTTCCAATTGACGATACGTTCGTCTTCACCGTTTTCATCAGCAAAGAGGCTTGCCTGTCCAATTGATGCTGCCACAGCCTGACCGGCCTGAATGGCATTCTCGACGTTACCAAAGAGCTTCCCTCGATCCTTATCCAACGAGTCGAAAGCTCCCGCCTTGATGAGTTGTTCCAGGACCTTTCGGTTCATGGAATGCACACGAGCAGCAACATCGAAAATATCCAAGAACGGACCATTCAACAGTCGTTCGTGAAGCAAATCTTCGACAATATTCTGTCCGACCCCCTTAATGGCACCAAGACCAAAACGAACCGTCTTTTCGTCAGGTACGGTAAAGAACCACTCGCTGATGTTGATGTCTGGTTGCAAAACCGTCACGCCCATTTCACGGGCATCTTCCACCAACTCTCGCATCTTTTCCCCTTGGTTCATTACCAAGCACATGTTGCCAGCAATGAAGCAGGCAGTGTGGTGAACCTTTAGGTATGCCGTCTGCCATGCGACGTACGAATAGGCGGCCGCGTGCGACTTATTAAAGCCGTAACCCGCGAATTTTTCCATCAAGTCGAAGATTTCGGTTGCCGTCTCTGCGGTGACACCTCGTTCGGCCGCACCGTGAATGAAAACCGCACGCTGGCGCTTCATTTCTTCGACATTTTTCTTACCCATTGCACGACGCAAAAGGTCGGCACCGCCCAGCGAATAGCCCCCGATAGCTCGTGCAACCAGCATCACCTGTTCCTGATAGACCATGATGCCGTATGTTTCGCGCAGAATCGGCTCCATACGGGGATCTAGGTACTCTACTTTTTCTCGCCCGAACTTACGGTCAATAAAGTGCGGAATCTGATCCATCGGACCGGGACGATAAAGCGCGTTCAGGGCGACAAGGTCTTCCAGGCAGTCAGGCTTTGCTTGCCGCAATTGTTCACGCATGCCGTCCGATTCAAACTGGAACACGGCCCCTGTATTTCCCTGTTGGAAGAGCTCCAGCGTTTTCTTGTCGTCGGTCGGGATTCGCGACAGATCAAACTTTGTACCAGGGTTCAAACGGTCGATATATTCAGCAGCCTTCGTCAGAATCGTAAGTGTCGTCAGTCCCAGGAAGTCGAACTTCACTAGGCCTACATTTTCAATGTCTTTTTTATCGAACTGACTGACCGTATTTTCAGGCTTGCCGTCTGCGTTATAGAGCGGGCAGAAATCCGTCAGTTTACTCGGCGCGATCAGAACGCCGCCCGCGTGCATACCCAGGTTCCGAGTCAAGCCCTCGAGTTTTTGAGCGTAGCTCATCAACTCGACATAATCCTCCCTCTCGGCCATTTCCTTAAACGCAGGTTCCATCTCGGCTGCTTTTGCGAGCGTCACATCAAGGCCCGGCTTTTGAGGGATCAATTTGGCCAGTTCGTCGACCTTTTTGTAATTCATATTGAGCACTCGGCCGACGTCTCGAACCACAGCCTTTGCGCCCATGGCACCGAACGTGACGATCTGGCTCACTGCATCCACACCATAGGTACGCTTCACGTACTCAATGGTACGATCACGGTTGTGCTGACAAAAGTCGACGTCAAAGTCAGGCATCGAAACGCGTTCCGGATTCAGGAAGCGTTCGAACAGCAACCCGTAATGCAACGGATCCAAGTCCGTAATGCCCAACGCATAGGCCACTAGAGAACCGGCACCGGACCCGCGGCCCGGCCCCACAGCCACACCGTTTCGTTTGGACCAGTTGATAAAGTCCTGCACGATAAGGAAGTAACCGGGAAACTTCATGGACGAGATTGTCTTGAGCTCGTAGTCCAAGCGTTCGATATATTCCGGGCGGCGAGCATCTCGCTCCGCCTTATCCGGATACAAAAACTCAAGACGACGCTCCAGGCCCTCATGCGAGAGCTGCACCATGTATTCGTCAAGCGACACGCCTTCCGGGGTCGGGAACAACGGCAGCTGGGGTTTTTGCAAAACACCGTCCAGATTGCAGCGTTGGGCAATCACCACCGTATTGTCGATTGCCTGAGGAATGTCCGCAAAAAGAGCCCGCATCTCCTCTTCGGTCTTCAAATACTGCTCTTCCGTATAAAGCTTCGGACGATGGGGATCCGCCAACACGTATCCACCGGCAATGCAGCAGCGCACTTCATGAGCATTGAAATCTTCTCGATGCAGGAATTGCACTGGGTGTGTCGCCACCATGGGCAGTCCCGTCTCAACAGCCAACTCGGCAATATGCGCCACTACCGCTTCATCGTTTTTTCGGCCGGCTCGTTGCACTTCTAGATAAAAACGCCCAGGAAAGGCCGCCCGCAACTGTTCAAGAGCCACCTGAGCCTCACCCTTATTATCCTCGAGCAAATACTGCTCAATCACCCCTTGCGGGCCACCGGACAGACAGATGAGCCCCTTGCAATTTTCAAGAGTTAACCACTCGAGTCTGACTTCACCGCGACCCAGATACTGGTTCTCCATCCAGCCTCGGGATAGAAGCTCGCAAAGCGACAGATAACCCTCATGATTTTGGCAATAGACCGTCAGGCGATACGGATTGTCTCGTTTACCATGCACCGCATTTGTGATCCACAAATCACACCCGACGATGGGTTTGATGCCGTCAGCTATCGCATGCGAATAGAAACGCAGAGCTCCGAACAGGTTCATCGAGTCGGTAATACCCAGTGCAACGCCTCCCTGCTGCATCACTTCTTCAAGGATGGGGTCGAGACGCACTATGCCGTCTTGGATGGAATATTCGGAGTGAAAACGCAGATGAACGAAATTGGCAGACATGGCTTGTGCACGAGGACAGTCCGGCGCATTCCCGTATAGAAATGCGCCGGAAGACAGAACATGACTTAGTGCTTGAGAGGCTTGAAGCGGATACGGTGCGGACGCGCCGCTTCTTCACCAAGGCGCTTTCTCTTGTCGGCTTCGTATTCGTTGTAGTTGCCATCAAAGAACACGACCTTACTGTCGCCTTCAAACGCCAAGATATGCGTGGCAATTCTGTCGAGGAACCAGCGGTCGTGTGAGGTTACCAGCGCGCAGCCGGCAAATTCCAACAATGCTTCTTCCAGAGCACGCAGTGTCTCAACGTCCAAGTCGTTCGAGGGTTCGTCGAGCAATAGCACGTTGCCGCCCTTGAGCAGAGTTGCTGCCAGGTGCAAGCGGCCGCGCTCACCGCCGGAAAGAACGCCCACAGTCTTCTGCTGATCGCCGCCCTTGAAATTAAAGCGACCGAGATAGGCACGGGAGCTCATCTCAAACTTGCCGACCTGCAAAATGTCGAGACCGCCCGAAATCGCCTCAAACACAGTCTTATCGTTGGGCAATCCCTCACGAGTCTGATCCACGGCAGCGATCTTGACCGTGTCGCCAAGGACAATCGAACCGGAGTCCGGCTGTTCCTTCCCTGTAATCATCTTAAAGAGCGTCGACTTACCGGCACCGTTGGGGCCAATAACGCCTACGATGGCTCCGGGCGGGATCGTAAATGACAAATCATCGATCAACAGGCGATCGCCGAACCCTTTGCTGACATTGTGAAACTCAATAACTTTATTGCCGAGGCGATCCGCCACCGGAATAAAGATTTCATTGGTTTCGTTACGGCTCTGGTATTCGTAGCTCGACAACTCTTCAAAACGATTCAAGCGAGCCTTGGCCTTTGCCTGACGTCCCTTGGGATTCTGGCGCACCCATTCCAATTCATGCTTGATGGCCTTGGCGCGAGATTCCTGCTGACGCTTTTCCTGCTCCAGACGCTTTTCCTTCTGGTCAAGCCACGAGGAATAGTTGCCCTTCCAGGGGATACCTTCGCCACGGTCAAGCTCAAGAATCCATTCGGCAGCGTTGTCAAGGAAGTAGCGATCGTGGGTAACAGCAACAACCGTTCCCGGGAAACGATGCAGAAACTGCTCCAACCATTCGACGCTTTCAGCATCCAGATGGTTGGTCGGTTCGTCCAGCAAAAGCATGTCCGGACGCGAAAGCAACAAACGGCACAATGCCACGCGGCGCTTTTCACCGCCGGACAGATTACCGATTTTGGCTTCCCACGGCGGCAAGCGCAGCGCATCCGCTGCAATTTCCATCTGCGTCGAAGCGTCAGTACCGGCAGCAGCAATAATGGCTTCCAACCGAGCCTGCTCGGCGGCCAATGCGTCAAAGTCAGCATCCGGTTCGGCATAAGCCGCGTACACAACATCAAGCTTGGCCTGAGCCTGCATCACTTCGCCCATGCCTTCTTCCACAGCCTGACGAACCGTTGCTTCAGGATCAAGCTGCGGTTCCTGCGGCAAATAACCAATCTTGAGATCGTTCTGCCACGTAATTTCGCCATCGATGTCTTTATCGACACCGGCCATAATCTTCAACAGCGTCGATTTACCGGCACCATTGAGCCCCAGAACGCCGATCTTGGCCCCCGGGAAAAACGACAAAGAAATATCTTTGAGGATGAATCGCTTGGGCGGAACCACCTTGGCCACGCGATTCATGGTCATGACGTATTGAGCCATTTGTCCTGATCTTTGATTGAAAATGGGAAATAGAACGTAGAATTATGCCCGTGCCGTGCATAGCACACAAACAGAAATGTACGCTTTTCAAGCTACAATTTCGCCTTTTCGAATCGCTTTCCGTCTCACCTTTCTTTTTTCTCTCGCATTCATGGTGTCTTTGCGCAATTTTTTGGTTTGCTTCGTAGCCGGCATTTGCTTTGCCGGCTCCGTGGCGTGCGCAGAAACACCTGCGGCTACGGAAGCGCGGCAAGCCGATGATTTACCCGCTACGGAAGCTGAAGTATCTCCTCCCGTTGATATTTGGGATCGTATCCGCCGCGGATACGCTATGCCGGAACTTAAGAACAGCCGCGTAAAAACATCGTTGAGAAGCTACAGTCGTAATCCGCGTCACATCGAGCGTGTTTTTGAGCGTGCCGGCAAATATCTCTACCACATCGTGGACGAGATAGAGCAAAGGGGATTGCCCACCGAGCTTGCGCTCTTGCCGTTCGTAGAAAGTGCTTTCCAACCCGAAGCACTCTCTCACGCCAAGGCTTCCGGCCTTTGGCAATTCATGCCTCAGACTGGCAACATTTATTCGCTTCAGCAGAATTTCTGGAAGGACGAGCGCAGAGATGTGCTGCAGAGTACGCGTGCAGCATTGGACTACCTGGAAAAGCTCTATCAACAGTTTGGGGATTGGCACTTAGCTCTTGCCGCCTACAACTGGGGCGAAGGCAGTGTTTCTCGTGCCATTCGAAGAGCCAAGGCGCGCGGACGTAAAGCGGATTATGCACATTTGCGCATGCCTCGCGAAACAGCCTATTACGTGCCTCGTCTGGAAGCAATCCGCCAAATTGTGGCTGATCCTGAAAAGTACGGCATCAATCTGCCCGAAATTGAAAATGCGCCGTACTTTGTCCGCGTTACAAAGAGCCGTGACATCGACATGAAGACAGCAGCCGAACTGGCTGAAATGGATCCCAACGAGTTTCGGATGCTCAATCCCGGATTCAATCTACCTGTGATTGTTGCTAGTCACAACTCTGTCATGTTGCTTCCTATGGAAAATCTGGAAGTCTTCATGGACAACCTCGCGAGTTGGGTCAACACCGGCAAGCCCCTCTCAAGTTGGGTTCTCTACCACCTTAAAGAAGGCGAAACACTTGCAGACGTTGCATTGAAATCTGGCATGACCGAAGAAGAGCTTCGACGCGTCAACCGCATTCCGAAAGGCCGCAAAGTGCTCGCTGGTTCCGCCTTGCTGGTTGACGCCAACGGGCAACTTGCGCCGGCAATCGCACAGGAAGAACTCAACGCCGGGCTCAAGTTATCGGCACCGGAAGTACGTCGCGTGGTTTACCGCGTGCGCCGGGGCGACTCCATCTACACCATCGCCAAGAAATACGGCATCACACAGCGCTCGATTCGTCGCACGAACAATTTGCGCAGCTCCCGACTGCGCATCGGGCAGCGCCTCGTGCTTGTAATTCCGCCGCGTGCAAATACGCAGCCGCCGCCAGGGAAGAACGTACACGTTGTCAGACGCGGAGAGACACTTTTTTCAATTGCAAAAAAGTACGGTACCAGTGTCTCTAAAATCCGTATCATCAACAATTTGAGAACAACTCGAATCTCAATCGGACAACGGTTGAAGATTCGCTAAAAACAAAAATCCTTACCGAGGAATAAATCATGGGATTTCTGCAAGGCAAGAAACTTTTGATCACGGGCGTGTTGTCGAATCGTTCGATCGCCTACGGCATTGCCCGAGCCTGCCACCGCGAAGGAGCCGAGCTCGCCTTTACCTACGTCGGTGAACGCTTCCACGACCGTATCGTTGAATTTGCCAAAGAATTCGGCAGCGACATCTGCCTTGAAATGGATGTCACCAAAGATGATCAGATCTCCAATGTAATGGGGGAACTGAAGGAACGTTGGGGCGGACTGGACGGTTTTGTGCATTCCATCGGTTTCGCTCCGCGCGAATGCATTGCCGGCGACTACCTTGATGGTATCGGTCGTGAGTCCTTCCGCACGGCTATGGAAATCTCCGCGCTGTCTTACCCGGTGTTGGCCAAGGCAGCATTGCCCCTGATGGAAGGTCGTGCCGCTTCGATCCTGGCTCTCACCTACATCGGTAGTGAACGCACCGTTCCCAACTACAACACGATGGGCGTTTGCAAGGCTGCTCTGGAAGCCTCCACCCGATATCTGGCAGGAAGCCTCGGCCCCAAGGGTATTCGTGCCAACGCCATCAGCTCCGGCCCGATCAAGACGCTGGCCGCCTCCGGCATTCAGAACTTCTCGAAGATCCTGACCTACATGGAACACTCCGCTCCGTTGCGCCGTACGGTCACGATTGATGAAGTCGGTAACACCGCCGCTTTCCTTCTTTCGGATTTGGCAAGCGGTATCACGGGCAATGTGGCCTACGTTGATGCAGGCTTCCACAGCGTCGGCGTAAGCCCAGTGTTGGTGGAAGAGTAACTCGCTCACCCCTACGGCCATAAAAAGAACCGGACTCGAGTCACCCGAACTCCCGATCAAATGATCCCTAACGGAGGACCTTCGGGGGAAGATCAACAGAAAGCAACGAGAGCGACTCTCGTTGCTTTTTGCTTATAGCCCTCAGAATCCAGGCATTGGCAGTTCTGCGCTTATCGGCCTTCAGGGAGCGCAGTTTCGCCATCAGACAATCCATTGAGTTGAAAGGAATTTTTACTTCAGCCGATTCGTTGTCATGAGCACGCCTGAGCATCATCAAACGCAGTGACGTAGCAATAGTGCAAATAAAGAGTTTGCCCAAATAAGAACTCTGGGTACATCTCAGTCGGTCACCGTCGACCCAGTTTTTGAACTGCTCAAAATCCATCTCAACAACGCTGCGCATCCGATAAGCCTCAAGTGCCCTGAACGGATCGGCCTGCACATTGCTTCGAATGACAAAAGTCCCGGCATATCGAATCGCTCGACGGATTGCCTCATCGTTTCTTGTCCAGGTTTTCTTATCTTTGGAACAACGAAGGAAACGCTGACAATTGCGCCAAGTATCGGGAGCAACACTGTTTCCTTTGGCCAAAGTATCCAGAACAGCATTGACTTCCGTGACAATGCTGCGCATGGCTGCTTCGTCTTCGCCGGGGAAGCGATAGAGGTGCTGAAAAACATCGCAATACACCCGCCCAGTGTCCGCATTTTGGGTCCAATGCTCTTTGATTGAACGAGCATAGACATTCAAGTCAGCGTCATAGAAACTGACATCTCGGAGAGCTTCGCGATAGCGATCCAAATTGCGTATGATGCTGTCTTCGGTCAGGCGCACGCCTTGAATGAACTTCAAATTCAAGTTGAGCATCTTCTGAACATTGAGCAGACTGCAATATCCTCGATCGGTCACCAGAACGACTTTTTCCAAATCGAGGCCGGCGCTTTGCATGTGGTAGAGCACTTCCTTTAAAGCCACAACATCGTTGATTAAGCCTTCATAGGTGTGCGCAAACACAATATCGCCTGTTTTCTGATCGCTCACGAACGTGTAGTTGATCTGCTTGAGTTGTGGATCACGCTTGGCATGCCCGAAGGCCGCATCTTCGATCGTCTCCGAGTAAGTTGAAATCGATGTGTTGTCCAGGGCGTAATGGACGGCTGAATCAGTTTCACCGAGCTTCCGTTTGTGGCGCAGACAAAAGAAGTCTTCGAATTGTTTTTGCGTTACCCGGCTCAAAATTTCGCTGATACGCTGGCTGCTCAGACAACGAGCCTGGCGCAAATAAACACTGCGACGCCAATCGTCATAGGCAGCCATGGAACGTCCGCCATCGAGTTTATAAATCGCCAAATGCAAAAGATCTCGGGCGTCTTGTTTGAAGACGGCGGTGAGATCTTCGAGCAAGTCGCTGTCAATGGCAATCTGTTCAATAGCCCAAGTCAGACCGGCGCTGCGCGTGTCGTCTTCAGCGTTGTCCTCAGTTGTATCCGAAACGTTTTTTGCCGGGAAATCATGTCGATAAGTGGCTTCATCAACAAGTTCCTTGTCGGCTCCGTAATAGAAGTCTCCCTGTGAATATTCCGGAAAATCTTTCGCAAATTTATCGCTGATGTTGACACGTCCATCGTTGGTCAAGCGTCCGACGTAGCGCTTGGAGCAACGTCGGGAAGTTTTGCTGACGGGATCCCACTTTGTTTGATAGGCATAGACGTAGGAGTTGCCTTGTGAGCTCGTTTGTACAGTGAAGTGCCAACGGTCGTTGTTTGCGGTTCTCATGATTAAAGATCACCAGTAATTAGATAGGGATCATTTTACATGAAAAAGAAAAACCCCACAACTTTATTTCTAGCAAAATCATGGGGTTAGGCAGACTAAAGCATGGTTTATTGATCCAATTCAAATGTTATGTGGATCAGTTAACCGGGAGTTCGGGGCGTCACCAAGCTCCAGTCCGGTTATCTATTTTTAGATTCGCTAAAGAGCGCCCTATTTACGACGCGCCTTCTCTTTCTTACGGCAGTCCTCACAAACGCCGTATAGGGACAGCGAGTGCCCTTCGAGTTCAAAACCAAGACGTACGGCGATCTGTTTCTGGCGTTTTTCGATTTCTTTATCAACAAACTCTTCTACGCGGCCGCAGCGCGTGCAAACAATGTGATCGTGATGTGCGCCGTCGTCCATTTCGTAGCTGGCGCGGTCATTGCCGAAATAGTGACGAACGATGAGACCCGCCGCTTCAAACTGGGTAAGAACGCGATAGACGGTAGCGAGCCCCACCTCGATGTTTTCAGCAACTAACTGTTTGTAGATGTCTTCTGCAGTCAAGTGTCGCACAGCTCCAGCTTCCTGAGCTTTTTGGAAAAGCTCCAGAATACGCATGCGCGGCGCGGTTGCTTTAAGCCCCACATTTTTGAGTTCCTGTTCGGGCTCAAGCATCTCATGTTCATTATTTACGCTCATTGGCTATCCTCAAGAGGCTCATTTCAATCCGATACTCGCTATCATAACGGGAAGTTTTCAATTTACGAATTTCGAGGCGTTTTCTCGACTGTTTTCTCTCATGTCCTTGCGCACACTTCTTATCACCGCTCCTCTTGCCGTCGGTTTGATCGCGCTGTCCGGCTGCAACTTCAATAGCTATGTCTACCGTACCGATGTCCACCAAGGCAACCTGGTCACCAAAGAAATGATTGACCAGCTCCAAGTCGGCATGGCTCGTCAGCAAGTTCTCTTCCTGATGGGAGAACCGCTCATTGAAAGTCAGTTCCATCGCAATCGCTGGGACTACACCTACTATCTGAATCCGCGCTACGGTGACATTCAGATGCGTCGTGTCACGCTCTACTTCGATGAACAGGACATCCTCACCAAGATTGAAGCGGGTCCCGTTCCGACCGAAAAACAGGCAGACGAAATGATTCTCGGCCGCGAAACGGACTTCGCTCCGACGCCTCTCGTGCGTCCTGAAGATCAGTAAGGAGTCAAACCGTGAAAATCGCTGTTTCCGGCGCAACCGGTCGCATGGGCAAGCTCATCATTGAGGCCGTTCTCTGTAGCGATGACCTTGAACTCGCAGCTGCCGTCACGGCCCCCGGAGTTCCCGAAATCGGCACGGATGCCGGTGCGGCAATTGGTAAAACGACCGAGATTCTGATTTCAGATGACGTTCAGGAGATCGCCAAAGCCGATGTTTTAATCGACTTTACGCGTCCCCAAGCTACGCTTGCCTATCTGCCATTCTGCGTTGCTCACAATGTCGGCGTCGTGATCGGCACGACCGGCTTTGACGCGCAAGGCAAAGAGAAAATTGCGGAAGCGGCCAAGTCTGTTCCCGTCGTATTTGCCCCCAACATGAGTGTCGGAGTCAATTCCGTTTTGAAGCTCCTGGAAATTGCGGGTGCCATGCTCTCTCAATACGACTGTGAAATCGTTGAAATGCACCACAAGCACAAGGTGGATGCCCCTTCCGGCACGGCCCTTGAAATGGGGCGCCGTGTTGCACAGGGACGCGGCGTTGATTTCGATTCGGTTGCAGTTCTCAGTCGAGAGGGTCATACCGGGGAACGTCCCGATGGTGCCATCGGTTTTGCCGCTCTGCGCGGTGGAGACGTTGTCGGTGACCATACGGTGATTTTTGCCGGCCCCGGTGAACGCATTGAGATCAGCCATAAATCGGGTTCGCGCTCAGGTTACGCACAAGGTGCCGTGACGGCGGCGCAGTTTCTGAAAGACAAATCCAACGGACTTTTTTCCATGTCCGACGTGCTCGGATTCAACTGAATTTGTTTTTCAGCGTAACAAGCCGCGCAGACAAACGCGTTGAGTGGCAAAATTCGCAGGCAAACTTTTCCTAGGTGCGCAAAAAAAATAGCGCATGCTCTAACGAGGTAACAAATGAACGACCAGCTTGACAAACTTGAATCTTCCGTCGCCCGCCTTGTGCAGGCCTACAACGAAATGAAGGCTGAAAATGCAGCCCTCAAGGCACAGCTTGCAGACAAGACCGCCGCCGTCGAACTGCTCGAGGAAGAAGCTGCCGCCGTGCGTAGCCGCATCGATTCGCTGATCGTCTCTCTGACGGCCGACCAGCAGACGGAACAGCCCTCTGCTTAATCGGAACATTGACGGGTAGAAAATCGGAGTCATAAAGCATGCCACGCATCAAACTCACCATCTTGGATCGCGAGTATCCTTTCGAGGTTTCCGAGGAGGACGTTGAGAATTTACGCAGCGCCGCCGAAATCCTCAATACGCGTGCATCTCAAGTACGCTCGGCCAATCGTTCGCTCACCCCTGAACGCGTTGCCGTGATGGCGTCGTTGCAGATTGCCTTTGACTCCATTACCGGCCGTCTCGGTCAGGTCCCTGTCGATGAAGCAACCGTTTCGCGTGTTGCCGCGCTTCGCATGAAGTGCGATGAAGCTCTGGATCCCGCACTCGAAAGCTGAATATTTCCAGCTTTTGTGTAAATGTTCCCCGAAAGGCCGCTGAAAATAAGCGGCCTTTCTTATAATTGTCCTACCCTGTGAAGTTTCACCAGCGGCTCCAATGTTCCTAACCTATGCATTCGTGCAAGGCCGTTTAACTCGAGAGCCGATAGTGCAGCGGGCACGCGTTGCCCGCTCCGTTTTCCGCTCCAGCCGCGGCCACCCTGACCTTTCGGTTCAGGCAACGTAGCCGGAAACCACAGGGTCTTCCTTTCCCCGCCTTCGTCGATTCCAGCTCCAACCTCGCTCTGCCCTCTTTGGCGCAGGTATCATGTACGCCGCGATTCGACAATTCTGCGGGAAGCGTATTCATGTCTTGGGAAATTGTTGCGGCTCTGCTTTGTTTAGGCGCCTGTACCGGTTTTTTGGCCGGACTCCTCGGCATCGGCGGGGGCATGGTGCTCACGCCCTTCATGACCATGCTTTTGGTCTATGCCGACGTGCCTGATACAGCCATCGTTCATACAGCCATCGCGACATCTTTGGCTACCATCATGTTCACGTCGCTTTCTTCGGTGCGAGCACACCACAAGCGCGGTGCAGTGCTCTGGAACGTTGTTGCAGCAGTGGCACCCGGTATCTTGGTAGGTGCCCTTCTCGGGGCCAAAATCTCCAGCCTTCTCCCAACCTTCTGGATTTCTCTCGTCTTCGTCTGTTTTGTCGGCTTTTCCGCTGTCAAGATGTTCATCAACTCCAAACCGGAACCCAAAAGAACTCTTCCGGGAATGGCAGGAATGTTTGGCGCCGGTACCGGCATCGGAGTTGTCTCGGCATTGGTCGGCGCCGGGGGCGGCTTCATTTCCGTTCCGTTCATGGTGTGGTGCAATGTCAAAATGCATAACGCCGTAGGAACTTCTGCAGCCTTGGGATTTCCGATTGCCGCTGCCGGAACACTTGGCTACATCATTACAGGCTGGGGTGAACCGGGGCTCCCACAATTTCCCATAATGTTGGGCTACATCCATTTGCCAGCTTTATTGTCTGTGGCTGCAGCAAGCATTTGTACGGCGCCTTTCGGTGCCAAGGTCGCTCACAGCATCGACACGAGGCCCTTAAAGCGCATGTTTGCATGCATGCTCCTGGTTCTTGCCGGCTATATGCTGACGCGCGCCATCAGTTCCCTTTGATTTTTCAACTTCATCTCTTTTCTTCTGCTGTATGTCTGAATTCACTTTGCCTCCTGTTCGTGCCGTAGAACCGGAAACCATTGCGACACACCTCTTCCATGTGAAAGAGGTAGCGCCGCTCGTGCACTGCATTACCAATGATGTTGTGCAGGAGATCACGGCAAACGTGTTGCTTGCGATGGGCGCATCGCCCGCTATGGTCATCGCTTGCGAAGAAGCCGCACACTTTGCCGCGATTTCCTCTTCCGTGCTGATCAATGTCGGTACTCCCCGTCCGGATTCGTTGGAAGCCATGCATCTGGCTACCAAAAGTGCCGTTCGACACAATGTTCCCTGGGTGCTGGATCCGGTTGCAGCCGGCGTCATTCCCTGGCGTGACAAAATGATCCAAGGCCTTTTGGCGCTTCACCCGACGGTGATCCGCGGCAACGCCTCAGAGATTTTGGCCCTTGCAGGAATGGGCAAAGGCGGCAAGGGGGTAGACAGTACCGACTCAAGTGATGCCGCTCTTGAAGCATCCGTCAAACTTGCTCGTGAGTACAACACAATCGTTTGCGTCACCGGCAAAACCGACTACGCGACCGACGGCAAGGAAATTCTTTCTTGTACCGGCGGATCCGTTAAGGCAACGCTTGTGGTCGGAACCGGCTGCTCCCTGTCAGCCATGGTAGCTGCCTTCGTTGCTCAAACCGAGCATCCTCTTGAAGCTGTCATTTCTGCTTGTGCGTTAGCCAAACGGGCCGCACAACAAGCTGCCGGCGTAGCCCGCGGCCCGGGTAGTTTTGCCGTGGCTTACATTGACGCTCTGAACCTTCTGCAGGCCAAGGACTTTTATTGATGCGACACCCCATCGATCTTTCTGTTTACCTGGTACTCGATCCCGACTTGTGTGGCGGTACTCAAGGCATGACCGACACCACGCGAGCAGCAGTACAAAATGGCGCCACCTGCGTTCAATTGCGCGCCCCGCATTGGAAAAAGAGAGAACTGGTCGAGTGCGGCCGTGCGCTGAAGTCAGTTCTCGCCGACTTTCATGTTCCTCTGATCATCAACGATCATGCCGATGTATGCCTTGCCGTTGGTGCCGAAGGCTTGCATATCGGGCAGGACGATTTATCTCCCAGCGATGCTCGCGCCATCATCGGAAACGAAAAGCTACTAGGGCTCTCTGTATCCAACGAACAGGAACTCTCTGCAGTCGATGTTCGTTTGGTTGATCACCTCGGAATCGGACCGATTTTCTCGACGAGCACCAAACCGGATGCGAGCGATGCGCTTGGCATTGATGGTTTCGCAATACTGGCCTCACGCAAACCCTGTCCCGTTGTTGCCATCGGCAGCGTCAAAGTACCCATTGTTGGCGATTTGATTCGTGCCGGAGCCGATGGGGTTGCTGTTGTTTCTGCTATATGCGGACAAAAGGATCCCGGTGCAGCGACAAAAGATCTGGTTGACGCCGTGCAAATGGCTCGAATCTAGAGCGCAACTAAGCACTCTCACCTAAAATAGGGGTTTGAACCAATATCAGAGGATTTCTCATTGCTATGGCAAAAAGCAAACGAACATCGGTTCGACTAACACTCCAACAGGCAAAACTGATTCTGCTTGCCAAGGCTGTTGAGGAATCCAATGACGCGCATATCAAGTGGACGTCGGCCGATGCCGAAGCCGCAAGCCTTCGGGCCGCCCATACGGTCGGCGAATCCGCCGATGCTGTGAAGCTTTTGACTGAGCGCGCCAAGGTCGTGTTGCGTACGGCTTCTGAACGCGGCGTTAATACGACCATCAGCACTAAGGCTCGCCTGCCTCAATTCTTCTCACCTCTCTTTGTTCTTATGGCCTTCGTGCTCGGCGCCTTGACGGATCGCATTGCAAGTCCTGAGCACATTGTCAATTTGCTCTCACCCCCCTACTGGGGAGTGATCCTCTGGAATATTGTTGTCTACATCGCACTGTTTTGTTGCGCAATCGGCCTGGTCGGAACCGGAACCAATCGATTTGCGTTGCCGTTGCGAAGTGGCCTCAACGCATTCGTTCAAAAGATGAGCTACGGCACATTACGTCGTTCCGGCTTCAAGTCGCACTTCTACAGCGAATGGTCGTCGTTTGTTGCGCCGCTGATTCGCATGAACGTAGCCCATACCTTGCATCTCGCAGCCCTTTTCTTTGCTTTGGGCATCATCGTGAGTCTTCTGGTACGTGGTTTCGGTACATCCTACTGGGTTGGGTGGGAGAGTACATGGCTTGCAGAAAGCCCTGAAAGCGTAAAGGCCTTCATTGACTACACCTACGGCCTCATACCCGCGGTTGGACCTCTTCCGCCCATGCCGGATCTTGCTCAGATAGTAGAAATGCGAGCAGACCGTCTCCCCTATCTCGAAACTCCTGCTTCAGCTGCCCCCTGGCTCATTCGCATGATGCTTCTGATGGGAGTTGTCGTTATTGTTCCTCGCCTGATCTTCGCCTGCTTTGATACCTGGCGAATGAATCGGTTTAAGTCGCAGACATCGCTTTCGATTGAGTCGCCCTACTTCGAAAGTATCCTTGTCCAATGCGCGCAGGACGCTGTGCTGGGGAACTTATTGATTGTCACATCGTCCGTGAATCGTCCCTTGCGAGATCAAACAACCGCCGTCCTTTGCAAACATTGGGGAAGTGCAGAGGACACCGTCGTCAAAACTATCGACTTTGACGATGAAGAAGCAAACGTTCCCGCCGTTCCTTCCGGTCCCCGAAAGCCAATCGTCCTTGTCTGGTTGGACGGCATTGAGACCCCAGAAGAAGAAGTGCATGGAGCAGTCATTGAGCGTTTGCGTCACGCTTATGAATCCAAGGGCTCTGCAGTTTTTGCCGCACTTCTTGACATGAAGGAGTTTGTTCAACGCTTCACTTCATTGCCGGCACGCATCAAGGAACGACAGGAAGCTTGGGAAGCATTGAGCAATGCGCATCAGCTCAAACTGTTTGTGTTACGTGACTCGTCCGAATCCCAACTAGAAGCAATCAAGACAATTCGAGCTTGGGCGACTCCTCGAATTTCATCCGATCAAAACATCTCGGTGACTGACACTGACAAAAAGGAAATGAACAATGAGTAATGATCCGATGCGAATTCATTTGAGTTTGGTCAGTCACACCAATATCGGAAAGACAACGCTGGCGCGTACATTGCTGGGCCGAGACATCGGCGAGGTTGCTGACCGTGCCCACGTCACAGAAACGACTGACGACTATGTACTAGCTCGAACCCCCGAAGGTTGTGAACTCATCCTCTGGGATACGCCAGGATTTAGCAATTCTGTTGCTCTCGCCAAGCGGTTGGAAGGCAGAGCCAATCCAGTAGGTTGGTTCTTGTCCGAGGTTTGGGATCGTGTCGCAAACAAATCTCTCTGGTTAAACCAGAAAGCACTCAAACACGTTAAAGAAACATCAAGCGTTGTGCTCTATCTTGTCAATGCAACCGAGCTACCTGACTCTGCTCCATACGTGAGTGCAGAGATGAGAATTCTCGAGTGGATCGGCAAGCCGGTGATCGTGTTGCTCAATCAAATGGGAGAACCAAAAGCACCAGAGGCAGAGCAATCTGATGTAAATCGCTGGAAAGATGCGATGTCAGCATATCCGATTGTGAGCTCAGTGCTTCCTATGGATGCATTTGCGCGGTGCTGGGTACAGGAATTCGCGTTGTTTGACGCCATAGCCAAAGCACTTCCAGAAGAACTTCAGGTGACATTTGATGCGTTACGAGAAAGTTGGACGAGGAAGCGTAGAGCTGCTTACAACGCCAGTATCCAAGCAATGGCTCACTATATCGAGAAACTAGCCAATGATCGCGAAATAGCAGAAAGTGCATCGGTTAAAGATCAGATCAAATTTCTTGGTAAACGGCTGGGACTTTTTAAAAATGAAACAGTCCATGATCCTCTCGGTGCGGCTCAAACAGCCCTTGCGTCGCGAGCTGCCGATGAGTTCTGCGCATTAACAGATAAATTGATAGCCATCAATTCTCTCACTGGGAAAGGAGTCCGGAAAGAAATATTACGACGCATACAAACCGACTGGAAAATCACGCGTACAGTTCCGATCGCTCCAGCTGCAGTTGCTGGAGCCGTTAGTTCAGGAACAATCAGCGGACTAGCTACTGATCTCGCAACAGGAGGATTGTCTATGGGACTAGGAACCCTAATTGGTACGATCGTGGGAGCAATAGGAGGAGCAGGATTAGCAGTCGCATATAACCATCAAAAGGAAATTTCAGGCACTGTCGTTACATGGTCAGAAGAGGCACTCAAGAATTTCCTTACTGATTCAATACTCTTGTATTTAGCTGTTTCCCATTTTGGAAGGGGGAGAGGAAATTGGAGAAATAGCGAAATCCCAAGTCATTGGCCTCAAAATATTAGAGATAATCTCTACTCTGATAAAGACAACTTGATAATCAGCATATCAAATATAGATACATCTGTCAGAAAAACGCTAAATTCGCTCTACCCTAAAGCGCGAATATAACCTTGTTAAAAAATTCTGTAGCAAAAATTATTTCCTACAAATGAAACGAGTTGCATTAGTAGTCCCCGTCTTCAATGTCGAACACTATCTTCGTGAATGTTTGGATTCAATACTTTCTCAAACCTATAAAAATTTTGTTGCTTTTTTCATAAATGATGGGTCTACAGACCATTCTGGCGATATACTAGACGAATACAAAAATAAAGACAATCGAATTTGTGTTATACATCAGGGGAATGAAGGGGTTAGTAGCGCCAGAAATAAAGCCTTAAATCTCATTGAAAAAGACAACGGTTTTGATTATGTTTGCTTTGTAGATTCTGATGATGTCATTCAACCTACTTTCCTTGAAACATTTGTTGAAAAACTATCAAATTCGAATTCTCAATATGGAGTATGCGGCAGAGTTAATTTCGACAGAAAAGGAATATACAAAAAGGTTATTGCAGGAACATCTAGGCTGATAAATTCAGTCAACATTGCTGAGCACTATTTTAAAAACGATCTTGCGGGCAAGGACTTGAAGACCCTACAGTTGGTTTTAGCCTTATAAATAAATGCTTTTCTTACGACATCATCAAAGGTTTGAGATTTGACACATCATTGAAAGCTGCCGAAGATATAGACTTTATGTTAACCGTTCTTCCCAAGATACAAAAAGGAGTATTAATACCTGATGTATTGTACCTTCGAAGGTTACGAAAGTCCTCTACTACCAACTTGATAGACGTTTTCAAATACGACTGGATTGTTGCCAAAAAAGCATATCATCAATTAAACAATATCTCACCTAAATTAAAATCAGGACTTGAAAGCTTCTTGGTGCAGTCATGGTGGAATAGCGTACGCTTCATCTATCAGAACTCACCAGAAGAACGAGAAATCGAATATATTAAATACATTTACAACGAAATAAAATCGCTAAACATTAAGAACAATTTATCAAATATTCGCAAGTTTATCATGTTCTCATTAGGGCAAGATTTCCTAAAAATATATTTCTCCCGAATTCGTTCATCTGACAAGCCAAGAAAAAACTTCTACTTCAATTAGCACTACAATTAAAGAAGTCAACCCCTAAGGAAAATCAGGAAAACTAAAAAGACGGAGCACCTCATATAATGAATAGTTATACAGAAGAAAAAATAAGCAGTTCCCCCCGTATTGATTTGGTTTATCTCTGGTGCGATGGAAACGAACCTTTTTTTAAGGAAAAGAAAAGAAAGGTAGAAAAAAAAATTAATCAACCTCTTCCAGAAGACAATTCAGGGGACATAAGGTACGTTGAGCACAATGAATTATTATATAGCCTGAGATCCGTTTACAAGAATATGTCATGGATTAACCATATATATATAGTAACAGATAATCAAATTCCAAATTGGCTAAAACCTCACCCCCTTATTACAATTATCGATCACAAGGATATAATCCCCCATAAACTTCTACCAACATTCAATGCATATGTAATAGAGACATATTTACATCTAATTCCCGGACTATCCGAGCATTTTATATATGCTAACGATGACATGTTTGTTATGGATTCTTTAAATCCTGAGGATTTTTTTGACAGCACAGGATTTCCCATAATCAGATTCGCTAGATCGCATGGCCATCTTGACAAGATTACTGCAAAAAAACTCGTTTCAACAAAAAACAGAACCTTCTTAACTACATTACAAAATTCTTGGTTATTATTCTGTGAAAAAAATCACACCGAAATCCCTTTCGACACTTTTGATCATTCGTTAACAGCATATACAAAGACGTCCTGGAATTCTATTCTAACAAAATATCCAGAAATAGTAGCATCAAACACTTTCCCTTTCCGCACATACCAAGAAATCCATCGCTTGCTTTTTTCCTATGAAATGACCTATATAATGAATGGAAAACGCGAGTATATAAACAAACCCAACTTTTTTAATAGGCTTCTAAGTCTTTTTGTGGACAGAAATATTTGGGTTTCATGCCGACAATCTATACAAAAAATCTCAAGAGATATTAAAATCTGTCACCCTAAAACAATATGTGTTAATCAGGTTGACAATCAAGATCATTTTGACAAGCTATTTGGAGCATTATTTCCTGAGCCAGCCCCCTGGGAAGCAGTTTCAGGAAATTAACTTTGATAATCAAATATAACCCATGAATTAATGACAACCACGCTACCCTCCCGAAAAAAGGGTAGATCGCTAAAAAATCTATAAATTTGCAGTGATGTCTAACATATTTTAATTTTCCCTTAACTTTTACTTCTTGTCTCTTACGGTACAAACAACTAAGTTCCTGATAAATTCCGCATATAGCACCGAAAAAAGTGTGAGTTAGGAGCCACTCTAACAAAAATATCTTCTTGAAAATTTGATATTTCCAAAAAAAAATACCTCAAATCAAAATTTTATAAAATCTAAAAATTATGTCTTTAGAAAGCAACAGTCATACAAATCCATTAATTAGCGTTTTAGTTCCATGTTACAACGTTGAGTGCTTCGTAGAACAATGTATTATATCCATTTGCCAGCAAACATATACAAATCTCGAGATACTATGCATTAATGACGGTTCAACCGACTCCACTTTAGAAATTCTGCAAAGTTACGCAGATCGTGATAGTCGAATTCGAATTATCTCAAAGCCAAACTCTGGTTATGGTCATTCAATGAATGTCGGTCTTACAGAATCAAAGGGTAGCTACATTGGCATTGTAGAGCCTGACGATTTTATCGAACACACCATGTTTGAGAAACTAATCTCAAAAGCTATTGCATACAACTTAGACATTTCTCGAGGCTCCTACTTCAAACATAGCACAAAAAGCAGAACTGACATTTTAGTTGATATCTCTTTTGTACCTCATGAAAAAGTTATCACACCAGTAGACGATCATACTCCTTTTTTATTACCACCTTCAATATGGTGCGCTATTTACAAACGCGAACTCCTATTTAACAACAACATTAAATTCCTTGAAACTCCAGGCGCATCTTATCAGGATACCTCTTTCGCGTTTAAAACTTTTTACTATGCTGAAAGATTTCTTTTGATTAACGAACCACTGGTTCATTACCGAATAGACAATCCAAACTCATCTGTTAATAATCCCGAAAAAGTATTTTGTGTCTGCGAAGAATTCAATGAAATTTGGAGGTATGCCCGACTTGATAATGTCCGATTTAACAAGGTTAAGAAACTTATTCCGAGACTTGAATTGTCAACATATAAATGGAATTACAATCGCCTTAATAGTTCATTAAAAAAACCTTTCTTAAACAATTTCGCCAGGACTTTATTCGTATCAAAAATGAGAGACTATTAGATTTCAGCTCGATGAGTAATCATGATCGAAAGCTCCTATTTTTGCTTTTTTACATCCCTTCTCTCATTCTTTTACGATCTCATATCTAATGAATCTTCTTTTTTAATTCCTGTCATATAAACCAGATCTCCTGATACTTATCTAGCTGAGAAATCTTGAGCATTCGTACGATGCTTCTCAAATTGAACTAAGGTCATCGTTGCGGAATTTTGAATCTCAAAACGAATACGGCTATAAGCCATGTATCAAAAGGAGGTTTCAGAATGCCGAAACGTTGCAGCCCAGGAATCAGAAGAACAGCTCTTGAGTTCGTCAATCAGGGACAGGCACAGATCGGAGTTGCTCAAGCTTTGGGTGTTAACCCTAAGACACTCAGCCACTGGGTTACCACAACACAAGCTCGTATGCCTGATCAGCAACGCAATGAGCTTGAAGAACTCAAACGATTGCGCCTGCAGGTACGCAAGCAACAGGCCGAAATCGACTTCTTAA
>OKWG01000143.1_pt1 | contig 37762 bp, 25 predicted proteins | sample 1607091 | NCBI WGS metagenome assembly OKWG01 (sample SAMN04414080, study PRJEB24778) | human gut metagenome | material: faecal | host: Homo sapiens
GCTGGAACATCTTGTGCACGTCCTCCCCGCGGAGGAACCCCGTGAAGTGGAAACGGTCGGCGATGCCGAGCCGCGCCACGCGGCGGATGACGTGGTTCATCATGTCGCCCGAGCCGGCCATCACGAACCGCACGTCGGGAACCCGCTTGAGGACCTTGGCGGCCGCCTCGACGAAGTAGTCGGGGCCTTTCTGGTAGGTGATGCGCCCCAGGAAGGTCACGACCTTGTCGGTGACGCCCCGCTCGGGAACCTTGCCGCTGTTCTGGGCGAAGCGCACGGCGTTGTGCACCGTGACGATCTTTTCGGCGGGAACGCCGTAGCGGTTGATGACGATGTTGCGCGTGAGGTTCGAAACGGCGATCACGCGGTCGGCGGCGTGCATGCCGGCCCGCTCGATGGCGTAGACCTGCGTGTTGACGTTCTCGCCCGAGCGGTCGTACTCCGTGGCGTGCATGTGCACCACCAGCGGCTTCCCGGAGACGCGTTTGGCGGCGATGCCCGCGTAGTAGGTCAGCCAGTCGTGGGCGTGGATCACGTCGAACTGTCCTTCGAGGTCCCTGGCCACCTGCGCGGCGACCACGGCGTAGCGCGCCACCTCCTCCATGAGGTTGGCGCCGTACTTGCCCGAGAAGGTGTAGCGCTGTTTCCAGGCATCGGTCGTCGACCAGGTCTTCCGCCCCGACTTGACGTACTGCTCGTGGTAGGACTCGTACTCCTCGGGGGAGATATAGGGGACCATGTTCGAGTCGATGTGGATGAACGACATCTTCTCCAGAATGTCGTCCGCGCCGCTGCCCGTCGAACCGTACAAGGCCTCCACGTCGCTGGCGTTCACGACGTGCGTGAAACGCTGGTCCTCGTCGCCGTAGGCGTGCGGGACGATGAAAGTGACGTCTACGCCGTTGCGCGCCAGTCCGCGGGTCATTCCGTAGCAGGCCGTTCCCAGCCCGCCTGCAATGTGGGGCGGAAACTCCCATCCGAACATTAAAACTCTCATACCTTATCTTTTTGTTGTTTCATTTTGCCGCCTGTGCGCTTCCTCTCCGCATCCCTTCACGGCACCCGGCCGTGTCCGTAAGTCAGATTCCGCTTCGAACCCCTCCCCTCGGAAGGAGTCTCGCCATCCGGCACAACTCTCTTTCACATTGTGCGCCCGGGCCGTATTCGTTATTTCGTTTTTTCCGTCGTTTTCTTCTCCGTTGTCTTTTTGGCGGCCGTCCTCTTCGCGGCGGCCTTTGCCGCGGGTTTCACGGCCTTCACAGCCTTCGCGGCAACCTCTTCCTTACCAACGTTTTTTGCGGCCTTCGCAGTCTTCGGATTCGCTTTTTTTGTGGGTTTTTCCGACTTTCCGGGCGTCTCTTCCGGTTTGCGTGCGAGGATCATGCCGTAGATGTCCAGCACGGCCGCGACGCTCCACGCCTGCGAAATGGCTCCGCGCGGCGCGAACGGAGGATCGGCGTCGAACAGTTCGCCGATCGAACCGATGCCGTAGGTCTGGATGTCCTCCTCGAATCCGGCGAGAATCTCCTCGGCCTGCGGCAGAAAGGCGTCGCCGTCGATGTCGAAGCAGGCGCTGACGTAGAACGACAGCAGCCACGGCCATACCGACCCGTTCTTGCCCGCGAAGTCGCGTTCGGCGGGCGTACCCTCCTGCGAACCCTTGTAAAGCGGGTTGCGGGGCGAGAGCGAGCGCAGGCCCTTCGGCGTGAGGAGGTGCTGCCGCACCGTGCGGATCACCTCCAGCTGGGTCTGCTCGTCGAGCATCTTGTAGGGCAGCCCGCAGGCGACGATCATGTTCGGGCGGATGTCCGTGTTGGCGCCGTCGCAGCCCACGCAGTCGGCCAGGTAGCCTTCGGGCAGGCGGAAGAGTTCGTTGAACGACGCCGCGGTGCGTTCGGGCAGTTTCTCCCACGCCTTCACGAATTTCGTGTCGCCCGCCTCGCCGGCCAGCCGGAGAGCGTAGCGGACGGCGTTGTACCACAAGGCGTTGACCTCCACCTGATAGCCGTTGCGCGGGGTGACGGAACGGCCGTCGATCACGGAGTTCATCCACGTGAGGGGAACCTCGTCGGACGAGGCCCACACCAGCCCGTTGTCGTTGAGCGCGACACGGCCCGCGACGCCCCGTTTGTACGACTCGAGCACCTGCTTCATGGCCTCGCCGTAGTGTTTCCAGATCTTCTTCGCGCCGATCTGCGCTTCGAGCCGCTGAAGGGTCCAGAAGAACCACAGCGGGGCGTCCGCGGCGGCCGCCGCCGAAGCGTTCCCGGCGAACATGCCGTCCTGCATGCCGCGCACCTGCGTGTCGAGGGCGTCGATGCAGTCCTCCTTGTGGTTCTGCCACAGGGTGATGCCCGGCAGCGAGACGAAGGTCTGGCGCCCCGAAACCCCGTGCCACGGGTAACCCGATATGACCTCCGTGCGGTTGCCCGGACGGCGGATCAGGAACTGCCGCGCCGAGTGTTCGAGGCAGCTGATGAAGTCGATCTTGTGCGTGCGGCGGGCGATGGAGCCTTCGAAGAGCTCTTCGATGGTCTTCGTCGAGCCCATCTCGTCGAGCGACGCCGAGAAGATGATGCTCTCGCCCTTCTTCAGCTCGGTTTCGAAATAGCCCGTGGTCATCAGGTCCTCGTAGCCGTCGTAGCCGCGGGCGATGTCCTGCCGGTATTCGAAATTGTAGTACCAGTCGGGCGCGGGCACGAACTCCGCGCCGGGTTTGCTGGTCTGGAGATATAGCCACGGAAACGAACCGTAGAGGCGGCATTTCACGCCGTTGACGGCCGGATAGGAGTGCCCGTCGGCCTCCATGTTGGCATGCGTCAGCGCATGCTTGTCGCGGAAGGCGAGGAACGGGCGCAGCCGGAGGCGCGTTTCCGAATGGGCGTCGACGAGCGTGTAGCGGATCATCAGTTGCGTGCGCTTGTGAATCCAGAGCATCTCCTTCTTGAGGATCACGCCGCCTACGCGATAGGTGATCGTTGGGGTCGGAGTGTACTCGAAATCGGTGATGTACTTGTGGCCGCGCGGCTCGTAGGTCCCCTGGAAACGGTGCAGCGCCAGGTTGAACGTCTGGTCGTGCTGGATGATCGTTTCGTCGAGCGCCGACAACAGGACGTAGGTCCGGTCGCTGTCGTCGATCGGGGCCACCATCAGGCCGTGGTAACGGCGGGTGTTGCAGCAGACGATGGTCGTGCTCATATAGCCGCCGATACGGTCCGTTGCGAGCATTTCGCGCTGGAGCGAGTACTCCAGATTGCCCAATTCGCTTTTGTCGAAAGTAAGTGCTGACATATCGCTAAAAAATACGGTTCGTCCTTTAAAGATATTGAAATTTTCGAACAGTTACAACTTGTTATTGTTAATTATTCAAATTTAATACCTTCTATTGGCATTAGGCCCACTTCACCAGCGCGAAGTCCATGCGGTGGGGCAGGAGCGGGTTCGAGGGGTAGATGCGCAGCGCCACGTCGAAAGTGCCGGCTTCGTCGGGCGTGTAGTCGAGCGAGTAGGTGACCCGGCTTCCGTCGGCCTTCGTGCGTTCCAGCTGGATCGTGCGGGTGACGTTGACGGACTGTCCGCCGACGATCTGCCGCGCGACGACCATCTCCACGCCGATGTCCTCGGGCCGGAGGTTGGCGATGTCGAGCGTCACGGCGAATTGGTACTTCTCGCCGACGCAGACGGCCTCCTTGTCGATCTTCACGCGCTGCACGTCGACGATGCGCACCTGGTCCCATGCGGCGGAGACCTTGCGCTTCCAGGCCGCGATCTCGCGGGCCATGCGGTAGGCCTCGGCGCTCATCTCGCGTTTGCGCGCGGCGAGCTTGTCGTAGAACCGGTTCTCGTAGTCGGTCAGCATGCGGTTGGTCGTGAAGTTCGAGGCGATGTCCGCCACGCACCTCTTCACCGACGAAACCCACTCGTGCGGGATGCCGTCCGTGTCGCGGGCGTAGTATTTCGGGGCGATCTGCTCCTCGATGGTGTTGTAGATCATCTCGGCGTCGAGTTCGTCCTGGTAGTGCTGGTCGGCGAAGGTGCGCTCCATCGGAAGCATCCATCCGGCGCCCTCCTTGTAGCCCTCGACCCACCAGCCGTCGAGCACGGAGAATTGCAGCACGCCGTTCATCACGCACTTCTCGCCCGAGGTGCCCGAGGCTTCGAGCGGCCGCGTGGGCGTGTTCAGCCATACGTCGACACCCTGCACCATGCGGCGGGCGAGTTCCATGTCGTAGTTTTGCAGGAAGAGGATCTTGCCCACGAACTGCGGCATGGCGGCCACCTCGACGATGCGCCGGATCAGGTCCTGTCCCGGCTTGTCGTTGGGGTGCGCCTTGCCCGCGAAGATGAACTGCACGGGACGCTCCTTGTTGTTGACGATCGCCGCCAGACGGTCGAGGTTCGTGAACAGCAGGTAGGCGCGCTTGTAGGTGGCGAAGCGGCGTGCGAAACCGATGGTCAGCACGTCGGGCTTGATGCCCTCGATGACCTGAAGCATCTGGCGCGGCGAGTCGAGGCGCACCTGCCGGGGGTCGCTGTAACGCCGGCGGATATGCTTGATGAGCTTGTTCTTGAGCTTCATGCGCTCCTCCCACAGCTCCGCGTCGGGGATGTCGTGGACCTTCTGCCAGGCCGGGATGTCATAGACATGGCCTTCGAATCCGTCGCCGAAGTAACGGGCGTAGAGGCGGCGCAGCGACGAGGCGATCCACGTCGGGAAGTGCACGCCGTTGGTGACGTAGCCGATGTGCAGCTCGTTCTTGAAGTAGCCCGGCCACATGTTGCCCAGGATCTCCTTCGAGACCTCGCCGTGGAGCCACGAAACGCCGTTGACCTCCTGCGAGAGGTTGCAGGCCAGCACCGACATCGAGAACTTTTCGTTGGGGTCGTTGGGATTGGTCTTGCCCAGGTTGATATACTGCTCCCAGGTGATGCCCAGCACGTCGGGATAGTGCGACATGTACTGGCGGATCATCGACTCGGGGAATGCGTCGTGGCCTGCGGGCACGGGGGTGTGCGTCGTGAAGAGCGACGACGAGCGCACCACCTCCAGCGCCTCGGAGAACGAGAGCTTGCGGTGGTTCACCAGGTCGCGGATGCGCTCGACGCCGATGAATGCGGCGTGGCCCTCGTTGCAGTGGAACACGTCGTGCTTGATGCCCAGCTGACGCAGCGCGCGGATGCCGCCGATGCCCAGCAGGATCTCCTGCTTGAGGCGGTTCTCCCAATCGCCTCCGTAGAGGTAGTGGGTGATCTGGCGGTCCTCTTCGAGGTTGTCCTCGATGTCGGCGTCGAGCAGGTAGAGGTCCGTGCGGCCCACCTGGCACTTCCAGACGCGCGCCGAGAGCGTGCGGCCCGGGAAGGCGATGGTGACCGTCACCCAGCCTCCGGCCTCGTCGCGCACGGGCGAGATCGGCAGTTTGTAGAAATTCTGCGCCTCATAGGTGGCCTCCTGCGCACCCTGCGCCGAAAGGCGTTGGGTGAAGTAGCCGTAGCGGTAGAGAAGGCCCACGGCGGCCATCGGAACGTTCTTGTCCGAAGCCTCCTTCAGGTAGTCGCCGGCCAGGATGCCCAGGCCGCCCGAGTAGATCTTCAGCGACGAGTGCAGGCCGTATTCCATCGAGAAGTACGAAACCGTCGTCGCCTTCGGATCGGGCTTCTCGTTCATGTAGTCGCGGAACTGCGTGTGCACGGCGTCGAGCTGCGCCAGGAAGTTCGTGTCTTTCTCCAGTTCCTTCATCCGCTCGACGCTCATCTTGTCGAGGAAGGCGATCGGGTTGCGGTCCGATTCGGCCCACAGTGCGGGGTCGATGCCTTCGAACAGGTCGCGGGCGCCGGGGTTCCAGCACCACCAGAGGTTGCGCGAAAGCTCTTCGAGGGCGTGCAGCCGCTTGGGCAGCGTCTTGTCGACCATCATGCGGTTCCAGACGGGTTTCTCGACGAAAAGCTGCTGGCGCACGAAGTTGATCTGCTCGGTTTTCGTGCCGCCGTCGAGCACGGCGCGGTTGGTGCGGACGATCGAACTCTCGACCGCCTCGGAGTAGGCCTGTTCGTAGGCCGCGAAGAGGTGCTCCCAGAGCGCCGTCAGCGAGATTTCATAGGCCGAGGTGTGCTGTTCGTTGACGTGTTTTTCGTCCAGCAGGCTGAAACGCAGCAGCGTATCGGCGATCTTCGCCTCGACCTCCTTGTCGTTGTAGTCGTCGCGGCGGATGACCTCCACGCCGGCGTGCTCGCGCTGCTTGTCGACCCAGATGCCGAACCCGGCCAGCGTCGTGGTGACCGTCGGGATGGAGAAGGCCACCGACTCCAGCGGGGTGTAGCCCCACGGCTCGTAGTAGGAGGGGAAAACCGTGATGTCCATGCCCACGAGCAGTTCGTAGTAATCCTTGTGGAAGATGCCGTCGGCCTTGTTGAGGTACGTGGGGACGAAGATCACCTTCACCTTCGATCCGGGATCGGTGAGGTTGCTGTTCTTCAGCGCGTTCACGATGGGGTCCCACGTCGCGTTTTCAAGGTAGTGGGTCGAATGTCTGTACTGGCCTGCGTCGATGGGCTTCGACGGGTCGGCCAGATGAGCCTGCAAATCGAGGCGCGGGCCGCGGTTGCCGGCCGGCACGGTGATGTAGGCCAGCACCTCGCGCCGGAGACGGTCCGAGGCGGCGAGCTGCTTGAGCGACTCGATGAAGACGTCGATGCCCTTGTTGCGGAATTCGTAGCGGCCGCTGGTTCCGACGATCAGCGGGTCGCCCGTGAATTTTTCGCCCAGACAGGCCTCGGCCACCGAGATCATCGCCCGGCGGGCTTCGTCGCGTTTGGCGTAGTACTCCTCGCCGGCCCATACGAAGTCGTTCTCGAAGCCGTTGGGCGTCACGCCGTCCGGTTCGCGCCCCAGCAGGTATTTGCATTCGTTGGCCGTGATGTCGCTCACCGTCAGGAATGCGTCGTGGTAGGCGGCGGCCATCTTCTCGATCGAGTGTTTGGCCGTGACGTTGAACTGGCGCGCCAGCTCGTCGGCGTTGAATTTCGGGAGGTCGTTGTAGAGCGGCAGGCGGTTGCCGGCGATGCAGCGGCCCATGACCGTGGCGTGGGTGGTGAACACCGTGGCGATGTAGGGGGCGTGTTTGCGCAGGTACAGCCCGCCCGCGGCGGTCATCCACTCGTGGAAATGCGCGACAGCCTTCTCGGTCGGCGTGCCGAAGGTCTCGACGTAGGAGGCGATCACGACGCCTGCGGCCCATCCGAACAGCACCGGCTCGATGTAGTCCCACTGGCCCGAGATCGAGTCCACGTGGTACGATTCCCAGAGGCTTTTGAGTATTTCGTCCTTGCGGGGGATCAGCGACGAGAAATCGACCAGCACCACCGTCGGCTCGCCCTTGATTTTCCAGCGGCCGACGCGGACGCGGATGCCTTCGTTGTAGAGGCTCTGGCGCCAGGCTTTCAGCAGGTTGGGGTCCTCTTCGAACTCCGGGTTGACGCCCTCGTGCGAGAGGTCGGGACCCAGCAGGACGTAGCGGTCTGCGAATTTGCGGGTGACGGTCTGCGCTTTGGTCGAAATGACGGTGTGGATGCCGCCGACCTTGTTGCATACTTCCCAACTTACTTCGAACAGCAAATCGGGGGAGTGTTTGGCATTGCTCATATACTTATGCTAATTTGTAATTTTCGTGACGAACCGAAGAAGAATTCGGCCGCAAAGGTAACACTTATATTTATATTAAACAATCGGAATCGGGTGTTTCTAAAAATATTTAATAATAACTTAACATTTCTGTTTCACTTGGTTGCGGTGTCCGGTTCCGTTTCGAAAAACGTTTCGATCACCGCGTCGGAGACCAGCATCCGAGCCGGCGGGACGGCTATCCGTCCCGCTGCGAGAACGAGCGTGCGGCTCTTCAGCCACGGTTCCGCATCGCGCAGGACCCGTGCCGCGCGCTCCTTGCCGAACAGCCTTTCCGCCTCCCGCAGGTCGATGCCTTCGGCCGTGCGCAGCCGGGTCATCACGTATTCGTTGAAGCGGTCGCGGTCGGTGAGGGTTTCCGCTTCGGCGGGCGCGCCGCCGATGTACTCCGTCACCGAGGCGACGTTCCAATGGCGTTCCCGGCCGTCGAACGAATGGGCTGCGGGGCCGATGCCGAGGTACTTCACGCCGTGCCAGTAGGCCGCGTTGTGGCGGGCGCGGAAGCCCGGCAGGGCGAAATTCGAAACCTCGTAGTGCTCGAACCCCGCTCCGGTCAGCGTTTCGTGCACGAGGGCGTATTCCGTTTCGCTGGTGGCTTCGTCCACCGGGGCGAACTGTCCGCGGGCGGCCCGCCGTCCGAAGGCCGTACCGGGTTCGACGGTCAAATGGTATGCCGAAATGTGCTGCACGCCCAGCGCGAGGGCGCTGTCGAGCGAGCGGCGCAGCGTGTCGTCCCCGAAACCCGGGACGCCGAAAATCAGGTCGACGGTGATGTTTTCATAACCTTCGCGCTGCGCGCTCCGCACGGCCTCGACGGCTTGCGCAGCGTTGTGGCGGCGGTTCATCAGCTTGAGACACGCGTCGTCGAACGACTGGATGCCGACCGACAGGCGGTTGACGCCCGCGCGGCGCAGCGCGGCGAGGTAGGCGGGGGTGAGGTCGTCGGGATTGGCTTCGAGCGTGGTCTCCTCCGCCGCAGTGCAATCGAACAGCGTTGCGGCATGGTCCAGCAGCCCCGCGACGGCCTCCGGGGCGCACAGCGAGGGGGTGCCGCCGCCGAAGTAGCGGGTGCGCACCGGCTCGCCGCCCAGATATTCCCGTCGGGCGGCCAGTTCGCGGTGCATGGACTCCAGAAGAGGACCCATGCGGCGCAGGTCGACGCTTTTGTAGAAGTCGCAGTAGGCGCAGACGCGCTTGCAGAAGGGTATGTGGAAATAAAGTCCGGCCATGTTATCCAAAGATACGAAAAAGACGGATGACTGCAAAACGGAATCGCATCCGGTTCGGAAAATTTTTCCGGCTGCGGCTCCGCCTCCGCCCGCGGGAGACCGGGAAGTCGGGGCGGCGCTTCTTCATTTTCAGCGCGATGCTCCCCGTCTGTCGCCCGGAACGCACGGGGCGGCAGCGGGCAGAGCGTCGGAGTCGTTTCCGGCCGTGTTTTCATGGAGGGCCGGCGGTTGCGGGTCGGCGGGAAACGTGTTCCGGGGGAGGGCTGTTTCCGGGCGGAAAATCCGCGCTCCCCCAAAGGTGATAAAAACCGGCGGAAGAAAACCGGAGCGTTCCGTCCGGCGCGGATAAATTGCGGCAAAATTTTTGCCGGACGATCCTCGCAAGGGTTTGCGAAGGGCTTTTCGGCGGCGTTGTACGACGCTATCAATGAGGCGTATAGCACTATCGGAAAAAATAATAAATATTTTTTGTAATTTCGGCTGTTATTTTTTTCACAATTATGAAAGTTTTTCTACCTTTGTGCCGTTGAAGTCCGGATCTGCGGACTGAAACGTCAGGTTGAAAAGAGGATTTTAATCAAATAAATTGCAATTATGGACAAAATGGATCTGAAAAAGTACGGGATCACGGGCGTGACCGAGATCGTGTACAATCCCTCCTACGACGAACTGTTCCGTGAGGAGACGAAAAAAGGCCTGCGCGGCTATGAGAAGGGTCAGCTGACCGAGACCGGCGCCGTGAACGTGATGACCGGCGTTTACACCGGCCGTTCGCCCAAGGACAAGTTTTTCGTGATGGACGAGACCACCAAGGATACGATCTGGTGGACTTCCGATGAATATAAGAACGACAACAAGCCGGTTACGAAGAAGGCCTGGAAGGAGCTGAAGAAAATCGCCGTCGAGGAGCTTTCGGGCAAGAAACTCTTCGTTGTGGACACGTTCTGCGGCGCCAACGAGAACTCGCGCCTGAAGATTCGCTTCATCATGGAGGTGGCCTGGCAGGCTCACTTCGTGAAGAACATGTTCATCCGTCCGACGGACGAGGAGCTGGAGAATTACGGCGAGCCCGACTTCGTGGTGCTCAACGCTTCGAAGGCCAAGGTGAAGAACTACAAGGAGCTGGGTCTGAACTCGGAGACGGCCGTTGTCTTCAACCTCACCGAGAAGATGCAGGTGATCATCAACACCTGGTACGGCGGCGAGATGAAGAAGGGCATGTTCTCCTACATGAACTACCTGCTTCCGCTGAAGGGCATGGCTTCGATGCACTGCTCGGCCAACACCAACGAGAAGGGCGAGACCGCTATCTTCTTCGGCCTGTCGGGAACCGGCAAGACCACGCTTTCGACCGACCCGAAGCGTCAGCTCATCGGCGACGACGAGCACGGCTGGGACGACGACGGCGTATTCAACTTCGAGGGCGGCTGCTACGCCAAGGTGATCAACCTCTCGCAGGAGAACGAGCCTGACATCTGGAACGCCATCCGCCGCAACGCGCTGCTGGAGAACGTGACGGTGGACAAGAAGGGCAAGATCGACTACGCCGACAAGTCGGTTACGGAGAACACCCGCGTATCGTACCCGATCTTCCACATCGAGAACATCGTGAAGCCCGTATCGAAGGCTCCGGCCGCCAAGAAGGTCATCTTCCTCTCGGCCGACGCATTCGGCGTGCTGCCCCCGGTTTCGATCCTGACCCCCGAGCAGACGAAGTACTACTTCCTCTCGGGCTTCACCGCCAAGCTCGCAGGCACGGAGCGCGGCATCACCGAGCCTACGCCGACCTTCTCGGCCTGCTTCGGCGCAGCCTTCCTGTCGCTGCACCCCACCAAGTACGGCGAGGAGCTGGTGAAGAAGATGCAGAAGTCGGGCGCCAAGGCCTACCTCGTGAACACGGGCTGGAACGGAACCGGCAAGCGTATCTCGATCAAGGACACGCGCGGCATCATCGACGCGATCCTCGACGGTTCGATCGACAAGGCTCCGACCAAGACCATGCCTATCTTCGATTTCGTGGTTCCGACCGCCCTGCCGGGCGTAGACCCCGCTATCCTCGATCCGCGCGACACCTACAAGAGCGCCAAGGATTGGGAGGTTAAGGCAGAGGATCTGGCCAACCGTTTCGTGAAGAACTTCGTGAAGTTCACGGGCAACGAGGAGGGCAAGAAGCTCGTAACCGCAGGCCCGAAGGTAAAGTAATTCCCTGCGGCTTGAGCCGCTGCAAATAGATGAATCCCGGTCTCCGCAGTTGGAGACCGGGATTTTTTATGTTGTGGAACAGGCACGGTCCGGCAGATGGGCGGCAGATGGGCGGCAGATGGGCGGCGGATGTGTGCGGACGGGTTTGCGATCGGAGGCGATCCGTCTGCGCCGGTCGCTGTCGGTTTTGTCGGTCGCTGTCGGTTTTGCCGGGGCGATGCGGGGTTGCCGCGCCCGTGCGCGCGGGGTTTGCCGGACAAACGGATGGAAAAAGCCCGGCTGGAAATTTATTCCAGCCGGGCTTTTCGTCTTGCGGAAGCCGGCAGGTCAGACCGTCATAATCTCCTTCTCCTTCTTCGAAAGCGCTTCGTCCAGCGTCTTGGAGAACTTTTCGAGCAGTTTCTGCGACTGTGTTTCGCCGTCCTTCGATTCGTCCTCGGGCATGCCCTCCTTCTGGGCCTTCTTGAAGGCTTCCACCGCGTCGCGGCGGGCGTTGCGCAGGCTGATGCGGGCGGTCTCCGCTTCGGCGCGCACCTGCTTCACCAGCTCTTTGCGGCGCTCCTCCGTAAGGGGCGGAATCGTCAGGCGGATCTGCTCGCCGTTGTTCGAGGGCGTCAGGCCGATGTTCGAGTCGATGATGGCTTTCTCGATCGGGCGCAGCATGTTCTTGTCCCACGGCTGGATCAGGATGGTCCTGGCGTCGGGTACGGTGACGCTGGCAGCGCCCGAAACGGGAACCTGCGAGCCGAAATAGTCGACCATCACGCCGTTCAGGGCGTTGGGCGACGCCTTGCCGGCGCGAACGTTCAAAAGTTCCTCTTCGAGGTGGTCGATGGCCTTCTGCATGCGGCCCGTAGCTTCGTTGAGAATCGTCTTGGTATCCATAAGTGTTGGGGTTTAATTTCCGAGTGTTTTTTCGATGGTGCGGATCAGCTCCTCGAATTCATGTTCGTCGTAGCCCACCGTGGCCAGCACGACCTTGCCCTTGCGGTCGATCACGAAGTTCCGCGGGATGTAGTTCGAGGCGTAGCGGTCGTAGACGGTGCGTGCGGGGTCGAGTCCCATCGGGAAGGCGTAGCCCGTCTTTTCGCGGAACGCCTCCACGGCCTTGCGTTTCTCGCCGCGCGATACGGGCAGGAAGACGAACTCCTTGCCGGCGAAGCGGTCGATGATGTCCGTCTGCACGCGGGTCAGCTCCTGCCGGCAGGGCGGACACCACGTGGCCCAGAAGTTGAGCAGCACGACTTTGCCCTTCAGGTCGCCGAGCGTCACGGAGTTGCCGTCGACCATCTCGACCGTGAAGTCCGGAGCCGTGTCTCCGGCTTTTACGAGCGTTGTCGATTCGGCGTCCGTTTCGGCGCCCTTCTTGGTGTTGCGGTTGCCGCACGAGGGCAGCAGCAGGATGACGGCGATGATCGCGGCGATCAGCGCCAGCATCACCCACAGCGATTTGTTGCTTTTCTTGGTTGCCATAGTCTTACAGTTTTACCAGCGTTCCGATCTTCTCCCCGGCAAGGACCTTGCCGAGGTTGCCCGCGGTGTCCATGTCGAAGACGATGATCCGGAGACCGTTCTCGCGGCAGAGCGTGAAGGCCGTGAGGTCCATGACCTTCAGACGGCGGTCGAGGACCTCCTCGAACGTGATTTCGTCGAACTTCGTCGCCGCGGGGTCCTTCTCCGGGTCGGCCGTGTAGACGCCGTCCACGCGGGTGCCCTTCAGCATCACGTCGGCCTCGATCTCGATGCCGCGCAGCGCCGACGCCGAGTCGGTCGTGAAGTAGGGATTCGACGTGCCGCCCCCGACGATCACCACGTAGCCCGCTTCGAGGTATTCGATGGCACGGGCTTTGGAGTAGTATTCGCCGATGGGTTCCATGCGGATCGAGGTGAGCACCTTGCATCGGACGCCGTTGTCTTCGAGCGCCGACTGGAGCGCCAGCGAGTTGATGATCGTGGCGAGCATGCCCATCTGGTCGCCCTTCACGCGGTCGAAGCCCTTTTTGGTGCCCGTGAGGCCGCGGAAGATGTTGCCGCCGCCGATGACGATGCCGATCTGGACGCCCGTTGCTGCGGCGGCTTTGATTTGCTCGGCGTAGGATTGCAGCGTCTCGGGGGAAAGCCCGTATTTCTGTCCGCCTTGCAGCGATTCGCCGCTCAATTTCAGGAGTATTCGCTTGTATTTCATCGTGGGTCGCGTTTTATCGTAGTGCGAAGATAGGTATTTTTTCGAAAAAATTCATATATATTCCTTATCTTTGGTGTCGTAACGACACTTTTACCGGTCGGAGCGTTTTGCCGGGCCGCGCGCGATTCGGTTTTGGAGGCGTCCGTTCTTTTTTCTATCTTTGCAATCCTTATGTCGTCGGAAGAATATAAACTGCTCGATACGATTTCCTCACCGCGGGAGTTGAAAAAACTCCCGCCGGAGGAGCTGTCCGCCTACTGCGACGAGCTGAGGCGTTACATCATCGACGAGTGTGCGGTCAATCCGGGCCACCTGGCATCGAGCCTCGGGGCCGTGGAACTGGCTGCGGCCCTGCATTACGTCTTCGACACCCCGGAGGACCGGATCGTCTGGGACGTCGGCCATCAGACCTACGCCCACAAGATCATCACGGGACGCCGCGAGGCGTTTAAAACCAAACGGCAGCTGAACGGCATCAGCGGTTTTCCACGCATGTCCGAGAGTGAATACGATTCTTTCGGGGGCGGGCACGCTTCGGTGTCGATCTCCGCGGCGTTCGGCATGGCCAAGGCCGCCGAACTGCGCGGCGAGAAGCGGCAGGTCGTGGCCGTGATCGGCGACGGCTCGATGACCGGAGGGCTTGCGTTCGAGGGGCTGAACAACGCCGGGGCCTCGAAGCGCACCAACCTGCTGGTGATTCTCAACGACAACAACATGGCCATCGACCAGGCCACGGGAGCGCTGAAAAACTACCTGCTGAAAATCTCGACCTCGGTGCACTACAACCGTTTCAAACAACGGCTGTGGGGGCTGATGTCGCATACGCCGCGGCTGCTGCGGCTCTGCCAGAAGGCGGGCAACGCCGTGAAGCAGGGGCTGCTGAACAAGAGCAATTTTTTCGAAAGTCTCAATTTCCGTTATTTCGGTCCGGTGGACGGTCACAACCTCAAGGAGTTGGTGCGGACGCTTCGGGCGTTGCGCGACATCGAGGGGCCTAAACTGCTGCACGTGATGACGGTCAAGGGCAAGGGCTACCTGCCGGCCGAGCACGACCAGCCCGCCTGGCACGCCCCGGGGCGTTTCAATCCCGATACGGGCGAGCGGATTTCGGCTCCGGGCGGCGCAGCGCGTTATCAGGACGTGTTCGGCGAAACCCTGCTGGAACTGGCGCGCCGCGACGGGCGCGTCGTGGGCGTCACGCCCGCCATGCCGTCGGGCTGTTCGATGAACATTCTGCTGCGCGAGATGCCCGGCCGCTGTTTCGACGTGGGCATCGCCGAAGGGCATGCCGTGACTTTCTCGGCCGGACTGGCCGCGGCGGGCATGATTCCCTTCTGCAACATTTATTCGAGTTTCATGCAGCGGGCCTACGACAATGTGATCCACGACGTTGCGATTCAGGATCTTCCGGTGGTGATGTGTCTCGACCGGGGCGGCCTGGTGGGCGAGGACGGGGTGACGCACCACGGGGTCTTCGATATGGCCGCTTTCGGCGCCGTGCCGGGACTGACGATCGCCGCGCCGATGGACGAACCCGAACTGCGCAACATGATGTATACGGCCCTCGGATCGGGACATCCCTTTATGATCCGCTATCCGCGGGGGCACGGCGAGGGCCTGCCGTGGCGCGGCGAGAAGTTCGAGACGCTGCCCGTCGGGCGTGGCCGCCGCCTGCGCGAGGGCGCAGACGTGGCGCTGTTGACCGTGGGGACCGTCGGCAACGCCGCCGCACGGGCCGCCGGACGCGCTGCCGCGGAAGGCGTGAGCGTCGCGCATTACGACCTGCGGTTCGTGAAACCGCTGGATGAAGCGTTGCTGGACGAAGTGGGGCGTAAGTTCCGCCGTGTGGTCACGGTCGAGGACGGTTCGCTGCGCGGAGGCGTCGGCGAAGCCGTCGCGGCGTTCTTTAACGGCCGCGGCTACGACGTGCGGGTGCAGCGGCTCGGCATCGGCGACGAGTGGGTCGAACACGGCACGCCCGGGCAGTTGTACGCCCTGTGCGGCTACGACGAGGAGGGCATTCTGCGCGCCCTGCTCGATACCCGCGCGTAAATTTTCCGCAACGCATTTTTTCGGCACAAATTCTGTGTGATGGCTTCCCAAAACGACCGGGAAATGAAAATCGTCATTTTATTGCTTGCTGCCGCCCTTTTGATTCTGGGTGCGGTGGCTGTCGCGGCGGCTTCGGACCGCACCGACCGCATGCCTGTCGCCGTGTTCGACCTGCGGCGTTATATGGGAACATGGTATGAGATCGCCCGCTACGATCATTCGTTCGAACGGCGGCTGGCGGGTGTGCAGGCGCACTACGAATTGCTGTCCGACGGTCGGGTGACCGTCGAGAACAGCGGCGTCGACTATCGTTCGGGCCGTCGCAAACGGGCGCGCGGCAAAGCTTGCGCCACGGCGATGCCGGGGCGTTTGCGGGTCTCGTTTTTCTGGTTTTTCTATTCGGATTACAACGTGCTGGAACTCGGCCCCGATTACGACTGGGCGCTGGTGGGCGGCGGTTCGTCGAAATACCTCTGGATTCTCTCGCGCACACCCCGTCTGCCGAGCCGTACGCTCAACCACATCCTGCGGCTGGCCGAAGCGCGGGGCTACCGCACCGGGAAACTGTTGTTCGTGGATCAGGGGCAGGGAATTTCGCCGCCTTTGCCGTAAAGGCATTTGTCAGAGCACGAACACCCAGTCGTCGCCTTTCGAGAGGGCCGGGTCCAGGCGGAAGCCTTCCCATTCGAACGACCGGAGCGTCGCGGGATCGGCGATGCGGTTTTTCAGGATATGCCGCGTCATCTCTCCGCGGCACATTTTCGTATAGACCACGACGGTTTTCAGCCGGTCGCCCTCGCGGACGCGGAATTCGGGCGTGATGACCCGCGCTTCGCGGCAGACGCGTTTCCAGTCGAACAGCCGCTTCATCTCTCCGCTCGCCAGGTTGACCAGGATGCCGTCGTCGGCGTGAATCCGGCCCAGCAGGTCGTCGGTCAGCCGGCTTTGCCAGTAGGAAAACATCGTTTCGTCGCCGCGGCCGGGCAGTACGGCGTCGCCTTCGAGCCGGTAGGTGCGGATGGCGTCCAGCGGGCGGAGCAGTCCGTAGAGGAACGAGGTGATGTTGAGGTGCCGTTGGGCGTATTCGAAATCGGCGTCGGTGAAACTCGCCGGGTCGATGCGTTTGAAGACGATTCCCGTGTAGGCCGTAAGGGCCGGGATCGCCGCGTCGTCGTCGCCGTGGAAGCGGCCGTAGCGCAGGCGGTTTTCGGCGGCGATACGGCGGTTGACGCGCAGGAGCCGGGCCAGTTCGTCGGTCGGGAGCGTCGCCAGCCCGGCGGCCAGTTCGGAGGCCTCGCTGCGGTAGGCGGGCCGGGTCGTGCGGGGCGTCGGGACGGAACTGCGCTCCGTCATCGTCTTGGCGCAGGAGAGAAGCAGCTGCATGGCGTTCGGGCGTTAAGCTACGGAGCAGGGGATGCCGAGCGCTTCGACGCGCGCGGCGATGGCCTGCAACTCCTCTTTGGTGACTTTTTCGAGCGTCGGGCAGGGGGTGTCGCGGTCGAGCGAGTAGACCATCACCTGCCGCGGGCGGATTTCGGCGACGAGCCGGAGCCAGGCCGAGACTTCCTCTTCGGTGGTGTTGTCGACGGGCTGTCCGCCGCACTCCCCGCGCAGGAACATCGTTTGCAGAATCATGCGCCCGTCGAAGCGTTTCATCGCTTCGACGATGCCCCGCACCGTGTAGGACGCGCTTTGCGGGTTGTTCATCCGCCGCACCGTCGCGTCGAACGCCGAATCGAGTTTGAGGATGTTGTTGTCCACGCGCAGCAGGGCGCGGTGGACGCTGTCGCGGTGGATCTGCGTGGCGTTGGAGAGCACCGAGACCTTCGCCGCGGGGCACAGCGCGTCGCGCAGGGCGATCGTGTCGCCGATGACGGCTTCGAAATCGGGGTGCATGGTCGGTTCGCCGTTGCCGGCGAAGGTGATCACGTCGGGCGGCGTGGAGTCGGCCACCATGCGCCGCAGGGTGGCTTCGAGCTGCGTGCGCACGTCCTCGCGGCTGTTGAAGCGTCGTCCGCCCGGGTGCTCGGCATTCCAGCCGCACTCGCAGTAGATGCAGTCGAACGAGCAGAGTTTCGAGGAGAGCGGGAGCAGGTTGACTCCCAGCGAAAGGCCCAGTCGCCGCGAATGCACCGGGCCGAAGATAATGTCGTGAAATAGCGCTGTCATGGTGCGAAATTAAGAATTAAGAATTAGGAATTCAAAATTAATTCCTAATTTTACCAAAATACCGTTTTATGAAATTCAAATTCGGACTTTTGCCGCGCGTCGTGCTGGCCATTGCGCTGGGCGTCGCCTGCGGATTCTTCCTCCCCGGCTGGGCGACGCGCATCGCGCTGACCTTCAATGCGATTTTCGGGCAGTTTCTGGGATTCGCCATTCCGCTGCTGATTCTCGGGCTGGTGGCTCCGGGCATCGCCGATCTGGGCCGGAACGCCGGGCGTCTGCTGGCCCTGACCGCCGCGCTGGCCTATGCCTTCACGCTCTTTTCGGGGTTCGGGACCTATCTGACGGGGCGGCTTCTCTTTCCGGCGCTGCTCGAAGGCTCCGCCGCCGTATTGCCCGAGGAAGGGGCGGCCCTTGCGCCCTATTTCACGGTCGAAATGCCTCCCGTGATGGGTGTGATGTCGGCGCTGGTCCTCGCCTTCGTGCTGGGGCTGGGCATGGCCTATATCCGTTCGGTGACGCTCAAGGCGGCGATGGACGATTTCAAGCGGATCATCGAGCTGGTGATTCTGCGCGTCATCATTCCGCTGCTGCCCTTCTACATTTTCGGCATCTTTCTGTCGATGACCCAGTCGGGGCAGGTGGCCGGGGTGCTGGACGTCTTCGTGAAACTGATCGCGGTGATCTTCTGCATGACGGTCGTGCTGCTTCTCGTGCAGTTCTCCGTCGCGGGGCTTGCGGCGCGTAAAAATCCGCTGAAGATGCTCCGCACGATGCTCACCGCCTACATGACGGCCCTCGGAACGCAGTCGTCCGCCGCGACGATCCCCGTGACGCTGGCCCAGACCGTGAAGCTCGGCGTGCGGCCCGAACTGGCGTCGTTCGTCGTGCCGCTGTGCGCCACGATCCACCTCTCGGGTTCGATGATGAAGATCACGGCCTGTGCGCTGGCCGTGTCGATGATCGCCGAGCTGGATATTCCGGCGTCGACCTTCGCGGGGTTCATCCTGCTGCTGGCCGTGACGATGGTGGCGGCTCCGGGCGTGCCGGGAGGGGCGATCATGGCGGCGCTGGGACTGTTGGAGTCGATGCTCGGTTTCGACGAGACCCTCGCGGGGCTGATGATCGCCACCTACATCGCCATGGACAGCTTCGGAACGGCGACCAACGTGACGGGCGACGGCGCCGTGGCGGTGATCGTCGATGCGATCGACCGGCGGCGTTGAAAAACTCCGTTCCCGGGCCGCCGTCGGCGGCCCTTTTCCTTATTTAGAACTGAAATAAGTATAAATGCGTATCCTTGTGGAATAAAAAACGGCTACTTTTGAATGCCGATTCCGTTTTATGTATACTTTTGTGCGTCCAAAACGGAAAAAAGAGACATAAACTCATAATTACAAGACAAATATGGTTGATATTTTTGCACGCCTCGAGAAAAATGCGGGCGGACCGATCGGTCAGTACATGTCGTACGCCCACGGTTATTATGCCTTTCCCAAACTCGAAGGCGACATCGGTCCCCACATGGTTTTCCGGGGCAAGAAGATGCTCAACTGGAGCCTGAACAATTACCTCGGACTGGCCAACCACCCCGAGGTGCGCAAGGCCGACGCCGAAGGCGCTGCGCAGTTCGGTATGGCGGCCCCGATGGGCGCCCGCATGATGAGCGGACAGACCGTTTACCACGAGCGTCTGGAGCGTGAGCTGGCCGCGTTTGTCGGCAAGGAGGATGCCTTCCTGCTCAATTTCGGTTACCAGGGCATGATCTCGATCATCGACTGCCTGCTGACCCCCCGCGACGTGGTCGTCTACGATGCCGAGGCGCACGCCTGCATCATCGACGGACTGCGCCTGCACAAGGGCAAACGCTTCGTTTTCGGTCATAACGACATGGAGTCGCTGCGCCTGCAGTTGCAGCATGCCACGGATTTGGCCGAGGAGCAGAACGGCGGCGTGCTGGTGATCACCGAGGGCGTGTTCGGCATGAAGGGCGACCTGGGCAAGCTCGACGAGATCGTGGCGCTGAAGAAGGATTTCCAGTTCCGTCTGCTGGTGGACGACGCCCACGGCTTCGGTACGATGGGCCCGGGCGGTCGCGGCACGGCGGCGCATTTCGGCGTTGTCGACGGCGTGGACGTGCTCTTCAACACCTTCGCCAAGTCGATGGCCGGGATCGGCGCTTTCGTGAGCGGTCCCCGCTGGCTGATCAACCTGCTGCGCTACAACATGCGTTCGCAGCTTTACGCAAAGTCGCTCCCGATGCCGATGGTGATCGGCGCGCTGAAGCGTCTGGAGTTGATCCGCAACCACCCCGAATTCCAGGAGAAACTCTGGGAGAACGTCCGTGCGCTCCAAAGCAGCCTGAAAGAGAACGGGTTCGAGATCGGTGTGACCAACTCGCCGGTGACGCCCGTCTTCCTGAAGGGCGGCATTCCCGAGGCCACGAATCTGGTCGTGGACCTGCGCGAGAACCACGGTATTTTCTGCTCGATGGTGGTTTATCCCGTGATTCCGAAGGGTGAGATCATCCTGCGCATCATCCCGACGGCGGTGCATACGCTGGAGGATGTGAAAGTTACGATTGAGGCTTTCAAGGCCGTTCGCGAGAAACTCGAAACCGGCGTATACGCTTCGATGCCCATTCCGGCACGTGCCGACGAAGGGTTTATGGTCCGCTAAAGGCGGTTTCCGATACGGATGTCCCCGGCTTTGCGGCCGGGGACATTTTGTTTTTGACAAAAGTAGCCGAAAAATTTTGCAGAATAAATTTTTCATTTTATATTTGCAGTCCCGAAACGCAGGAAACGAAGTTTTCCCGGGCGGGGAAGATAGATTTTGCGGAAATAGCTCAGTTGGTAGAGCGCAACCTTGCCAAGGTTGAGGTCGCGGGTCCGAGTCCCGTTTTCCGCTCCAGAGGGGGCCAGAAAGAAACCCCGATAGAAAGCAAAAAGCCTTGTATGTCAGCGATATACAAGGCTTTTTCTTGTATTCTTCCACTCCTGTTGAGGCAAAAGGCAGCAAGTATTTCAGGCCTTAATCGTGACCTTTTTTGCTCGGACCGGAAATAGGTCACGATTTAGCTCTATTTCGCTGATTTGCATCATTTTACTCTGCAACATTCCGGTGCTGAAGACGTTTAATTTATCCAAAAACCAAGCAGCCATGTTGCCACGAACCACCTTCAGCGTCGTCTTCTTCTGCAAGAAGACCAAAGTCACAAAAAAGGGCAAGGCCCCGATCTATGCCCGCATCACCACGACCGGTCAGTCGACCGAAGTCTATACACAATGCCAGATTGAGCCCGAACGCTGGAATCAGCGTCTCGAACGCTCGCTCTACAAGGACGAGGTTGACCAGCAGATCAACCGTATCATCGCCAGCTACCGGGCCTCGATCCTGGCCGCCTACGACCGGCTGATTCAGGAGAACAGGACACCGACCTGTTTTGCCGTCAAACAGCTGCTGGGCTCCGCCTCATCGAGTCGGATGGTGCTGGCGGAGTTTGGTAAATACTGCGAGAAACGCCAGCAGGAGGTCGGCACCCGTATCACGCAGCTCACGGCCAACAAGTACCACCGCCTGCTGCGCTACATGACCGAATATGTCCGGCATGTGTATGGCAAAGAGGATCTTCCACTGGAGACGATCGACTATGCCTACGTCGATGGATTGAACACCTACATGCAGACGGCCTACAACTGCCACAACAATGGGGCGGTCAACCTGCTCTGCTGTTTGAAGAATTTCCTGCTCTATGCCGTCCGCAACGAATGGATCGAGAAGAATCCCTTCCGCTACTACAAGATGAAGATCGACAAGACGAATGTCAAGGTGCCGCTGACGAAAGCGGAGCTGGACCTGCTGCTAAGGAGACAGATGCCCAACGAACGCCTGGACCGCATCCGGGATGTCTTCTGCTTCTGCGCGCTGACGGGACTGGCCTTCACGGATGTCGACCACCTGCGGCGTGAACACTTCACGACGGACGAAGAGGGACAACTGTGGATCCATAAACCGCGCGAGAAGACTGCGGTGATGAGCCGCGTTCCGGTGCTTCCGCAGGCGGCGACCCTGCTGGAGAAGTACCGCGACGATGCCAACTGTCAGGCACGGGGCAAACTGCTGCCGGTCCCGTCGAATACGAAGATGAACGCCTACCTGAAGGAGATAGCGGATATTTGTCAGATTCAGAAGCATCTGACCACGCACCTGGCGCGCCATACGTTCGCCACACTGGCGATTGAATACGGGATGCCGATCGACATCATCGCCAAGATCCTGGGCCATACGAATACGAACATGACACGGCGCTATGCGAAGATCTCCGAGGCGAACATCAGCCGCGAGATGCGCCGCATCGGTAAGGTGTTGACGGCATAAGTTGTAGATCCTAAAAATGGGACATATTTTTGATATGTCCCATTTTTTATAGTCCAAATTGCAATAAAATTATGCTTGCTGACTTCTTTCTTTTGTGCAAACATCATCTATAATCTTCCAAACAATCGAAATAAGTAAAATCAACAATCTTAAATAGTCTTGCTCGATGGTTTCTTTATCAATATTATGCGTGCCATGTATATATTTATTTCGAAGATCTTGACCATTGGTAAACTCTGATTTATTAAGATAATAATTGAAGAATTTTATCTCTTCATCTGAAAATAAAGTATTTTTAAATTCAATCTGCTGTTTTGCATACATTTGATTTAGAACATCTCGATATGTACTGGATATATGCCAATATGCTATACATCCATTAGTGTACAAATCTTTTAGTAATAACAATTCAGCTTGTTTTTGTATCCGTATGTAGTTATTTCCGTCTATGCATAAATATTGGGATGCTATTAGATTCTGATATGTAGGTTGTTGATATATTTCTATATCTTCAAATCGTATATCTTCATGAAGTAATAACTCGTATAGCGTCTGGTATTTAGTCTTATTCTCTAGTTTTTTAATGTAGCCTAGTCCCGTTTGATTGGAAAAGAATATGCGTTGAATATGTGATGTTTGTTTGTCAATAACATATGCATACTTTTTTGTGACAGAACTGGGAATATCTTGAATGCGGCATGGAACGGAACTTATACCTAATAATTCCATGTCAATATTTCCATCTTCGACATATAGTTTATAACTCTTTAATATAAATTCGAGTTCAGGAAGAATAAATCGGATTTTTTCCAGCGTTGATCTATTGGGTAAGAAACATCTAATTCTTAAATTATCAATACTATTTGCGATGCAAAATTCATTGAATGTATCTTGAATAATTGTTTCTAAAGAGATCCCCCTTTTGGTCAGCATTAATTCATATGCTTTAATTTGAGCTATGGCTATATTATTTTTTAACTGGAAAACATGGTTGTTCGGGTATGCATATGCAGAGTGAAGACCGATGAAATCCAAAAAATCGATATCGCTTATGTGCGCGACAAGAGATATTCTTGATTGCGAATCGAAAAATTCAAATAAAGATTGGAAATTCTGGAATAATGATATATGGTCGCTATATTTTTCAATATAATGTAGGCTATATGATAATACCCAAGTATCATTTTCTCTACGGCATGTTTTAGGTGTGAAAGAGCTTTGGGAAAATTCTATCTTAAAAGGTATGGACAAAGTGCTGATTATGCCGTTCTTGTGAAAATCTTCAATTTCAGACTGCGCTCTTTTTTTTGCTTTTAATCGTGTCTTATCGGAGATTCTAAATTCAGATTGAGTCTTTGAATTTATAATGAATTGGATATAATTAAGATTAGCACTGTCCCAGTCTAGATAGTGATTAATGATTTCTTCTTTATCTTGCAATGTTAATGATTGAGGTAAATATATTTCATGCTGGTTATTATAATTTGAAGACCTTTCATATTTATCCAAAATGATTTCGGCGGCTTTATCATACGTTAAGAGCATATTGCGGATCGAAGTGTTGTAATATGCTACAATTCTTTTTTGTGTTAGTATGCTTGTTTTCAATATTGTCTGATTCATTAGCTGAATGAATCGTTCTTCTGATATTCTTTTGAATACGTTGCATTTGGAGAATAATTCCCAGAATACACGCTTATAGTCATATTCGGAGATGGACTTATAATATGCTTCAATATTGTCATTGGACAAGGTGTTGAAGAATAGACAGATTATACTCCATATTTCCTTTGCCTTTATTTTAAGGTTCTTTCTTGTTTCCTCTGACCATGACGGTAAATATAAATCGGCGTCAATATATACCTTAATTTGATATAACTCTATGATGTCGTTGATATCCGTAGGTACATTATGAATATCGAACTTTTTAAGAGTGGCTTCAATCTTACCAAGCATGTAACCTACAATCAAATCGTCTTTTGAATAAAAAGTAATTCGATCCATACTTTACCATTGCCTAAATTCAAGGTTAAGATACAAAATTAATCGTAATTATTTGTAATATGTCCACCCTTGCGACGCCAACCGACGCCAACCACTGCCACATCACTTTGCGGATGAAACTTTTGAGGGGTTGCGCGCGTTATCCGAATGCAAGCTTGCAGGAACAACGATTCATAAACCGGGAAAAGATGAAACGCCGTGCCTTTCGGATCCGGGACCGCTGAATATTCGGCGTCCCCATCCACACAAAGAGCGACCCACAGAGACGGGTTGTTGGAATGTCGAACCAAACAGAAAAGAAGATTATGGAAAAGATTGTATGTATCGGGGAGCGGAGTTGGCAGCGGCTTCTCGAACGGGTGGAACACCTGTCTGCCCTTGCCCAACGTCTGGAACACCGTTTGGCTCCACCGCAGGACGACGGGTGATTGGACAGCGAAGAGGTATGCCGGGCGCTGAATATCACCAAACGTACGCTGCAAAGCTACCGGGATCGAGGTGCGATTCCCTGCTCGCGACTGGGCGGCAAATTCTACTACCGACGCCGGGACCTGGCCGCCTGGCTCTCCCATAAAACCGTTCAAACGCGATAGCCATGCCGCTGGATTATCTCAACGAAGCGAGCGACGAGGTACAACGCTTGTTCGCACGGCTGGACAACGTGGAGCGTATGCTGCGGAAGGCCTCCGAGGAGCGTTGCCCGATGATCGGCGAGGAGCGCTATCTGACCGGAGAGGAGGTCTGCACACGCCTGCACCTTTCACCGCGCACCTTGCAGACGCTGCGGGATCGCCGGCAGATCCCCTTCACGGTACTTGGCAACCGCCTGCTGCTCTATCCCGAATCGGGGATCCGGGCGGTCCTTGACCGCAACCTTCGGCCGGCTGCCGAAGTGTAAAACTATAGAAAGGGAGTACGAACCTACTAATTCGTACTCCCTTTTTACATGAAATCTTTTAAAGTTGTCCTCCAATGCCTTTATATTTCTCAACAAACGACGCTATTTTCTGGAAAACACTCTGCTTTTTCGTTAAATACAGTGGATTTAACGGGCTCATTTTGGGGAGAATGTTATTGAAATCGGTGCCATTCTCACTGGCAAATTCGTGTTTTAAAGATACCTCCAAATATCGTTTGGCCTCTTTTTCATTCAGATTTTCGTTTGCTATGAGTTCTGCGGCTTCTTTTTTCTGCTTGTCTTGTGCATATTCAAAAAATGCCTCGATGATGCCAGCCTTGTCAATAATAGAATCCAAGTCGGTATCATTGATAAAGTCAACGATCAGGCTCTCTTTTGCTCTGTTTCCGATGCTTGCACGAATAACCCGGCGAATCTCATCGATTAGGGAAACTTTATCCATTCTCCTTTTGTTGTGCTCGAAAATCAACTCCAGAATGTAATCCAGATTAATCTCTTGTGATTTGAGCAGATCCACTTCAAACACCACATCATTCCAATCTATTTTTGACTTTTCAGGCAGACCTCCGTTTTTTTCTTGCCTCAGCCAATCCCGAATATCATTATAAGTCGACCTGTAATCCTGAAGAATCCGATCTGTGGGAATTTGTACTTTCCGCATTTCGGAAATATCTTCATCAGTCATAAAATGACTATTCTTGAATGCCTCAATAGCTTCGGGATCATTTGTATCTATCGTCTGAAATGCTTTGAGCGCGGTAAATTCATCATAATTCTGCAGGATATTCTCTACCCGCAAATAAGCTCCGAACAGTTTGACAAACTCTTTTTTATCCTCTTCCGTGATGATTTGATCGGGTGCCGGGAACTTCTCACTCAGCTCTTTTACAATCTCAATATAACCTTTACGCGCTTCGCCGGTTGCGGAGTCTTGAAATCCTTCCAGATACTCCTTGAAACTTTTTTCAAGCACTACATTCTTCATCTCCTTATTTTTATCTCCAAACAAGGTGATGGCATCGATTGTTGGTTGCTCTAGGTCTCTAAAGGTTACAATATTGCCAAAGGTTTTTGTTGCATTGTAAATCCGGTTGGTCCGCGAAAAGGCCTGTATCAAGCCATGGTAACGCAGATTCTTATCCACAAACAGGGTGTTGAGCGTTGGGGCGTCAAATCCCGTCAGGAACATGCCTACGACAATAACAAGGTCGACTTCCTTGTTTTTAACCCGTTTGGCCAGGTCTTTATAATAGTTCTGGAACTCTTTGCTGTCGACTCCATAACTGGTGCCGAACATGGCGTTATAGTCTTTGATCGCCTTCATCAAAAACTCCTTGGCACTGCTGTCCATTGCAGATGGTTCGAAGGTTTCATCTGCAATATCTCCTATTGCGTTTTGCTCCTCATTGGCGGCAAAGGAGAATATGGTTGCAATCTTCAATGGCTTTTCACATCCTTGCTGCAGCCGGTTCAGCTCGTCATAATAGCATTTGGCCGCATCCACACTGCTCACGGCAAACATGGCGTTGAACCCCTTGCTGCCTATCTGATTCCGGTGCGTCTTGATTCTGAAATTCTGTAGGATATATTGCGAAATTTCATTGATCCGGGCCGGATGGAGCAGCGCCTGCTTGTTTTCTGCGGCGCTGAGTTTCTTTTCGTCGAGTTCGGTCTCTATCTCTTTGAAACGCGGTCTTACGTCGTTGTAGTCCACTTTGAACTTCAAAACCTTTTCGTCCCGAATGGCATCCGTAATCACATAAGCATGCAACTCCCGACCAAAAACGCTCTCAGTTGTTTCCGAACCGAGTGCATTTTCCGGAAATATCGGTGTCCCCGTAAAACCGAACTGATAATATCTCTTAAACTTCCTGCGTAAAAGTTTTTGAGCCTCTCCGAACTGAGAGCGGTGAGCCTCATCAAAAATAAATACGACCTGTTTCTGATAGACGGGTAGATTATCTTCGTTCTTCATCAGGTTGTTCAACTTCTGAATGGTTGTAACGATAATCTTGTTGTCGTCCTTGTCTATATTCCGCTTCAATCCGGCCGTACTCTCCGAACCGTTGACACTGTCGGGCGAGAAGCGTTGATACTCCTTCATCGTCTGATAGTCAAGGTCCTTTCGGTCAACGACAAAGAAGACCTTGTCGATGAAATCGAGCTGTGTCGCCAGGCGAGCAGCCTTGAAGCTGGTCAGCGTTTTTCCCGAACCGGTCGTGTGCCATACATACCCTCCGGCATTGGTTGACGACCACGCCTTTGCCTGATATGCACTTTTTATCTTCCACAAAATTCGCTCGGTTGCCGCAATCTGATAGGGTCTCATGACCAGCAGTGTGTTGTTGGTGTCAAAAACCGAGTAGGTGAAGATGATATTCAGGAGCGTATTCTTCTGGAAAAAGGTTGCCGTGAAATCCTTGAGGTCTTTGATCAGCGAGTTGTCGGCCTTTGCCCAATTCATCGTAAAGTCGAAACTGTTTTTGTTACGCTCCACGGTGTTGGCAAAATACCGGCTGTCCGTACCGTTTGAAATCACAAATATCTGTATGTATTTGAACAGGGAACTGTCGCTGTTGAAACTCTCCTTGGAGTATCTGTGTACCTGGTTGAACGCCTCGCGGATGGCCACACCCCGTCTTTTCAGCTCGACCTGAACCAACGGCAATCCATTGACCAGAATCGTGACATCATATCGATTGGCCTGTGTTCCGGTCTGCTCGAACTGCGAGATTACCTGTACCTTGTTGCGGGCGATGTTCTTTTTATCCGCCAGGTAGATGTTCTTGATATGGCCGTCGTCAAAGACAAAGTCGTAAATGTAATCGTCCTGGATCTTCCGGGTCTTTTCGACGAGTGAGTCGCCGGGCTTGTCCAGATACTCTTCCTGGAATCGCTTCCATTCATCATCGGAAAACGTCACCTCGTTCAAGGCCTGTATCTGCGTCCTTGCATTGGCCAGCAAGGCTTCGGGTGTGGTGAGTTCGGGAAGATACTCATAGCCTTGATTGACGAGGTCTTGAATGAATTCCCGTTCCAGAGCGGCCTCCGACTGATAGGCTGCGGGCGTCTCGTGGCAATCGGAATACAGCTTGTATTTGTCAAGAACGATATAGTTGTTTGATTCCGCTATGGTGTTATACTGCTCCATCTTCGCCTGCTGCTTTTTGCCAATATTTGTTCGTAACAAGATGATTCAACAGAAATTTTAATGTATTCTTCTCCGGTTCCGTGGGTTCTGCAACAGCCTCATTTGAAAGCGTCGAGTGGCTGGTGAACTGAATAATCCTGTTATAGTATGTCGTCTTATCATCCGGCAACAGATCCGACCATTTGGGATAACCTAAAAAGTTTGCGGTCTTCTCATAAAGATTACGCAGCAGCATAAAATGGTATTTCTGAATACTGTCTGTTGCTATGGCCTCTTCTATTACCTGTTTCAGATAAAGATGATACGAGAAGCTTTTGTTCGAATCCCCCTGTACTCCTTTCAGGTCATATGTCCCGTCATCATTTCGCTTTAGCATGAAACAACAATAACCCTTCTTTTTATTGTTGTCGGCATTAAGTCCTAATTCATTATACAACACATTATAGAAAAGTGCGTTATGTGTCGATATAATGAACTTCAGACCATGTGATTTTTTGATTAGTTCGCTGATATCCACAGCGATTTCGATCAAATGATTCTCATCCAATGAACTTACCGGATCGTCAATAAAAATATATTTCAGATCGTTGAACTGGTCCGTTTCCCTCTCTTCCGGTTCTGCGACTTCCAACACACTGTTTATTTGCGTTAATAAGCTGTAGAATACGCACCAAACGAGACAACTCTCTTCGCCCTTCGATATTTTTATATTATTGATCTTCTGTTCATTGCCTCGTTCGATAGAGAATCTTATCTCGGAAAAATCCTCATTGAAGTTTGGCGTTAATTTTTCATCATTTATATAGCGCTGAAAGTATGTTACGATATTCTGCCCTTGACCCTGATCTTTAAGAATCCAATTGGTGAAGTCATTGGGCTGAATGACCAACCTTCGGTCTGTTTCATCATTATTCCAATAAAACAAATCTTCCGTAAAAGCATTGTAATATAATACTTTTACCTTTTTATCAGCTTCTTCTTCCGCTTCGTCTGCCGCCTTGGGGTCGATTAACTCTTTGAATTCGCGGGAAAGACGGGTTTTGCCGACACCGTTAAAGGCATAGATCAACTGCACCTTCTTATCCGTGTCGCGAAGTGTTTGGGCTATTTCGGTCAATGGCTGTCCCATATCAAGCTTCCGTTATTTTAGGGAATGACAACAATTTGTTTCTGTAATATTCGTATTGCTCCTGCACGGCGGCAATCTCCGCCGGAAGACCTTCGGTCAGATCGTTAACCAAGGCTTCGAATTTATCCAGAATGGCAACGATTCGTTGCTGTCTAATAAGAGACGGTATTGGGAATATGAAATTTTCCATACTTTTTCCTGTAACTCTAACAACTTTTGTCCCAATAGCAGCTTTTCTTTTGTATTCGTAAAATAATTTTGTTTGAAATAGATATGCTATATATTTAGGATTCTGATTATGCTTATAAATATAAGAATCTCCACTTACAGCAACATCTTCTTTCCCTAACCAAGTGCATGCTTTGCATACACCTTCGACATCTTCACTCGTTGTTGCTATAATTAAATCACCATATGATGCTTTACGTAATTTTTGAGCTAATGCGTTGCTTGTGTATGATATTGTGGTATCTGCAAACGTTCCATAATGGGTATGAATTTGTCCATAATGAATACAAGGGAATCCTGTTTCTGTAAAATCTTTCTTTTGAAGCCCATTACCTCTCGTGAAAGTCCCTATTTCTCCCAATTTTTTCCATTCGACACCTTCTGCGTGCTCGTCGAAGGTGAGCAATTGATCCCGGTAATACGCATATTGTTCCTTTCTCGCTTGCAGCTCCGCTTGCAGCTCCGCTTGCAGCTCTGCTGCATAGGAGGTGAATGCATCCAATATACGGACAATCTCTTCCTGTACCGCAAGAGGGGGAATAGGTATTCCAAAATTTTGTAATATGGGAAGAGTTATATATGGGACAGACCCTTTTTTACTATTGATTATGATATGTTTTTTTAAATTGCATTTCAAATAATAGAAAAGAAAAAATACATTTATTTCTGGAATGAACTTAGATAATACATATGTCCGTTGATATGCATTAAATTTCCCTTTATAGTAGTTAATATGTCCAACTTGACTGCCATTCCCAGAAACAATAATCGCTTCAGTATTAAACGCATATTCATTTATTCGGAAAGGTTTTGCATCACATGTAAAAAAAGGGTATATCCCATCTTTCTCCATTGCATTTGCATTTAACTTCCCTGTGTTAATAAATTTACATACGTTTTTTAAACTCCTAAATTCAATCCCATCCGGGCAAAGCGTCTGTATTAATTCCTGCAATCGGTTCATAGCTGCTCCTCCAATTCAGCGACGATCTTCTCGATCTCCGTACGTAATTCGTTCTCCCGGGCCACAATGTGGCGAAGACGGGCATTCAGCTCCTTGATATCGGTTTGCGGGCGGGTATCCCGTGTCTCGATATAGCTGCTGACCGACAGCGTGTAATTGTTCTCGACGATCTGGTTGTAATCCACCGACCGGGCAATGTATGCAACATCCTCTTTTCGGTCGAAAAGATCCACGATCTGATCGATGTGCCGCTCCTCAAGTACGTTGTTGTTGGTCTCCTTCGTGAAGAAATCCTCGCCGCTTGCATCGATAAACTGCGTCTTAGTATCGGGCTTGTGCTTGGACAGGACCATAATGTTCACGGCAATCGAGGTACCGTAGAACAAATTGGGCGGCAGGGAGATGATGGTCTCGATATAATTGTTGTCGATCAGGTATTTCCGGATCTTCTGCTCGGCGCCGCCCCGGTAGAAGATCCCCGGGAAGCAGACGATGGCGGCTCGGCCCCGGCTCGAAAGATAGCTCAAGGCATGGAGCACAAAAGCAAAATCGGCCTTGGATTTGGGCGCCAGCACACCGGCCGGAGCAAACCGGTCGTCGTTGATCAGCGTGGGATCGTCCGAACCGATCCAGTTGATCGAATAGGGCGGGTTGGAGACAATGGCATCAAACGGCTTGTCGTCCCCGAATTGAGGATCGATCAGGGTATCTCCGTGCGCCATGTTGAATTTGTCGTAGTTGATGTTGTGCAGGAACATGTTCATGCGGGCCAGGTTGTAGGTCGTGTGGTTGATCTCCTGCCCGAAGAAGCCATCTTCGATGATATGCTCCTCAAACTGCTTTCTGGCCTGAAGAAGCAGGGACCCCGATCCTGCGGCTGGGTCGTATATCTTGTTTACGGCGGTCTGCTTGTGCATGGCAAGCCGGGAGATAAGGCGCGAAACATTCTGTGGCGTGAAAAACTCTCCGCCCGACTTTCCTGCATTGGCCGCGTAATTGTTGATCAGATACTCATAGGCATCGCCGAACAGATCAATCTGATGATCCTCGAAGTTGCCGAAATTCAACTCCGCAATGCCATTTAAAACCGCAGCCAGACGCCTGTTCTTGCTTTCGACGGTGTTGCCCAGACGAGTGCTGGTCGTGTCGAAATCGGCAAACAGCCCCTTGATGTTCTTTTCTGAGGCATAGCCCGTAGCAGAACTCTCGATGGAATTGAAAATGGCCTTTAAATCCGTATTGAGATTCGGGTTGGTATTGGCCGTCTTTACGACATTGGCAAAAAGCTGGCTCGGGTAGATGAAATAGCCTTTGGTCTTGACTGCATCGTCTTTGATCTCCGGAGTGATGATGCTGTCGGGCAGGCTGGCATAGTTCACGCTCTCATCGCCGCCTTCGATATAATTGGTAAAGTTCTCGCTGATATAGCGGTAGAACAGTGTACCCAGAACGAATTGCTTGAAGTCCCATCCATCGACGGCTCCACGCACTTCGTTGGCTATTTTCCAGATCTTTGCCTGCAATTCGTTTCGTTGTTGTATGCTTGTCATGCTTTGTTATTTATCGATGCTCAGGGGGTAATTTATTGGGTGAGGGTTATCGGCTCTTGTTAAGCAAATCCCGCCGATCCACATTCAGCAACTCGGCGATTTTTGAAAGAGTCGCCAAATCGGGTTGAGATACATTGGTGCACCATTTCGATATTGTCGATGGATCTTTTCCTAATTGTTCTGCCAACCATTTCCCGGTTCTTTTCCGTTCCACAAGTACGATTTTCAATCGATTGATATCTTCCATGGCCGTCATTAAGTTGAATCTAATACAAAGATATTGATTTAATCCTATTCAAGGAAAAAAGAGCAGTGCTTTTTATTCTTGCTATATTCCAGAATTGTGCCCAATCGGAGAGTTGAATCGTGAACGTTCCTTGTGTGCAATTACCGGCAAGATCGCGCAATCGCGCCTCATGGTGAAACAAAGCGGCAGCGGGTGCCGTTATCCTCACAACGACGCAAAAACCACCGACCATGACAACGCCACTTATCCTTTTCAAGGCTCCCCACTGAAGAGCCGACTACCTTCCATCGGTTGCCTGCCGCTCTCGATTGGACGACGGCATGCTCCGATCTGTTCGGGCCAAAAGCTGCACGCTCCCCATCCTTGCCGCGACATGAACCTCCTGCCGTTTGCCGGTACGGGAGCGCCTCCGCGCTGAAGCCTTTGCGCCCCCGGGATTCCGCACCGTTCGACTTCAGACGTCGAACGTGCTGCCGAATCCCGGGTCCGAAAACAGAAAGGAGCGAGGTTGTGTTCTTGTGGCACAAAAACCCTGCATCGGTTTTTTGGCTGCCACATCGAACCACCTCGCCCTGCGGGGCAGCCCCGCCCGGTCTGCTCCCGAGGGTCGCACACCGAACCACCCGCCGCTCGCCAGGCTCGCCGCGGATTCGGGGCACAGAGCGTCGCTCCAACCCGACGCCGCTCGCTGCGCTAAACAGCTCCCGTTTGTTCGTTCTACCATTAACGTCCTCGCGCCATGGAGGTAACGAAACCCAAGGGTGGACGCCCGCGGAAGAGCGCGGCGACCTTGCGTTCACGCACGGTACGTTTCCGCGTGAGCGAGGCGGAATACCTCCGAGTGCAGCGTAAGGCAAAGGCCTGCAATCTGACCCTCTCGGAGTATGCCCGCCAAGCGGTCACCTCGGGACGGATCCTGCGGCGGATCGGCCCCGAGGAGTTGCGCCTGGTCTCTGAATTGACGCGCGAGAGGAACAACCTGAACCAATTGGCCTTCCTCCAGCACGCCTTCGGTGTCGCCTCCCACGAGGAGGAGCTGCGGCGGATCCTCCGCTTCTACGACGAGGTGATCGGGCGACTGAAACAAAAACTCTAAAACGATGATCGGCAAAATCGTAACCGGCAAATCCTTCGGCGGCGCAGTGCGCTACCTGCTCGGCAAGGAGCCGGGAAAAGCCTACATCCTGACGAGTGACGGCGTGGAACTCACCTCCCGGCAGGCGCTGATCAGCAGCTTCGAGTTCCAGCGCCGGGCCCGCCCCGATGTTGAACGGGTCGTCGGACATATCTCGCTGTCGTTCCACCCCGACGATGACCCGCGGATGTCGAACCGGTTGATGATTGACCTGGCACGGGAGTATATGCAACGTATGGAGATTACCGGCACGCAGTACCTTGTCGTGCGCCACACCGATACAAGGCATCCCCACCTGCATATCCTCTACAACCGGGTGCGCTACGACACGACGCTGGTCCCGGACCGAAACGAGCGCCTGCGCAACATGCGTATCTGCAGGGAACTCAAGCAGGAGTACGGACTGACCTTCTCGCACGGCAAGGAGCAGGTTGCCACGGAACGGCTGCACGGTCCGGAGCAACTGCGCCACCGCATTTACGACCACCTGCGGGAGGTGCTGCCCGAGTGCACCACCTGGACGGCACTCGTTGAAGAACTGGTCAAACGACATATCACTACGACCTTTGTCCATCGGGGCAGTGACCCTGCGAAGGAGATCCAAGGCGTGACCTTCACCCTGGAGGGACATACGTTCAAGGCCTCGCAGGTGGACCGTAAGTTCAGCTACGGTCGTCTGACGCAACGGATTGAACAGAACCGCTTCCAGCAGGCAATGATCGAGCGGGTCCGCAACTACACGGATGAACAACGTCCTCAGGTTTCGGCTATCCTGCAAAAGCTGGAGTCGGAGAAGCAGCAGTCGGAGTCGCCGCATCGGAACCTGTCGATTGCAGGCAAGCCCTTGACCAAGGAGCAGGTCGAGATGCTCCGCGAGGGAGAGCCGATCTTCGTGCGGGGAACGCAATCGGAGGGATATGTGGTGATGGACGACCGGCTGCAGATGGCGTGGGTTTATCGGGACGATCCGCGGGACTGGGTGGAGTACGGGAAATACACGATGCGACGCATGGACCGGGACCGGATCGAAGCGGGATATGTCGTGCGGGCGCTGGTGAAATGGAGGGGAGGCACGACGGCACGTCTCTATCTCTGGAAGGAGAATGCATCGGATACGACCTACCGGGAGAGTTGGGACGATCCCCGCGAACCACGCCCTGCCCAAACTCAAAAGCAGCAGGACCGACCGCGCCGCTTTATCACTCCGAAGAAGAAGTCGCGTGGTCCGAGTCGGTAACGAAATTTTGTCGAATGTCCGTGTGCGCTAATTGGAATTAAAAGCCTATCTTTATAGAGCAATACCCCGATGAGCGTATGAAAGAGAAATCCGAGAATTACCGCCGCTTTTTTGCTGTCAAGAATGCTTGCCGGAAGATTGGACCGTCAAGCCCTCAATATAAATTACGAGAACTCACGGAGGAGGATATTCCCGACCTGCAAATCTTGTTTCGGGAGACCGTTCTTCATGTAAATGCGCGAGACTACACCCGCGAAGAGGTGGAGGACTGGGCTTCGTGTGGGGATAGCGTGGAGCATATGAAAGACCTATTGGCTCGCAATGACTACGTAGCTGCACTGAACGAACGGGACGAAATCATCGGCTTCTCGTCGATGAATGCCGAAGGCTATCTGCACTCGCTGTTTGTGCACAAGGATTATCAGCAGGTCGGCGTCGGGAGTTTGCTGCTGTCGGCCGTAGAAAAGAAAGCCCGGGAATACGGAGTCTCGGAAATCACTTCGGAAGTGAGCCTGACGGCTCGTCCTTTCTTCGAGAAGAGAGGGTACGAAGTAGTGAAGGGTCAGAAACGCCGGGCGAATCGGTTGGAATTGACCAATTTTGTGATGCGAAAGTGTTTCAAAGACTGACACACTCTTCCCTTTTCACCCGTCCGCAAAGATCCGACTTGCCGGCGTCGGCTGCAAGGCTGTACGGAGCGTCTCACAGGGACGGCCTTGCATCTGTCACCGCCAAGTTCGGGGCTGGTCGCTATCGGATGGAAAGGGATGGAGGAATGGAGAGAAAGAATAATAACAACATCTTTCCATTAATATAATAAGTGTAAAATATGTAGACTTGTAGCATCTATATCAATAATCATTAATAGGGGTATGATTTTAACAGAATGAGTGAATTCATTCCGCAGTATCGAACAATACTTTGTCTCAATTTGAGATGAGTTGAGCAGAACAATAAATATAAAACTATTATTCCATTTGCTATTATTTTTACTTTATTTATATTTGTATCAAGATATTATGAATCAATAGATATGCACCGTAATATTTACCAAGAAACAAAAATTACAGAACTTCAGCAAGGCTGTCTTTTTTGGGGTGCCATTGCTGATGGATATGATAAACCTGTTTGGGGGCTAATAATTACGCCTCGTTGTGATATTGCACAAAATAAAGTTATAACGGTCCATTATCTTCCTGTCACCAAATTTACTGATTGGAAAGATATACATTTAGCCGCAATGTTGCAGCAGGATTGTATTAAAAAAAAGTTGAACACATTAAAACCAGTATTTGATTCTAAAAAAATATCAGAATCGTTATTAGATTTTAAGTATAGGTTATCCGATGAGGATCTTAAAACAATGTTTGAGGGAAAAAAAATGCCTCCAAACTTTTTTAACGATCTCCGAGAATATTGGAGTTATCATGATATACAATATTGTCGAGATAGTTTCTCGTCATGGAAAAATTATTCTAATCGAATTAGTGAATTAGTCGAGGGAAAGATGGAGCGGTTCTTATTGCTTGAGCATTGGAATGATGATTTAGAGCGTTATTATGTAATACACCTAACCGAAATAAAGCACCTACAAATTACAACGGCTCATGCATTAATAAGAGGGATAAAGTCAAACATGGTAAACGAAGAAGATGACCTTATGTATAAAAATGAAGGCTTGAAATCTCAAGAATATCGTGTGGTAGCACAAATAACATCGCCGTATATTGAATATGTTTGCCAGAAGTTTGCCAATGCTTTCTTTCGAATAGGAATAGAGGATTGGCCTAATGGGCATTTGTCAAAAGATCTTCAAAGCTTATAAGACTATGAAATATATATATATTACTCCAGATGCAATAACTTCTCTTATTAGTAATAGATATTATCAAAGCGCTGAATTTCAACGCTGTTCATCTTTGATAGATCTACTTCAAGGGAAAAATATTGAGTTTAATGATGGTATTGTACATACTCTTTCAATGAAAGAGGGGATAATACTTCATACGGGTAAGATTAAAGGAAAGGCTGGGCTCTTTTTTGATTTTCAGCAATATAATACATTTCAGAGCGAATCGGCTGGTCGAATTATTACAATATTTCAAAAGGTTCTTCGCTTTGCTATACGGTACTTTCAAGGGCATACGAAGCTAGCTCCATGTGAAAATGTAATAGATAATAAAGCTATAATATTTCCTTTCCCATATACTCAACATGGGGAAGCATATCGAGTTGTTGCTGATCGTAATACCTTCAGACGCGGGAAAACATTGAATTTTTTAACAGTATATTATGGCGGTTCTGACGAAATAACCACCCCTGTTAATTTTACTTTGTTGGATAGATTTTATGAAGAGTATAAGGATCTCGATGAACTTTCTATAATCAATCCAGATAATGTAATAAAGGATAAAATTTATCCTTTAAATACTTTTGGCGTAAATAAACTTGTTCCTATTGATATTCAATTTGGAGAAGGTATTACAGATCGAGATTGGGAACAATATCTTACAAAACCACAGCATGATTTTGTATATAGAGAAATTAATGGAGCAGAATGTATTGAAGGGGCAGCCGGTACAGGAAAAACAATGTCCATGATTCTCAAATGTATTTATAATTTAAAGATATCGCAGTTCAAGAAACGTTTTGTTTTTATCACTCATTCATTAGCAACTAAAGACCATATTATTGAGTTATTTAAAAGTACATGTCCTGAAATAGCTCAACATATGAATACTGAGGGAGCCTTGTCTGATAGTTTGTTGGTCACTACCATACAAGAGTGGTGTATACAAAATCTAGGATCGAATATATCTGAAACTGAATATCTTGACCGCGATGCAATGACATCCAAGGATCTGCAGGCATTGTATATAGAAAATGCCGTATTGGAGGTAAAGGCTAATAGTTTTGATTTATATCGGCCTATTTTATCGCCTGAGTTTGTTGATTTTATGACGCAAACAGATACCAAATTAATGTGTGAAATGTTGCAGTATGAGTTTGGAGTAGTATTAAAAGGACGTGCAGATGGGGATCTTGATCAATATAAAAAACTGCAACGGCCTCAATATGGTATTCCTTGTCATAAAGATGCCGACTTTAATTATGTACATTTAATTTTCAAAGCATATCAAGACCAGCTTATACAAGAAGGACGTTTTGATAGTGATGATATTGTGCTTACCGCTTTAAGCAGCCTAAACGCTCCTATATGGCGCCGTCGAAGAGAAATAGAAGGTTTTGATGCTTGTTTTATAGATGAAACCCATTTGTTTAATTTTAATGAGTTGAGTGTATTTC
>OKWG01000148.1_pt1 | contig 36609 bp, 29 predicted proteins | sample 1607091 | NCBI WGS metagenome assembly OKWG01 (sample SAMN04414080, study PRJEB24778) | human gut metagenome | material: faecal | host: Homo sapiens
AGGCCTGCCACCAAGTTTTGTCCCCCAGCAGCGACGGCGGCTGAAGCTGCGGCATCGCCGCCGTCCATTTGGCGGGCTCGAGCTTTGCCTGCTCTTCAAGAAACTGCGTGTTGCTTGCACAACCGGCAAGTAGCGCACAGACAGCAGCAATCAAAGTGAGATGCGTTCGTTTCATTGTTTCAAATTTCAAAATCTGAATCTTCGTTCAGTGCCGATTGGTCTCTTCACACGGTAATCTAGGGCGTGTCTTTACAAAGATGGGCAAGAGTTTTGTAAAGCTACGCAAATTTCGACTTCAGTACAATGCCGAATCCGCACAAACGGTTCAGCTTGTGCAATTATCTTGACACAGGACCTCGGCCTTGAGTGAGCGCTGAGGAAGTTTTTCCGCAAATCATTTCGGCTGCGATCGCTTGTTTCAGTTTTCGGGAGCTTTATTTATGTACGCACGTCCTTCGAAAATCCTCATCATCGACGACGACGTCGAGCTCGTCACGCTGCTCGTCGACTACTTTACGCTCGAAGGCTTTGAGGCCACGCCCGCGCATTCGGGTACCGAAGGTCTGCAAGCCCTCGAGAGCAAAGAGTTTGACCTCATCATTCTCGACGTCATGATGCCCGGTATCTCCGGCGTCGAGACCCTGCAGCGCATTCGCGAAAAGTGGCGTACCCCCGTCTTGATGCTCACCGCCCGAGGCGACCCCGTCGATCGCATTCTCGGTCTGGAACTCGGTGCCGACGACTATGTGCCGAAGCCCTGTTCGCCGCGCGAGCTCGTCGCCCGCATCCGCGCCATTTTGCGTCGCGTGGCCGGCAACGAAAACAACCGCGGACCGGTACAAGTCGGCAAACTGCAGATCGACCTGGCTCAGCGCCGCGCACACTATGACGGCAAGCAGATTCCGCTCACGGGCACGGAACTGTCCCTTCTCGAAATGCTTGCACGCTCGGCCGGCCAGCCGGTTCCGAAGACTGAAATCTATCCGCGCATTCTGGGCCGCCCCATGGGCCGCTACGATCGCGCCATCGACGTACACATCAGTGCCATCCGGCACAAGCTCGCTCAGGAAGGCGTTGAAGGCATCGCCATAGAAAGCGTGCGCGGCGTGGGCTATCAGCTCGTTCGCTTGGACTAATCTCAAAAGGACTTCGGATTGTTGCGTTTGAAATCCATCAGCGGCATCTTCATCCGCTTTTTTGCCGGTATCTGGCTCACGCTTCTATTCGTGGGAGCTTTGGTTTGGGGTGCCTCTTCTTTTTTTACCGAGGCACCCTCGAATTACGGCTCCTTTGAGCACAGCCCGGCCGCTGAGCGCGCAATTGGCACGGCACTGGGTATTGCCCGCTGGGGCGGGGAAGATGCTCTAATCACCTGGCTTAAAGATCCCGAAGTCAATACTCGCCCTGAAGTTTTTGTTGTGGATCCTTTGGGCCATGAAATTTCAGGGCGCTCCATACCTCAAAAAGCGGCCGAAAGTCTGGCACATTCCGGTCCCCAGGAAGGCGTTTATACGATGCGGGGACACGGCCGACACATGCGGCCTTTCCAAGGCTACCGTTTCTTTGCCGTACGCACCGATATTCCGCCGAGCCCCATCCGACTCATCATGTGGAAAATGCCTTGGTGGGGCTGGGCTCTGATAGCGGCTTTGATTTCCGTGTTTGTTGCCGGCAGCGTCGCGTGGACATCTACGCGTCCGATTAAAAAACTGCAATGGGCCATGCAAAAAGCCTCTCAAGGTGTCTTTGACGTCCGCATTGCCAATGAAGTCGGGCACGAACACGATGAAATCGGTGAGCTCGCGCGGCAGTTTGACGCCATGGCCGAACGTATTCACGGGCTCTTTGAGCGACAAAAACGACTCTTTCATGACGTCAGTCACGAGTTGCGTAGCCCCCTGGCGCGCATTTCGGTTGCCGTCGAACTGGCGGAAAAATCACCGGAAAAATCGCATGAGTTTTTGCAGCGCATCGAAGGCGACGTGCAGGTTCTCAACGCCATGGTCGACGAGCTGCTCACCTATGCTCGTCTTGACGAAAACGCAGTGATTCATTTCGAGCGGACAGATCTGGTGCCGCTACTGGAAGCCATCACCGATGATGCCGATTTCGAAGGATCGGCTACCGGTACGCATGTTACGCTGCAGTCCCCCGATTCCATCCTGATGAACATGCACGTTGATTCGCTCATGCGCGCCGTCGAGAATCTGGTTCGCAACGCACTTCGCTACTCAGGCCCCGGCCAACAGGTTTCCGTGGTAGCTAAGGAAGAAAACGAACACGTCGTGATCACCGTTACTGACAGCGGCCCCGGCATGGATCCCTCCGAACTCGAAAAGATCTTTGAGCCGTTCGTGCGCGGCAAAAATCAACCCACGGGCGGCGGATTCGGTCTAGGCCTTGCGATTGCCAAGCGTGCGGTACAACGCCACGGCGGCACCCTCACGGCGACGAACGTCGAACCCCACGGGCTTTGCATGCGCATCGATATCCCGCTTTCCGGTCCCAACGCCGTCACCTCATCCACAGCAACCGCTTAGGTCGGAAAAAGGCGCAAACTTCGCCTTTTTCCGTCAGAGATAAGCGATATTACGGCTGAAATATTTGCGTGACGCTTGACGACCTCTGAAACGCCATCAAGAGCCTGTTTGATCGCCGCCGCTGTTGAGAAGCGCGATCACTTCTCCGTGAATGCCGCCCGCCGTGCACACGGCCGAGAGATCCTTGAGCGGATTGCCGCCCGTCACCGATGTGAGCGTACCGCCCGCACCTTCCACGACTGGCAAAAGTGCGGCGATGTCCCAATAGCTCAAATCAGGGTCGATCATGATGTCGGCGCCGCCCGAAGCAACGGCAAAGTAACCAAAGCAGTCGCCGAAGGTACGGTAGAGCTTGACAGCATCGATCAGCTTTTGAATGCGCTTGTCACCCTTTTGTTCCCCCGTCGTCCAGTGGCTCGTTGCAAGAAGCGTTGCCTCGGACAGCTGAGTGCAATTGCGCACATGAAGCGGACGAACCAAGGGCTCGGTGCCGTTGTCGTAGTAAAGCGTGGTGCCTGAAAGGGAACCCACCGTACGCACGCGTGCTGCAGGATGGCTGACGGACGAGAGAATCGGTCGGAATCCCGCTCCGTCATCGCGCTCGAGCGCAATCAGCGTGCCGAAAAGAAAACTGTTCGTGATAAAGCTGCGGGTACCGTCGATCGGATCCAGAATCCAGCGATACCGAACCCCGTCAACTTCCTGGCTTTCCTTGATGCCGAACTCTTCGCCGAAGATTCCGTGCTCAGGGAACCGCTCATCAATCATCTGTCGCATGATGGCTTCGGCTTGTTTGTCAGCCTGCGTCACGGGCGTGCCGTTGTCCTTGTCGTCGACTTTAATGCCGCGCAGGAAGCGGGCCGAAATCTCAACAAAGGATGCGTCGAGAAGCTCAAAAAGAAAAGGCGTAAAACGTTCGAGTTCGGCCGGCGTTACCGGCGCGCAGTAGCTATTGGCGGTCACAGCGGGACTCCCAGAAGAATCGCGATCTATTGCTTTAAATCCTAACGCCGAGGCGGCGGTATTGAGCAAGACAAAACGGAAATTTATTGCCGCATTGTGACCGATAGATATGTCCTATCCGTGACATTGATATCACCCCTTTTCCGATGCCTCTCCCCATCAACAGGCCGCTCAAATTTTTGCTTTACTTTCAGTCGATTAGAAGATTCCTGAGAGTAACAGAAAAGAATTCTCACATCCCGGCTGTCTTTTTCTTTTTTGTTGATCCCTTTTAAGCGGGTGCTTCTGATAGATTTTTCGCACACGATGAGTGGCAGAAAGCCACAAATCACACCAGTTTGAAATCTTGTTTTTATAAGGAATACTCCGATGTCCATTCTTCGCACCGAAGTTCTCCCGTTCAAGGCCACCGCTTTCAAGGATGGCGACTTCATCAATATTTCCGAAGCCGATCTCCGCGGCAAGTGGTCCGTCGTGTTCTTCTATCCGGCTGACTTCACCTTCGTCTGCCCGACCGAACTTGAAGACCTCGCCGAACACTACGAAGAGTTCCAGAAGCGCGGCGTTGAAATCTACTCCGTATCCACGGACACCCACTTCACGCACATGGCCTGGCACGGCTCGAGCCCGGCTGTCGGTAAGGTCCGCTTCCCGATGGTGGGCGACCCCACGGGCGCGATCTGCCGCAACTTCGGCGTGATGATCGAAGAAGCCGGTCTTGCCGAACGCGGCACCTTCGTTATCAACCCCGAAGGCAAGGTTGTGGCCTGTGAAATCCACGACGGCGGCATCGGCCGCGATGCAGCCGAACTGCTGCGCAAGGTGGAAGCCGCTCAGTACGTAGCTGCCAACCCCGGCGAAGTCTGCCCTGCTCGCTGGCGTCCAGGCGCACAGACGCTCAAGCCCTCTGCAGAACTGGTTGGTAAGCTCTAATCTGACTCTTTCACAATCAATTATCTGATTGAAATTTGCGGCAGACGTCCGGTGCGTCTGCCGTTTTTTTCTTGTCATCGTCTCTACACAAAACCATCACCGTTTTGACATACCTCCCGATTATCGTTGCGGCGTCTTTGAAAAAACAAAGAAACACCACACTGATTCCCTACTTCAGGATTACAAAAATGACCACAATCAGTCGCCGCAACTTCGGCAAATTTGCTTTTGGTTCCGCTCTGATGATGAGCGGTTTCGGCTTCACAAACGTTTTTGCACAAACCGGCAAAACCGCCATCTGCTACAACGTTCCTGCCGAATGGGCCGGCTGGGGCAATATGCTTCAACTCATTGCCAAAGAAACCGGCATCAATGTGCCCATCGACAACAAAAATTCCGGCCAATCGGTCTCTCAGGTCATCGCCGAAGCCAAAAACCCTGTGGCCGACGCTATGTACCTCGGCATTTCCTTTGCCATCAATGCAAAAAAAGCCGGCATCATCGAACCGTTCAAGGGCAAAGGCTGGCAGTCTGTTCCGGATAATCTCAAGGATCCCGACGGCTATTGGGTTTCCATCCACGCAGGCACCGTCGGCTTCATGGTCAACAAGGAAGCATTGGGCGATGTACCGGTCCCGAAGAGTTGGAAAGATTTGTTGGATCCGAAATACGACGGCATGGTCGGCTTCCTGGATCCGTCTTCCGCATTTGTCGGCTATGCCTGTGCCGTGGCCGCAAACCAGGCGTTAGGCGGTTCGCTTGATAACTTCAAACCCGGCATTGAGTTCTATAAGAAGCTTCTTGAAAACCACCCGATCATTCCGAAGCAGACTGCCTACGCCCGCTGCTTGTCCGGTGAGATTCCCATTCTGTTTGACTATGACTTCGATGCCTATCGAGCCAAATACACCGACAAGGCGCCGATTGAGTTTGTCATCCCCCAGGAAGGCACGATTCAGGTTCCGTACGTGATGTGCATGGTTAAAAACGCACCGCACCGAGAAAACGGGCAGGCTGTGATTGATTTTGTTCTCAGCGAAAAAGGGCAGCAGTTCTGGGCGGAAAACTATCTGCGTCCGGTTCTCGGCGAACTGCCGGCGTCCGCTAAGGAAAAATTCCTCCCGGATTCGGAATACAAGCGAGCAATCGGCATTGACTACGCCCGCATGGCCGCCGTGCAGGAAAGTTTCAGCGAAGCCTACCTGAAGGCCACCAAGGGCTAATCAAAGCTTTGAGAGTCACTATGAAACCCCGTTCTACGTGGCTCTATCTGCTTCCGGCGATCACCATTCTGGCAGCATTTTTTGTGCTGCCGGTGGTGAGACTTATTCCTGCCTCCGTATCGTCGGAAAGCGGTTTAGGGCTTTATCTTGAAATCATCACCAATCCCCGCTACAGCACAAGTGTCCTGTCGACCATTGTGCTTTCGGTCTTTGTCACGCTTGCCAGCCTTTTCGTGGGAGGCCTAAGCGGACTTTTTCTCGAACGTCACCGTTTTTGGGGACGTGATGCAATCGTCGGACTTATCACGTTGCCGCTGTCATTTCCCGGCGTAGTCGTTGGCTTCATGATCATCATGCTTGGCGGTCGAAATGGCCTGATCGGCATGTTTACTCAGGGATTAGGGGCCGGAAAGCTCGTATTTGCGTACGGCATGGCAGGCCTTTTCCTGGGCTATCTCTACTTTTCAATCCCGCGTGTCGTCACTACTGTCATGGCAGCGGCAAAGAAAATAGATCCGATGTACGAGGAAGCGGCGCGAACGCTAGGAGCCTCGTCGTTTCGAATTCTCAAAGACGTCACGCTCCCTGCTCTGGCTCCTGCACTCTTTTCCACCGGTGCGCTCTGTTTTGCTACCTCCATGGGAGCCTTCGGTACCGCTTTTACGCTTGCAACCGACATCAATGTTCTGCCGATCACGATTTACACCGAATTTACGCTTTCGGCCAACATCGCCTCTGCAGCAATGCTTTCTGTCGTGTTGGGACTGATCACCTGGATCATGCTTGTCGCGGCGCGCCACTTCTCCGGCTCCTCTACCGTTACCGGTGCCGCCTAAGAACTGGAGCAAACAATGTCAGCAAAAAAATCCTTCAACGGCGCTGTTTGTTTTGAAGCAGCTCTAACCGGACTTACGCTCCTGTTTTTGATGGTGCCCGTGATCCAGATGGTCATCACGGCCTTCACGGTCAACGCTTTTCGCGGCATCAAATCCGGGCTCACTACGCAATGGCTCGTCAAAGTTCTCGAACTGTACGGCGATACGATTGTCAGAAGTCTTGGTCTTGCTCTGATGACGCTCATCGTCTGCGTCATCGTCGGGGTGCCTGCCGCTTGGGTCTTGGTGCGTGAACAACGCAAGCGCTGGGCCGCTTTTATCGAAGAAGCATTCATTCTGCCGCTTTCAATGCCGGGGCTGGCAGTCGGCCTGGGCATTCTGCTCATCTGGGGCGGTTTTTCCTATTTCCGACAAAGCATCTTCTTTCTCTTAGCCGGCCACGTCATGTTCTGTCTGCCGTTCATGGTTCGGTCGGTGACTGCCGTGCTGCGCGTCGAACCGCTTTCGCAGTATGAGGAAGCTTCGGCCACGCTCGGCGCTTCGGCCTGGACGACTTTCCGCAGGGTCGTCGTTCCTGTTGCAATGCCGGGAATATTGGCGGGCGCCCTGATGGTCGTCACGGTTTCGCTCGGTGAATTCAACATTTCCTGGATGCTTCAAACTCCCTACACCAAAACGCTTCCGGTCGGCTTGGCAGACAGCTACGCGTCAATGCGACTGGAAGTGGGCAGCGCCTACACATTCATCTTCTTTGTCATCCTAGTGCCGCTTCTCACGCTCATGCAGAAACTTCCGGAACGCTTGAGCAAGCGCCGTGCGCTCAAAAACAAATAAGAACTGGTAAGAGATATGGATCAGAACCTCAATCCGGGACAAGAATCTGTCTCGATCGAACTCAAAAACGTCAGCAAGCACTACGGCGAGACACTGGTGCTTACCCCCTTTTCGCTCACGATGGAAGCCGGCTGCCGTACCGTGCTGCTGGGACCTTCCGGTTGCGGCAAAACAACGCTGCTGCGAATGATTGCGGGCCTGGAAACTCCCGATGAAGGATCTCAAATCTGGATCGGCGGAAAAGACGTAACCAACATTCCCTCCGAAAAAAGACAAATTGGTTTCATGTTCCAGTCCTATGCCCTATTTCCCAATATGACTGTTGCTGAAAATGTGGCATATGGCCTGACAGTACGCAAAGAAGATCCTCAAAAAATCAAAGAAACCGTCGCGAGAATGCTCGAACTCGTCAATCTTGAGCCATACGCCGATCGTCCTGTCCAAGCACTTTCAGGCGGACAAAGACAGCGCGTCGCTCTTGCTCGTGCTTTGGCCATCCGGCCCCGCGTTCTCCTTCTCGATGAACCGTTGACTGCTCTTGATGCACTTTTGCGACACAAAGTGCGAGAAGAACTCGCAGTCATCCTGAAACGTTTGGGGATCACTGCCGTCATCGTCACTCATGATCAGGACGAAGCTATGGTGCTCGGCGACAAAATTGTCGTCATGCAGGGCGGCGTCATCCATCAGGCCGACACGCCTCAAAATGTTTGGGACAATCCTGCCACCGATTTTGTGGCCGGTTTCGTAGGAAACAGCAACAAGCTCAAGGGAACACTTTCCAACGGAATTTTGGATATTGACGGCGGCACGATTGCCGTCAGCGACCTTTCTCCCTCCAGCCAAGAACGCTTGAAAGGTTTGGATCAAATGACCGTGCGAGCTTTTGTCCGTCCCGAATCAGCCAGTATTGAACTTACTGCGCAGAACTACAAAGAACCCGTGCTGCGTGTCCCGGTCATCGTACGCGATTTTCACTTTATGGGCAGCTTCATCCGCATTTCCGTAGAGCTGAAATCGCACACCAAACTTGTGAAAGTCAATATGTCCGAAATCCCGGCCGGAATTGAACCGGGCTGTGAAGCAACAATGATTATCCCTGCCAGTGATCTGATGGTGTTTGCCGGCAGTAAGGTTGAAGAAAAATGATGAAGATTCTGCACTTATCCGACCTTCACGTCGAACCGGTCGGCAAACTTGCCTACGCACGTGCCAACACCGCCCGCCGCATGATTGAACTAACGGAATGGCTGGCCCAGCATAAAGATGATTACGATGCGATTGCAGTTTCAGGCGATTTGAGCTGTGACGGAAACATTGATTCTTACCACCTCATTGATGCTATCTTCCGTTCTCTTCCCAAACCCTGTTTCATGGTTCCGGGCAATCACGACCGCAGAAAACCATTTTTAGAATGTCTCTCTCACTTCTGCCCAAATGTCTACAGTCCCGAAAACTTGAGTTTTTCGGTCGATCTCGGTGACTACCGGCTTTTCATGCTCGATACGCTCCAACCGGGCATTCACTGGGGGGCTTTGCCCGATGGTGTACTCGACTGGCTTGAAGCTGAGATGAAAAATACCAACAAGCCTTCCTTGGTTTTCTGTCACCATACGCCGGTCAAACCCGGTATGGGCTATATGGATGAACCATTCGGAAACGGGGACCGCTTCATTGACATTCTCTCGCAACAGCCGGATGTACGTCTCTGTACAGGCCATTTACATCGCCCCGTAGCAACCCTTGCCAAAAACAAAGTTGTCGTTGTCACGGCACCATCCGTTTCTTTGCAGATGCTGCTTGACTTAACCCCCAAGGGTGGTGATGAATTTGTCTTTGAAACACCGGGATACGCCGTGCATACCTTCCTGGATGACGGTTGGGTAACACACTTCGGTCAATTCCCGTTCCCCAGCGACTTCAGCGGTCCGTATCCGTTTGTCAACACAATCAATCCAGACGCTTAAGTCCATTTCTGAAAAAAAAACGCGGAAGAGCATTCGCCTCCTTCCGCGTTCTTTTTTTCAGATTTCAGGACTGTCGAAAATCACTGACCAGATGCGATCTTGTCCTGGAATTCGCAGTACGTTTCCTTCGTAAAGACGGGTTTGAAGTTGGCGCAAATTTCTTCAGCCTTCTTCGCATCGTCGTACAAAAGATCAATGATTGTCATGGCCAGCACTTCGGGCGACTTTTCGTAGGCCACTTCTTCGTTGTCGAGAACGAAATTGGCACCGTGCAAAACGCCCTTGGCGCAACCCACCCACGGATGTACGACCGGAATCAGATGCGAGACGTCGCCCATTTCGGTACTGCCGGCATTGTGTGCGCCGACGGCCACGTGTTCTTCACCGAAAAGCGCCACGGCATTGTCGCGCAACACGTTGCGCAGATTTTCGTCAGGACGCAACGGCAGGTAACCCGGCAGGTCCTGCAGTTCACAGGTCGCCCCCACGGCATCGGCACCCGCACGCAGTGCACGGTTGATGTCGGTGTTGTAGCGAAGCAGTGCATCCACATTGGCTGCACGCGTGTAGCTTTCCATCGTGACGTAATCGGGAATTACGTTCACCAGATCGCCACCCGAGTTGATGATCGGATGAAAGCGCACGAAGTCGTCTTCGCGGAAACGTTCGCGAATGGCATTGACGCCCATCACGCCCATCATGGCAGCGTTAAGCGCATTGATACCCTTGTCGGGCGCTCCCGCAGCGTGAGCCGCACGTCCGCGATAGGTCATAAGCTTTCCGACAAAGCCGTTGCAGCTGCCGCCCAGATCATAGAAGCCATGCGGATCGTCTGTGATGTTGGCGTGCATCTGCATGGCGATATCAATTCCGTCGAAAGCGCCTTCGGCAATCAGTTGCTGCTTGCCGCCGAGATAACGCAGGTCACCCTTTTCACGCAGGCCGTTGCGGAAGTCAATTTCGACATACTCTTCAGCCGGAACAGCAAAAAGCATCAGGTCGCCGTCGAGTTCGTCCATGATGCCGGCGTCCTTAAAGGCCATGCCGACGGCGAGCATATTGGCAAGCTGCACGTGGTGACCGCAGCAGTGCGCCGCCCCGGTTTTGGGATCGGCATGAGGATGGTCGCGGCAGATGATGGCGTCAAGTTCGCCCAGAAGCGCCACCGTCTTCTTGCTCTTCTTGCCCTTCATTCGGGCGCGAACGCCCGTGATGCCCCAGCCGGTTTCGCACGACAGGCCGAGCTTTTCAAACTCTGCCTTGATTTTGTCGGATGTCTTCGTTTCCTTAAAGCCCAATTCGGGTTCGGCAAAAACGCTTTCGGCTACAGCCTTGATGTCGGCACGACGCGCACGAATGGCTTCGCACACGCGGCGCTTGAGATCTTCCTTACTCATGATGTTTCTAGGCGTAAAAGTTCAACAAAAAAGGCGAGCCCTTCAGACGGCGCACAAGCCGCTGGAGCTCGCCTGCGCATTACTAGGCGTCAGAATACACCTTCGAGGCCCAACATGATTTCAGCCAGAACCGTTGCACAAATGAAGCTGCCGGCAGCCACGGCCAATGCCACGGGAATGATTCGCCAGGAAAGTGCCTTGAAAGCCTCCATGTCCTTGCCCACCGAGAGACCGGCGTAGGCAAGCAGCGGCGTGGTCAACGCAAGGAAGCTCACCTGCTTGGTGTAACTAATCACAACGTCACCGCCCGGGAAGCCCGGAATGGACACCATCACGGCCACGATCGAAACCCAGAACACCATCGGAAGCTTGTGAAAGCCCGGAAGCTTCGAAATAAAGATGCCGATGGAAGCCAGCACGACCAGAAGGAAAACACCGATGGCGCTGGCACCGAGATCCGGATGGATGTTGATGAGGTTGGCTACCCAGCTGAAAACACCCGTCACCAGAAGGATAAAGACCATATCCTTCATTTCATTCAAAATTTTCATCATGATCTTTCTCTCTTTAACTTTGCAGTCTTAGTTGTTACGTTCCCGATTCGTCAAGCCGCTTTTTTGGAGCGCAGCGAATCCATCCAGCCGTAGACCTTGACAGTCACCGGCAGCGAGATGAAGAGCGCAAAGTAAATACCCAGAACGGTGGTGAGCAGGTTAGCGGCAGCTGCGTAGGCCTGCACTGTTTCAGCCCATTCGGGGTGAGAAGCAATAATGGATGCGGTGGAAGCGGCCATCATGGAGGCACTGCCGATGCCGGCACCCATAGCAAGAGCGTGCGGATGGAAGATGCCCATCTGAGCAATGACGCCTGCAAGAATCGAAACCCAAAGTGCACCGAAGACAGTACCGCAGATGTACATGCCCATCACGCCGCGCCCCTCGGGCGAGTCAAGCCCGTAGCGCTCGGCAATAATGGCGATATTGGGTTCGCGGTCAATGGAGTAGCACGCGCCGATGGCTTCACGCTTCATGCCGACGAGGAAGGCCACGGGCAGGCCGAAGACGAGCGTGCCGAAGAAGTGACCGAATTCCTGAACGAGCAATGCCAAAGAAGAATTGGCGAGCTGTTCCAGGTTCGGACCAATGTCCAAACCGAGCTTGGTCACCAAAATGAGCATGCCCACGGAAAGAACACGGGAAGCGCGCTCCATTTCGGGCAACTTCAGAATCTTGAAGTTGGGGTAGCTGATGATGCCGCCGATGATCAGGGCATAGAACAGCGGCAGGAAAATGATCAGATCAAAACGCTTCATGCCGATCGATTCTGCAACGATCACGATCAGAAGCGCCAGCAGATGAAGCTTCCAGTTTTTAATAAGGTCCATTTGGTTCTTCCTTGTTGTCCGATCTCGGGCATTTTCTGTCGAAATCGTTTGTACCTGGGGGTTGGCAGCTCCTCGTGCACAGGCTTCCGTTAAGAAGCCAAGCATGCAGAAAACACAAGCGGAGGCAAGACTTTTGTCGATCTCCCTCCGCTACAGTGTCCTCACAATGCCCTCGACGGAATTTTCCTTTCCGCCGATGCTGCGCGGCAGCTGTCTCTTTATCCGATTACACTTGGCGCGCTCGAGCCACGCGGCAGTCATCACGACGCGCCGGAAAAGCGTATCCGCTGATGTTGCTTTGAAAAACTGCCGCGAGGATCATTTTGAATCGTGTCGATTGCGTTCAAGCGTTACGGACAAAAGGGGCCGGCGGGAGGCCCTCTAGGTCGGACAGTACCACGCCGAAGCCCAAAAACTCAAGGAAATCGCGGTTTTGCACGCAAAATTAGCCATCTAGCCTAAGGAATTTTGCTCACTTTTGTCTTCGTTTTGACATCGCCCCGTGCAATTGCAAAGAAACCTCAAAGTTTTGAGCCGCGTCAGCAATCCGAGTCTTCAGTTTTGTCAAGACACGCATTCCTTTAGGTCATCGGCTTGAGTTTTACTCGCGCTCGGGAGCAAAATGCAGAGATCATCATACGAAAGAAGGAGGGCCTGCGATGTCCAATTACCTTACCGAAAACCTTCGTACTGTAGCTTTGGTCGGGCACAGCGCTTCGGGCAAGACGAGTCTTGTCGAAGCTATGCTGGTTCGTACCGGCGCCATCGCTGAAGCCGGCTCCGTCGAACGCGGCAATACCGTTTGCGACAACGATCCGCAGGAAAAGGCGGTCGGTCACTCGCTTCGTATGGCCGTAGCGCACATCGACACCGCTATGCCCGACCTGACCCCGGTGCGCATTCACGTCATTGACACTCCGGGGGGCCCCGACTACGTCGGTCAGGCACTGTCCGCTCTCGACGCCGTCAAGTCCGTTGCCGTGGTGGTCGATGCCACCAAGGGCATCGAACTGATGACGCGCCGCATGATGCAATGGGCTGAAGAACGCGGTCTGTGCCGCGTGATCGTGGTCAACAAGATCGACGCTCCCGACGTCAACCTTCATGAACTTCTTGACGAACTCAAGGAAGCCTTCGGCGACGGCGTTCTGCCGATCAACCTTCCCACCAAGGGCTGCACCCGTGTCATCGACTGCTTTGACAAGGATTCGGGCGAAAGTGACATCATGACGGTGAGCGACGTTCACCGCGCCTTCATCGAACGCGTCGTGGAAGTCGACGACGAAACGATGGAAAAATATCTCGAAGAAGGCGATGTGGATCCCTCCACTCTTCACGGCCCCGTGACGAAAGCCCTGCGCGAAGCCCACGTCATTCCGGTGTGCTTCACCTCTGCGAAGAACCTCATCGGCATTCGCGACTTCATGAAGGTGATCATCCGCCACCTGCCCTCTCCGAGCGAAGCCAACGATGCTCAGTTCATCGACAAGGAAGGCGCTCCCTACCAGACTCAGCCCGACAAGACGCTGCCCGTTGTGGCTCACGTCTTCAAGGTCGTGAGCGACCCGTTCGTCGGCAAGATCGGCGTCTTCCGCGTACATCAGGGTTGCATCACTGCCGGTTCCACTCTGTACGTCAACGACAACAAGAAGCCCATCAAGGCTGCCCGTCCGTTGATTCTGCAGGGCAAAAACACGTTTGAAACCGACGAACTGCACCCCGGCGACATCGGCGCTCTCAACAAGATCGACGAACTCACCTACGGTTGCATCCTGCATTCCGACCCAAACCTCGACATCCGCATGCGGCCTCTGCCCTTCCCCAAGCCCATGCTCGGCTTGGCGATCGCTCCGGCCCGCCGCGGCGACGAAGGCCGCATGAGCGAAGTGCTCGGCAAGATGCTTGCTGAAGATCCAACGCTTTCGGTCGACCACGACGTCGTTCTGAACGAAACGGTGCTGCGCGGTCTGACGGAAATGCATGTGCGTACGGTGCTCGAACGCATGAAGGAACAGTTCAAGCTTGAAGTGACGACCAAGACGCCGTCCGTACCCTACCGCGAAACGATTTCGGGTTCGGCCGAAGGCCATGCTCGTCACAAGAAGCAAACGGGCGGTGCCGGTCAGTTCGGTGAAGTCTATCTGCGCGTCGAACCGCTACCGCGCGGCGAAGGCTTTGTCTTTGCCGATGAAGTCAAGGGCGGCGCCATTCCGTTCAACCTGATCCCGGCCGTGGAAAAGGGCGTGCGCGAAGTGCTCGCCACGGGCTTCGTTGCCGGTTACCCGATCGAAGACATCAAGGTAACGGTCTACGACGGCAAGTACCACCCGGTGGATTCCAAGGAAGTGGCTTTCGTGTCGGCCGGCCGCAAGGCCATGCTCGATGCGCTTGCCAAGGCCTCGCCCCAGGTGCTCGAACCGATCGTGGAAATGATCATCACGGCTCCCGACGGCTACATGGGCGACATCACAGGCGACCTCGCAAGCCGTCGCGGCCAGATTGTCGGCACGGATAATCTCCCGGGCGGCATGATGGAAATCCGCGCTCAGGTTCCTCTGGCTGAACTGGAAAATTACGCTACGCGTCTGCATGCCCTCACGCAGGGCGCCGGCGCCTTCTCGATGGATCTGTCGGGCTATCAACCTGTTCCGTCCCAGAAGCAGGCCGAACTTGCCTCCAAGTTCAGTCTTAAGGCCGAAGAAGACTAATCTCCACACCATGAGCACCCGCTTCAATCGCGAAACGGGTGCACTGCTTATCTCGGGCGGCGTTTGCTTTGCAAAACGCCGCTCATTTTTCCTCAAGACATCCGAGCCACATAGCGGGTGTTTCTGCCGGATCCTTCCCGAAGGATCTGCTCCTTTTCATTTAGCTTATTCAGCCAGTAGTTTGCTGTCGTACGAGGAATGGCAAGTTGCTCTTCGATTTGAGCTCGCGTCAATGGCCCATTTTTCCGGATCAAGTCAATAATTCTAGCCTCTACGGATGTCTGAGAATCCAGTGCCATGACATCTGCATACGTTGGAAAACGTCGGACCTCAACAGGCAAATATTGAAAAAAAAGGCAGCCTGTAACCTTCCAGATTTTCTTCCAACTTTTCTTCCAAAACTTAGAAGAAAAAAGCTTCCTCCTTCCAACTTTTGATGTCCGTACACGACGCCAAAAACAAAAAGACCTCCGAGTCAACCGCCCGACGATCCTCGAGCAACTCGGAAGTCTTTCCGTACAAAGCAGATTTTTCGGCTCTTAGTTCTCGAGCCAAATGGTCACCGGTCCGTCGTTGACGATGTTAACGACCATGTGCGCTCCGAAAATGCCTGTCGCAGTCTTCAGCCCGGAAGCCGCACATTCCTCGACAAAAATGTCAAAGAGTCGCTTTCCGTCCTCGGGGGCGGCCGCCGGCGTAAAGCTCGGACGGTTGCCTCGGCTGGTGTCGGCGGCAAGCGTAAATTGCGACACCAAAAGCAACTGACCGACGATATCCGACACAGAACGATTCATCTTGCCGGCATCATCCTCGAAAATACGGTAGCGCAACACTTTCTGCGCCAAGGCTCGAGCCTTCTCTTCGGTGTCCCCCTTGACGGCACAGACAAGTATGCACAGGCCGCGACCGACTTCACCCACGGTTTTCCCGTCGACTGTCACGCCGGCCTGCGCGACGCGCTGCAACAACGCGATCATTTCTAAACCACCGTCACCTTGGCCCAACGTCGCTTGCCGACCTGCAGCGTGTACGTGCCCGGCTTTACCTTGAGACCGCGATCGGAAATGCGTTCGCCTTCCAGGCGCACGCCGCCCTGATCGATGTTGCGGTTGGCTTCACCCGTACTCGGGCACAGACCCGCTTCCTTGATGAGACGGGCAATGCCGATTTCGCCGTCGGGAGCGGCAACGTTGACTTCCGGGATATCCGAAGGCACGGCACCGGCGCGGAAGCGGTTATTGAATTCTGCTTCGGCCGCATCGGCCGCCTTTTCATCATGGAAGCGAGCCACGATTTCTTTGGCAAGCAACACCTTAGCATCACGCGGATTGCGACCGTTTTCGCATTCGCTCTTGAGTTCAGCGATCGCTGCGTTGCTCTTGAGGCTCAGCAGGTTGTACCAATCCCACATGAGCGTATCGGAAATGCTCATCACCTTGCCGAACATCTCATCGGCACTTTCCGTGATGCCGATGTAGTTGTGCTTGGACTTACTCATCTTATTGACACCATCAAGGCCCACCAACAAGGGCATCGTGAGGATGCACTGCGGTTCCTGGCCATACTGGCGCTGCAGTTCGCGGCCCACAAGCAGATTGAAGCGCTGGTCGGAACCGCCGAGTTCCAGATCGGCATGAAGAGCGACCGAGTCGTAGCCCTGCATCAAGGGGTAGATCAGTTCGTGCACGGCAATCGGAAGTTGTTCGGCAAAACGCTTGGCAAAGTCGTCGCGTTCGAGCAATCGAGCCACCGTGTAGCGGCTGGCAAGCTGAATGAGGCCCGTAGCGCCCAACTGGTTGCACCATTCGGAATTCCAGCGCACTTCGGCCTTTTCGATGTCGATGACGTGAGCAGCCTGTTCGAGATAGGTTTCGGCGTTGACCTTAATCTGTTCAGGCGACAGCGGCGGACGGGTCGTATTGCGGCCGGTCGGATCACCAATGGCGGCCGTAAAGTCACCGATCAGGAAGATCACCGTGTGGCCGAGATCCTGCAGCTGACGAAGCTTATTCAGCACCACCGTGTGACCGACGTGAATGTCGGGGGCCGTGGGATCCAGACCGAGCTTGCAACGCAACTTGGTGCCGGTCGCCTTGGCGCGGGCCAGCTTCTGCTCCAATTCGCTTTCGATCAAAAGCGTGTCGGTACCGCGGGCAATCGTGGCCATTGCCTCCTTGATTTCGGGCGTCACTTCGTATTTCTTTTCTTCGGTACGGGCGGATTCAACAGACATCGGTATGGAATTCCCAAAAAGCTTTTTCATTCAACGGCTGCGATACATTCGCAACAAACGGAGCGATATTGTACCGAACGGCAAAGAATCAAGCTCAAACAGCTCGCAACGCTGGTCTGAAGCGGCTTTGTCCAAAATGCAAATTCTTTTTTCACATAGAGACAGCACTGTGTCACCAAACTAAAATATCAGATTGGTTTGGCGCAACCTCGAAAAATGGTTGTCAAAAAGCGCCTTCGGCCCAGTTTCATCGCTTCTAAATGACCTCTCAGCTTATTGTCGGTAAAGAATTGCGGCGCCTTGGCAAAGGCGTCATCGACCTCGCTCGTTCTCGACGTCTGTCGCAAGTGGGCGGAGGCGGTGTCACGCGCACCTATCTGGTCGCGCTGGGTTTGTTCTGCGTGCTTCCGATCGGCGCAACGGCCGCCCTTTATTATTCGATTCCGAACGAAACGCTCACGGCCTCCCCCGTTCGTACGCTTACGGTCGAACCGGTTCGCCTTCCCGATCTGAGAGGCCAAATGGCGGCCATCGAAGCCGTCACCGATCCGATTTCGCACGAAATTTTCGTGCGCGAGGCCGAAACGCTCACTTCGCTTCTGGCTCGTCTGCAGATCAAGGACACGCAGGCGCGCGACTTCATCATTCGCAATCCCATAACACAGGCTCTCGTCTATCCCAAGCAGGGCCAGTTTGTGACAGCCGTGGCCGGCGAAGACGGCAAGCTCGAAGAACTGCGTTTGTACACTGACAGCGACATTTCCGGCAAGGGGTCTCTTTTGGAAGTGCGACGTACGGCACGAGGCTTTCAGGCCCGTACGGCCCCCTACGAGTACGACACCGAACTCACCATGGCAAACGGCGTGGTGTCAGGCTCTCCCGACACAAGTCTCCTCAATGCGGGTGTACCTGCCAAGATCGTCGAACAGATGCACTCGGCCTTTGACTTCGATCGAGATGTCGTCAGCCAACTGCAGCGCGGAGACGCATTCCGCCTGATTTATGAAACAAAGTTTGCCGAAGGCAGTTTCGTGAGACACGGCAGACTTCTGGCCATGCAGCTTGATCACGACGGCAAGACCACTGAACTTTTTCGCTTTGACAACGACAATGCCGGCGGCAACTTCTACGACGCCGAAGGTAATATTTCGCGGCGCACGTTCATGCGCGTACCGCTGGACGTTCAAAGCGTGACGAGTGAGTTTTCTCCCATGCGCCGCCACCCCGTGACGGGCGTTCTTCGCCCTCATCTGGGCACGGACTTCCGCGCCCCCTGGGGCGCCGTGGTACGCGCCGCAGCCGACGGCACTGTGGAATTTGCGGGCGTCGGCACGGGCTACGGCAACTACATCCGAATCGCGCACGGCCCGGGCATTCTGACGCTTTACGCGCACCTTTCCTCCATTGACCCGCACGTCAAGAAAGGCACAAAGGTCAAGTACGGCGAAGTGATCGGCCGCGTGGGCCAGACAGGTCTTGCAACCGGTCCGCATCTGCACTACGAATTGAAATTCGGCAATGTGCAGATCAACCCGATGACCGTACGGCTGCCTGACACCAAGAAGCTGACACCTTATCAGTTTGCGCAGATGGAGGTGCTCATTGCTCCGCTGCGTGCCAAACTAGCCCGCCTGCAGCAGGTGCAGGTGAGCAGTCTGAGCGGCAAAAACGCCGTTTCTCAAACGAACTAAAATTACCATTCCCCAAACCAAATCGGAGATTTTCAACCATGGCCAAGACAGTGACCCTGGGTTTAATGTCGGGAACCAGTCTTGACGGCGTAGACGCCGTCGCCGTCGATTTTTCCGGAGTGGGACCGCGTCTGATCGGCCATCACCACATTGAATTTCCCAAACCGCTCAAGGAAAAACTCCTTGCGCTGTGCCAGCCCGGCGACAATGAAATTGATCGCATGGGCGTTGCTTCCGTGGAACTCGGCAAGTTCTACGTAAATTGCGTAAACGAACTGCTCGACGTCGCCGACATCGGTCGCAAGGACGTGGCAGCCGTCGGCATTCACGGGCAGACGATTCGTCACCGCCCCGAACAGGGTTGGACGCTTCAGCTCAACAACCCGGCGCTCGTCGCCGAACTCTCGGGCCTTGACGTCATCAGCGACTTCCGCAGCCGCGACATTGCCGCCGGCGGTGAGGGTGCTCCGCTTGTGCCCGCTTTCCACCGTCAGGTCTTCATGGGCGAAGTCGCCCGCTCGGTCGTCAACATCGGCGGCATTGCCAACGTCACGTTCCTGCCTCCTCGCCGCGGCTACGGCAAGATCATCGGCTTTGACTGCGGTCCGGGCAACATCCTTCTGGACGCATGGTGCCGCAAGCACATCGCCCGCCCGTACGACACCAATGGCGCCTGGGGCGCAACGGGCCGCGTGCACGAGGAACTTCTTGCCAAGCTCCTCTCGGATCCGTACTTCGAACGTCAGCCCCCCAAGAGCACCGGCCGTGAACATTTCAATCTCGACTGGCTTGAATCCCAGCTCACAGAATTCGGCACTCTCGAGCCCGCCGACGTACAGGCAACGCTCGTGATGCTCACTGCCCGCACCATTACGGATGCAATCAAAAAATTTGCCGGACGTACCGAAGAAATCTATTTGTGCGGCGGCGGAGCCTTAAACGGCGCGCTTGCGCAGTGCATCCGCGAATGCGCGGGCGAAGCCATCTACGTGCGCTCGACTTCGGCTCTGGGCGTTGATCCGATGCACGTCGAAGCAATGGCCTTTGCCTGGCTTGCCTGGGCCTTCCTGCAGAAGAAGCCCGGCAATCTGCCCGAAGTGACCAACGCTTCCGGCGCTCGTTTGCTCGGCGCGCTCTACCCGCACTAATAGCTCAACCGATTCACTCAGCGAACTTCGACGACCGGACGGAAACACATTTTTCCTCCGGTCGTTTGTTCTTTGGGACGACGCTCTTTAGACTTCTCGTTAATCCGCATATTTGAGCAGCGCCGCCGCGCTTACAATTCCGCTTTTTTGAAACCTCCCGGCCCAACTGACGCAGACTGACTTGTTCGACCAAGGCACAAGCCGGCCTACCGCCTGCGACCGAGAACCGACGCCTTTGTTTTTGCCATGTCGTTCGTCTCTTCCGCCAAAGCATTTCTGGGCAGTCTGCCCATTCAGCGCTTTCATCCCGTCACGTTGGATGCGCTCCGCCACTACGACACACGGATGCTTACTCGCGACATCAGCGCCGGTTTGACGGTCGGTATGGTGGCGCTGCCGCTTGCCATGGCTTTCGGTATCGCCTCAGGCGTGCCTCCCGAAGCAGGTATCTACACAGCCATCATCGCAGGGTTTCTGATTTCTTTACTCGGCGGCTGCCGCGTTCAGATCGGCGGCCCCGCCGGCGCCTTCATCGTCATCATCTACGGCATCATCGCCAACTACGGCCTGGGCAATCTGCCTCTGGCCACCATCGGCTCGGGCGTCATTCTATTTTTAATGGGGCTCTTTAAGCTCGGTAGCTTCATTCGCTTCATCCCCGTTTCCATCGTCATCGGCTTTACCAACGGTATCGCCGTGCTGATCGGCCTGAGTCAGGTCAAGGACTTTCTGGGGCTTTCGATCGAGAAGATGCCCGCGGACTTCTTCCATCAGATACAGACGCTGTACGCGCATATCGACACCTTCAACCCATACGCTTTCGGTCTAGCGCTCGTAAGTTTTCTCATCGTCAAGTTCTGGCCCAAGGGCTACGTCATGGGCGGCGCTCCGTGGAAGCGTTGGATGGCGCATCTACCGGGCACGGTGGTCGTGCTCGTAGCCTCCACCATCGTGGTCTCCGTCTTCAATCTTCCGGTTGAAACCATCGGTACAAAGTTCGGCGGGATTCCGCAGAAGCTTCCCGATCTGACCCTTCCCGATTTTTCCTGGGAAGCCTTCAAGCACCTGATCGGTCCGATGATCACGATCGCTCTTCTGGGCGCCATTGAAAGCCTGTTGTGCGCCCGCGTGGCGGATGCCATGACCGATGACCGTCACGACCCCAATCAGGAATTGATGGGCCAGGGCGTGGCCAACTTCGTCGTACCTTTCTTCGGCGGCATTCCGGCCACCGGCACCATTGCGCGAACCGTCACCAACATCAAGAGCGGCGCGGCCAGCCCCGTTGCGGGCATCGTGCACGCCCTCACGCTTTTGGTCGTGATTCTGGCCGCCGCTCCCTTAGCAGGCGACATCCCCCTGGCGGCACTGGCTGCAATCCTGTTCTTTGTTGCGTGGAATATGGGCAACTGGCGTGAATTCTCCCGCCTGCGCCAGATGACGATGAGCTACAAGGCCACGCTGATCACAACGTTCCTCCTGACGGTGATTTTCGACCTCACGGTCGCCGTTGAAGTCGGCCTGTTGGTCTCCTGCGTTTTCTTTATCTACCGCATGAACACGCTCACCCGCGTCACGCGTCAAACGCTGCCCTTCGACATGCCCGAAACGGTGGAATGCTGGAAGCTCACCGGCGCTCTCTTCTTCGGTTCCGTCAGCAAGCTCGAAGACGTTACCGATCCCAAGCGCATCACGTCGCCTGATGCCGCCAAGGTCGTGATCCTCGACTGCACCGATTTGCTCAACATTGACAACTCGGCGATGGACATCCTGCAGGTCTTCATGCGTGCACTCAAGCGCCGCAACCACGAGCTCATCATCGCGGGCGCTTCCGGCCACCCGCAGCGCCAACTGCAGCGTACCGGCATTGCGCAAAGCCTCGGAGCCAACTTCGTGCCCAACATCGAGTTTGCACAGCATCGCGCGCGCGAACTCCTCGTCGAGATCGAAAACAAGGAAACGAGCGGCAAACCCGTCGTCTGACGCCCGCTTTGCGAGACAGGATTTTTCCGTTTCGCAGCTTCACTGCATCGGCATCTCCACCGTCACGCTCAAGCCCTTTTGAGCCTGCCGATCGGTCCAGTCAAGCGCAATGGTGCAGCCGTATCGATCAGCAATGGTCTTGCAGATGGCCAGCCCCAGACCGGTGCCCGTCTGCTGCGTCCCCAAAACGCGGTAAAACGGGTCAAAGACTCGGCCTCGCTCGGCCTCAGGAATCCCTGGGCCGTTGTCGGTCACACACAAACTGAGGCGATCACCCGTCTGACGGAAAGCAATCGTCACACTGCCGCCCTTCGGAACATAGTGCACGGCGTTGTGCACGAGATTTCTCACGAGACAGAAAAGCGAAGCTTCGGGCATCGCCGCACAGGCGCTTTGTGCTTCGTTGGTGTCAAACCCTGCCACCGCAACGGCAATCTCCTTGCTTTCGGCCTCCCAATAAATATCTTCAACGACCGAAGTCACCACCTTGAGACACTGCGCCGTTTGCGGGCCGTCGACGGCTTTTTCTTGTCCGGCCTGCACGCGCTTGAGCGTCAGCAGCTGACTGATGAGGTTTGAGAGGCGCGCGATACCCGCTCGGATATCCGCTACTGTTTGCTGCGCCTGTACGGACATCGGCATGTTGCTCAAACGATCGACCTGCAGACTCAAAGCCGTCACTGGACTGCGCAGTTCATGGGCCGCATCGGCAACAAACCTTGTCTCGCGCCCTCGAAGTTCCTCCACGCGAGCGAACATATCGTTGACGGCTGTCATGATGCGCTCGAGTTCTTCGGGCACGCCTTCGTAGGAAAGCGAGCTCAAGTCATCGGCCTTGCGCTCCTGAATTTCTTTAACGAGCCGCTGCACCGGCTTTAACCCGTGCCAAAGCACCACAATCAAAACCAGCAGCATCACGGGCGTGAGTATCAAAATAGGCGCGGCTGCGGTAAGAGCTCTCACCAGAATCTCTTCGTTACGCTCGCTTAACCTCTGAGCGGCGGCCACATGGGTACCATCGGAAAGAGTTCTCAAATAAAAACGATACTTGTCACCGGCAAATTCCGCCGTATGTGCGCCATTTGAATAGGATTGCCGAAAAGTAACGGTCAGAGCTCGACCTTTTTTGTGCAGCATGCGCACCAAAACCGTTTCACCGGCCTGCACCACGGCGTCCTTGCTGTCGTCGTCAAGTTGAAAATGATCCTCAAAAACATCGTCATCCATGGTGAGCGCACCGTACTGCGGCAACGTCTCACCTTTGTCCGAGCCGGGGCCGTAGAAACCCCCGAGAGTGAGTTCCTGAATTTTGTTGCGCTGACGCTGTTGCACGATGTCGCGCGAAAGCATCCCCACCACTTCCTTGAGGATGTCATCCTGACGGTCTTTGGCCTCTTCGTAGCCAATGGCAAAACTCGCGGCCGCCGTGATGAGCGAAAACACGGCAAGCGTGCCCGCGCACCAAAGCGTCACTCGCTTTAGAAGCGAATGTTTTCTGAAAATCATAAGTTATCGTCCTGCCGCGCGTCCCTTGTGCACCATCCATCCCAGACCACGGACGTTTCCGATAGCATTTGCACCGAGCTTTTTGCGCAAGCCGTGGATGATGAATTCCAGAGCATTGCTCTCGGGCATGTCGCCGTCTCCGTAGAGACGCTCTTCGAGCGTGGTGCGTGACAAAATGGCGCCCGGTCGGGTCATGAGCGCCTCCATCAGATCAAATTCGCGCTTACTGAGCGCCACTTCCTTGTCACCCTCGGGCGCATGCAAGCGCACGGTCTTCGTTTCGCAATTGAGCGTCATCGTGCCGTTGGTGAGCACCTTACTTGCGGCCTGCGCACCCTGGCGTCGCCGTTCGATGGCGCGTAACCTTGCCAGCACTTCGGACATATGAAAAGGCTTGACCACGTAGTCATCAGCCCCCGCGTCCAGACCGGCCAAACGGTCGTCCAGTCCGTCCCGGGCCGTCAGAATCACCACCGGAGTTTCGGAATCCTTGGCGCGTAGCTCACGCAACACGCTCATGCCGTCCTTGCCGGGCAAGCCCAGGTCCAGCAGCACGGCATCGTACTTGTTTTCCGAGAGAAACCCTGTGGCTTCCCAACCGCTGCGGGCCCAGTCAGCCGCTTTGCCTGCATCGGCCAGAGCATTGACGACCGCCTCTCCGATCATCGGGTCGTCTTCGACAAGAAGAATCTTTTCGGTCATAACTTTTCGGCGCGCAAATCGACTCTGCAGCCGATGAAAAAAACGCCGCTCCTTTCCTGCCGTAGTCTACGGCAAGTCGGCCAGCGGCTTAACAAAGTGCTGCGTTGCTTTCGTTACGGAGCTGCCGGCAGAACCGTCAGACGATAGACGTCAATCGTTTCTTTTTCGGCGTATTCAAGCTCCAGTTCTCCTTCGATGCGGATCTTGGTCTTGGGATCAACTCGCTGACCTTGAAAGACCTTGTCGGGAATCTCCGCAATGATGCGGCCCGTCTCATCGGCAAACACATACTTCTTGCGCTTGACCTGCTCAACGATGAAGCCTTCGAGCGTAGCCTGCTGATCGTGCTTGCCGTTTTTAAGCAATTCGGCAATGGTCGTCACCGCTGCGGGGGACTTGTCACTGACAAATTGCGCTTGGAGGGGAGCGGCGGCAAGAATGCCGAGGGCTGCCGCCGCAAGCGTCATGGATTTCAGATTCGACATTCTCCAGTTCTCCGTGATGCGTCTGCGGTTAGCGAATTAGCGCAGGATGGTGAGGTTGTAGACGTCAACCTTGTCCTTTTCCATGAAGTCGCGTTCGAGTTCGCCGTCAATGCGCACCTTGGTCTTCGGATCAACGCGCTGGCCCTTGAAGACTTCGTCGTCGATTTCAACGAGCATTTCGCCGGTGCTGTCGCGGAACATGTACTTTTCGTGCTTGACCTGCTGCACGATGTAGCCTTCGAGCGTAGCGAGCTGATCGTCCTTGCCGCTGTCGAGCAGGTTCTTGACGGTGGTCACGTTGCTCGGGCCGCCCACAAACTGAGCCTGGGCAGGAGCAAAGGCGATAACGGAGGCAAGAGCGGTGGCAGCGGCAATGGTCTTGAGATTGAGCATGGTGTTACTCCTTGTAGAAAAAACCGTTTTCAAATGCTTTCTGTCTGTCGGGGAACTTCTTCTCCCCTCTTGGTAACACGCAGTTTAGGAAGCCCGGATTAGCCACCCCATAGCTGGCCCCAACCGAATATTTCCCGCCTCTCGGTTCATCGCTTTTCCCGTCGGACGGCGCAAAGAAGGCGAACTTAGAAAACTTAGCGGACGCAAAGTTTTCTCAGTCGGCACGCGCTTAATTGCAACCATTTGTATCACGCGAGCGGTCATCTTTTTCGGCTACACTTTGAACCACTTGGATTCCCGCCGCTGGCCGCCTCGATTTGCCCCAAATCGTCCCGACTGTCGGCGCCGCAACCTTACTTTTCGAATCATGCAGATCAAAACCCTCGTCTGTTCCCTCACCTGCCTTGCCGCTCTGGCCTCCGCTACCGCGAGCGCCGCGACCGACCCTCAGATTGAAAAAATCAGCAAAGCGGTTCAGGCCGCCACGGGCAAAGCACCCGACTCCGTAATGAAGTCCCCCGTCAATGGTCTCTGGGAAGTGGTCATTGACAAGCGCATCTTCTATTCCGATGCCGATGCGCGCCACCTGATCATCGGCCGAATCTTCGACTCGGCCACGGAACGCGACCTCACCGCCGAACGGATTGAAGAGCTCAACCGCATCAAATGGGCGGAACTGCCGCTTAAGGACGCCATCAAGGTCGTCTACGGCAAGGGCGAGCGCAAGCTCATCGTCTTTACCGACGCCAACTGCCCCTATTGCCGTCTGCTTGAGCAGAACCTGCGCAAGGCCGGCAACCTCACCGTCTACAACTTCATGTATCCGGTGCTGCGTTCGCGTGAAGAAGCTCGTCGCATCGTTTGCGCAAGCGACCCCGTCAAGACCTTCCTCGACTCAATGGCAAGCGGCCAGGTGCCCGAGGTTGGCCAATGCAGCAACAGCGCCGTGCTTGACCGCAATCTCGAACTCGGTCAAAAGCTCGGCATCAACTCCATTCCGGCCGTGATTTTCCCCGACGGATCCCGTTACACGGGCCTGATGTCGGTCGAAGCGATCGAAGAAAATCTCGCCAACAGCGCGGCTAAAAAATAGGCCGCCAGCCGATTTGCCCGCCAACCGTACTTTTGGAGACGAACACACCATGTCGCACAGTCTTGACCACATCATGAAACCCTCCAGCATTGCTGTGATCGGCGCTTCCACCAAGCCCCACACCATCGGCTCGGATCTGATGAAGCGCTTAATCGAGTTCGGTTTTAAGGGCCGCATCTACCCGGTCAATCCCAAGGGCGGCATGATCGAAGGGCTTCAGGCCTATCCGAGCGTGCTCGACATCGAAGGCCCCGTAGACATGGCCGTGATCGTCGTTAACTCCAAGTTTGTGCTTTCCACGATTGATCAGTGCCACGAAAAGGGCGTCAAGGGCCTCGTCGTGATCTCGGCGGGCTTTAAGGAGTCCGGCAAAGAAGGCGCCGAAATGGAAGCTCAGCTCTACGAACGCGTCAAGAAATACGGCATGCGCTGCGTGGGGCCCAACTGCCTGGGCGTGGTCAACACGCATCCGGACGTGCGCATGGACGCCTGCTTTGCAGAATCGCTTCCGGTGCGCGGTGACATCGGCTTCGTCTCGCAATCGGGCGCGTTGGGCGGCGGCATTCTCAACATTTTGCAAGACCTCGGCATCGGCTTTGCGCAGTTCGTCTCCATCGGCAACCAGGCCGACGTCAATGCCGAAGACGCCATCGAATACTGGGAGGATCAGGACGACGTCCGTCAGATTCTTCTCTACATGGAGTCCATCAAGGATCCGGCAAACTTCCGCAAGCTTGCCTCGCGCGTGACCAAGGTCAAGCCCGTGCTCGCGCTCAAGGCCGGCCGTTCTGCTGCGGGCGCCTCGGCTGCGAGCTCTCACACCGGGTCGCTTGCCGGGTCCGACCGTGCCGCTGAAGCCTTGCTGCGTCAGTCCGGCGTCATCCGCGAGTACAGCTTGAAGCAGCTCTTTGCCACAGCAAAGGTCTTTGCCAACTGCCCGATTCCCAAGGGCGACCGCGTGTGCATCATCACCAACTCGGGCGGCCCCGGCATCATGGCTACCGACAGCGTCATTGACTACGGAATGCAGATGGCCCAGCTTTCCGAGGCGACGAAGGAAACGCTGCGCAGCTTCCTGCCCGCCGCTGCTTCCGTGAAAAATCCGGTCGACATGATCGCTTCGGCGCCGCTTGAACACTATCGCCGCACGCTCGAAACGGTGCTTGCCGATGAAGGCGTCGACATGGTGATTTCTATCTACCTCCCCTTCCTCGGACTCAAGGACACGGACGTGGCTAAGGCGCTCATGGAGATCAAGGCGCAGCACCCTGAAAAGCCCATCGTCGGTGTGTTCATGACCAAAAACGAGTTCTTTAGCGAAATCTCCAAAGGTGAAGTGACGATTCCGTTCTTCATGTACGCCGAAGAAGCGGTCGACGGTCTGGCACGACTCAATATGCAGCGTAAGTGGATGGAGCGCCCGGTCGGTACGACGCCCGTCTTTGACGTCAATAAGTCAGCCGTGAGCGACATCTTTGCCGCCGTGAAGTCCGAAGGGCGCCTGGAACTCACCACGCGCGAAAGTCTCGACGTACTCGAGGCCTACGGCGTGCGGGTCTGCCGGGCACGCTTTGCCGTCGGTGAAGACGAAGCCGTAGCTGCCGCTCAGGAAGTGGGCTACCCCGTCGTGATGAAGATGACCTCCAAGAGCACGTCGCACAAGACCGACGTGGGAGGCGTGCGCGTGAACATCGGCTCGGACGAGGAACTGCGCGCGCAGTACCGCGATCTCGTAGCCAAACTCAAAGAGCGCGGCATTCTTGATGGACTTGAAGGCGTCATCATTCAGGAAATGGTCAAGAGCAACCGTGAGCTTGTCTGCGGCATCGCCGCCGATCCTCAGTACGGCCCGATGATCATGTTCGGCACGGGCGGCGTGTTTGTGGAAGTAATGAAAGACGTTGGTTTTGCTCTGGCTCCGCTTACCGATGCCGATGCGCACGATCTGGTGCGTTCCGTCAAAGCCTTCAAGCTTCTCGAAGGCGCCCGCGGCACCAAGCCTGCCGACATCGCACGCGTGGAAGAAACGCTGCTGCGTCTGTCGCAATTGGTGAACGACTACCCGATTGTGCAGGAACTCGACATCAATCCGCTGATGATTTCCAACACCACAGGCGAAGCCATCGCCGTTGACGGCCGCATCAAGCTTGCCTAAAGCAAACGAGGCATCTTGACAAAATGGGGAGACATCCTTTTGGAAGCTCCCCATTTTTTGTTCGGTTCACGTCGGGCTGAAGCTATAAGCCGGATTCTGTGCCGCGGCTTTCTTTCGAAAACCGCAGTGACGACCATTCATCTCGGACTCTGCTCACGCAGAGCCTCCAGCCACCTACCCGCAGTCTCACCGGGCCGGGTCAAAGACTGCTTACTTGGTGTTACTCCCCGTAGAGATTGCCCGTTTCACCCGAACTGAATCGGCTCGTCTCTGTTGCTCTAATCCTCGCCTTGCGGCGGACAGGCGTTACCTGCTACGGTGCCCTTCGGAGTCCGGACTTTCCTCAATGAAAACAAGTTCATTGCGGCCGTCCGCCTCACCCCAACGTGAGGCGTGAGAATTTACGCGGATTTTTTCTGTACTGCAACTTTCCGCACCCGATTCATTTCCATTGCTGGCTCTTCGAACAACAGAGACACAAAACTGTTTGCATCCGCACACACTTGTTAAGCGAAACCTAGGCTTGACCTTGCTAGACTTCGCTGAATTTACAGGGATCGGCTGTATCCGGTGCCCTGTTGCTTTTATTGATTCAATGCATTGGAAAGAAAATGGGCATCAACGAGGAACTTTTTGAACGTGCTCAGCAGAGCATCCCCGGCGGCGTGAATTCTCCCGTACGCGCTTTCAAGAGCGTTGGCGGTGCACCGCGCTTTATCCGTCGCGCCAAAGGCGCCTACATGTGGGATGCCGAAGGTCGCCGCTACATCGATTACATCGGCTCCTGGGGTCCGATGATCCTCGGCCACAACCATCCGGCCGTGATTGAAGCCGTGCACGCCGCCGTCGACACGGGCCTTTCGTTTGGCGCCGTCACCGAGGGCGAAACGCTCATTGCCGAAGAAGTCATCAAGATCATGCCCAATGTCGAAGCCGTACGCTTTGTGAGTTCCGGCACGGAGGCCGGCATGAGCGCCATTCGTCTGGCTCGCGGCTACACGGGCCGCAATAAGATCATCAAATTCGAAGGTTGCTACCACGGCCACAGCGACAGCCTGCTCGTGAAGGCCGGCTCGGGCATGCTCACATTTGGCAACCCCTCTTCGGCTGGTGTTCCGGCCGGTACAACCGAACACACGCTCGTACTCGAATACAACAATCCGCAGCAACTCGAAGACGCATTCAAGCAATGGGGCGACGACATCGCCTGCGTAATCGTCGAGGCAATCGCCGGCAACATGAACATGGTTCCGGCCACGCAGGAATTCATGGACACAATGCGCCGCCTGTGCACGCAGTACGGCGCGCTTCTGATCGTCGACGAAGTGATGACGGGTTTTCGCGTAGCGCTGCACGGCGCACAGTCCCTCTACAACATCGTGCCCGACATCACCATGATGGGCAAGGTGATCGGCGGCGGCATGCCGGTGGCTGCTTTCGGCGGACGCCGCGAAGTCATGAATAAGATCGCTCCTTTGGGCCCCGTCTATCAGGCCGGCACCCTCTCGGGCAACCCTGTGGCCGTTGCCTGCGGTCTGGCCACCCTCAAGGAAATCCAGAAGCCGGGCTTCTACGAAAGCCTCTCGGAAAAGACAACCAAGCTCGTGACAGGACTTACCGCTGCGGCCAAGCAAGCCGGCGTTTCGTTCTGCGCTCGCTCTCAGGGCGGCATGATGGGGCTCTTCTTCCTTGAAAACCTGCCCAACGGCTTTAACGACGTCATGAAGGCCGATCCGGCCGTGTTTGCGAAGTTCTTCCACACGATGCTCGAAGAAGGCGTTTACCTTGCTCCTTCGATCTTCGAAGCGGGCTTCGTGTCGGCGGCTCACAGCGACGAAGACATCGAAGCGACTATCGCAGCCGCCCGCAAGGCTTTTGCGGCTCTTTAATGTTCAAAGCGGTAATGAAACTCTTTCGCAGCTTAACGACGCTGCTGCTCGGCTTGACGACGGCAGCTTCCGTAGCACTGGCCGCTCCGACCGGATTGGGTGCGGGTTCTGCCGGCACGGGATCTCCCTTTGCAGGCGGCGGCCAACCCAAGACGGTGACGGTGCAGCTTGTGTCGCGACAAACGGCCGGGATTCCGCGCGCGACCAACGACATCGGCATTTTGCTCAAGCACGAACCGGGCTGGCACACGTACTGGCAGTTCTCGGGTGACTCCGGTTTTGCTCCGAGTGTCGAATGGAAGTTGCCTCGCCGCTGGACCGCCGAACAAATCGGCTGGCCCACGCCGCAAAAGCATAAGCTCGGGCCCATCACCAACTTCGTGTACTCGGGCGAAGTGCTTTTGCCCTTCAATCTGGACATTCCCTGGGGAACGCCTTACGGCGGCACGTACACCCTGCGCGCCAAGGTTGACTACCTCGCTTGCAAGGAAGTCTGCATTCCGGGCACCGCCGAAGTTTCGATGAAACTTCCTGTGGAGGTGGCGGCCAAACCCGGCCCCTTTGCCGGCAAGTTTGAAAAGACGCTCAAGTCCATCCCCGAAAAGGTTGTCTCCGAACACATTTCGGCTCAGATTGAGGACGACCGCATCCGCATCGACTTTGCCCCGCTTGCGGGCAAGATCGAAAAAAAGGTGGAGTTCTTTCCTCTTACCGAAGGCCTTGTCGACTTTAAGGAACTCGATCGAGCGGTGCTCAGCAAAGACCAGGTGTCGCTCTATCTTAAAGCCGCTCCTGAATATCTGGAAAGCCTCAAGACCGGCAATCCGCTGCCGTTTACCGGCGTGATCGTCGCCGACGGCGGCCCGGACAACGAAGGCTGGGCCATCGAAACGACGCTCGACATCAAGCCGGGCGAGGTGCCGTTGCCGTGGGCGCCGGAAGAAAAACCGGATTCCGCTCAAGCCGAACCGGCTACTCCAACCGCACAACTGCCCGATGCGCCGCCGAGCATGAGCACGGCGACCGCCTTGAGCTTTGCGTTCCTGGGCGGCTTGATTCTGAACCTTATGCCCTGCGTGTTTCCCGTGTTGAGCCTCAAGATCCTGCAATTGGTCGACGGCTCTCGCCGCAAGGGTGCGATTGCCCTGCACGGCTTTGCCTTTACGGGCGGCGTGCTGCTCTCCATGGCAGCGCTCGCCGGCGCCTTGGTGATGCTTCGAAGTCTGGGATGGGCTATCGGATGGGGCTTCCAACTGCAGCAGCCCTGGGTTGTGGCGACCCTGATTCTGCTCTTTAGCGCGCTAACGCTCAATTTGCTGGGCGTATTCGAGTTCACGGCCGCCTCGCACCTTGCCGACAGCCGTGCCGTGCGCAAATTGCCGAGCACGGGCCCTCTCGGAAGCTTCTTTACGGGCGTTCTCGCCGTCGTGGTGGCCTCCCCCTGCACAGCCCCCTTTATGGGTGCGGCTCTGGGGTACGCCGTGCTGCAGGACAGCGCCGTGAGTATGCTCATCTTCCTGGCGTTGGGTTTCGGTATGGCGCTTCCGTGGCTGATTCTCACTTTGGTACCGGCCTGGATGAAGCTCTTGCCGCGTCCGGGCGCCTGGATGCTCACCTTCAAGCGCGTCATGGCCATTCCGATGGCCGCGGCTGCCTTGTGGCTCATCTGGGTGCTTTCGCGTCAAGTCACGCTCTACGGGCTTCTCACCGTGCTCTTTGCCATGGGGTCGGTCACCGGTCTGTTGTGGGCCGTAGGCAGAGAACAGTACGGCCGCGGCCGCTCGCAGGTACTCAAGGGCGTCTGCGCGCTTGTGACCGTCGGATGCATGGTTCTGTTGTGTCTTGGCAACTTCGATCGTCGCATCGACACCGAAGCGGTGATGGCATCCGATCAATGGCAGCCTTGGAGCGAAGAGGCGGTCAATTCGGCCATCGCCCGCGGCCAGCCCGTTGTGGTCGACTTCACGGCCGCCTGGTGCGTGACTTGTCAGTTCAATAAGGCCACGGCACTGCGCACCGAGGCCGCCACGACCGAACTCACGCGTCTCAATTACGCGCGATTCGAAGCCGACTGGACGAACCGCGACAGCAACATCACCGAAATGCTCAATAAGTTCGGCCGTACGGGCGTGCCGCTCTATCTGCTCTACAAGACAGACGGTACGGCCACAGTTTTGCCGGAACTTCTCACTGAGTCGTCCTTTATTGCGGCATTGAAGGAAAACGTCGGCGAAAAACCGGCAAAGAATGAAGAAACCAAGAAGGACGCGCCCTAAAAGGACTCTGACTTCCGGTGTTTCCAAACGGCAGACGTTTTAGCGGCGTCTGCCGTTTTTTCTGCGGAACAGATTCAGGAGGTTTTCTGACGGGCGAATTCTTCGGCTTCCTGCTTTGCTTCCATGCGCTTGGTGGCCACAGCTGCCGACATGCCGGCAATCAGAATAAGCGTCATACCGAAAAGCGACAGCGGATCGACCGACTCGTCAAAGAGCGTGACGCCGAAAATGACCGAAAACGGCACGGCCGAAAAACCTAGGCAGGAGGAAAGAAGCATATTGCCGTAGGCGTAGGAGCGCGTGGTGCAAATCTGCCCGAGCGTGGCAAAAAGGCCCATGCCGAGAAGCCCCGCTATGCCGGTGAGATTGGGCACATGAAAGCCAGTCGTCGCCACGGTGCCCACCGCGGCAAACACCATGCCGAGAATGCAGAAATAAAACACAATGCGATAGCTCGGCTCGTTCAGGCGCCCCATCTGTTTCATCTGCCAGTAGGCAGCCAGATCAATGAGCGCCACGCCCAAGCAAATCAACGCGGGGATAAATTCATCGGTACCAAGCCCCGGTTTCATCACCAGACAAATGCCGATAAAGCCCGTGACAATAGCCAACACCACCGCCCACGGCGCTCTTTCACCCTTGCATTTGGCAAGAATGATAAAGTTCAAGGCCATGAATAGCGGCGTCGTGTAAATGAGCGTCATGCAGGTGCCGAAATGCATCTGCGACAAGGCATAAAACCACAGCGCAACGCTCGTGACACCCAACAAAGATCGGACGATATGGTGCCGGAAGTGTTCCGTCTTGAGCGTGCCGCCGCTGCCTGCCACCACAAACGCAATGAAAATGGCGCCGAAAAGCGAACGGTAAAACACGAGTTCAAAGGAGCCCAGATCCTCCGTGCAGAACTTCACGAAGGCGCCCATGATGGAAAAGCAGGCCGCAGCCGCAATCGCCCATAAAGACTGTTTCATCGTGCCGCGCTCCCTTTTCGTTGATCATCCCAAAGAGCCTGTGCTCCGCCCTGGGCACACCACTGCAGTACGGCCTGAGAAAAGATCCGATCGCCGTCGAGTCGTTTTCCGTTCATCATCACCACCACGCTCCAACGACGGGCGTTGATGTCGGTCACGTACCCCGCAATGGAACGCACATCTCGAATGAGGCCCGTCTTGACGTGGGCGCTGCCCACCGCCATACCTCTCTTTTTCATTGTGCCGTCAAAGCCCGCCAAAGGAAGCGAAGCCATAAATTCGGGCATCACGTAGGAACGAAAACCGTAGTTGAGCACTCTCCCCATCGTTTCTGCCGTGATTCTGGTTTTGCGCGACAGGCCCGAACCGTTGTCGATAAAAGTGCCTGAAGGTACGTCGCCTGCAGCCTTAACAAGCCACCGATCCGTCACGGCCCGGCTGCGAGCCAATGTGGCAGGCTTTGCCGTACCGACGGGGTCGGTCTGAGACAACGCTAAAAACACGTGACGAGCCATTGTGTTGTTGGAATACTTGTTGATCAAGGAAACAATCGTTGGCAACGGCTGTGACTGAATTTCAGCCAGACGCACGCCGCTTTGGGCAAGAGCTCGTCCTTCTCTGACAACTCCTGTCCAAGCAATTCCAACCGAGCGCAGAATCGGCTTTAAAAGGCGCGTGAGATAGTCGTCTGCCTCCCAACGCGACACATGCAAAGCTTTGACGCCGCAAGACGCGGGCAAAGCGCCCTTAAAGTGCACGCCTTTGTCCGAATACGAGGCCTTGACCTTGCTTTTCCAATCGCCACAGGCACCTTCACTCAGAGCAATGCGCTTGGGTACAGAAAAGCCTTCGAGCACAGGCAACGACGTGACGCGCGCCCACTTGCCGTTTTCTTCCGGTTCAAGCGTGATGGAGACGGCCTTGAGGTTGACGAGCGCCGCATCGGCCGCCACGTTGTAGGAACGATCGGCTGCGCCGTCAAAGGCGCCCTGATCAACCGGCTTTTCGCCAAAGGCCGAGCGATCGACCGTGATGTTGCCGATGATGCGCTTGACGCCCGTCTGACGCAGTTGTTCCACAAGCAGCCACACCTGCTCGATCATCAGATGAGGATCCCCCGAACCGATGAGCGACACGGAACGCACAGCTCCCGCCTTGTCAGGCAACGTCTGCGCTCGAATCTGCGTTTTCCAGGTGAAATCGGGCTTGAGAAGATCAAGACTGGCAAGCGTTGTCACCACTTTGACAGAGCTTGCGGGCTGCATCAGACGATCGGTGCGATGCGCGACGACAGGAGCGTTGATGCCTGCGGGCGACACCCACACGGCAACTTCGTCAAGAGACACGGACGTACGCGCCAGCGCTTCTTCAAGCGCCGACGGCAACTGCGCCCATCCGGGGAACGACAGGAAAAGCGCCCCCAAAGCGGCACTCAATTTGAGAACTGCTGAATTCGGCATGATTCGCGCCCGATACGGACGCCCTCCCTTTCCGGCTGCAGTTTGTCTTTATGTCGAGTCTTGCGCCTCTTGTCGCCGGAACTGAGCAATTGTATCGGTTACGGCGGCCTATCGGAATGAACGAACGTTCAAATAAATTCCGCAGGATTCCCCTGTATTAATGACATGGACCACCCTTAATACTCGTTGAAGCACTCGGAGTGTGACAATGGGCTATGAAACAATAAATCGGAGGGCCCATGTCATGACGAGAAAGAATACTCTCAAATCCCTTCCTACCGACACCGAATTCCGAGTTGTCGGACTTGATCTGGCTAAAAGTGATGTCTCTGTTGCTGCCATACCAGTGGATGACAACACTCCGTCTTTGGTCGATCGAATGACTTACGCAGACCTTCTCGACTGGGCAGGAAAAATTTCGCCGACTTTGTTCGCGATGGAGCCATGCAACGGCTACAGCTTGTTGTGCCTACAGCTTGAAAATCTCGGCCACGAAATCAAAGTTATCAGCGGCTCGACTGTTTCAATGTGGATCAACACCCATTTGTCAGGACAGAAGACCGATCTCAATGATGCGATCGCGTTGGCCAGACTGGCTGTTTCTGATGCCGAGCTGACTCCCATTCGTCACAAAAGCATCACGGAGATCCGCATTCAGACCGTACAAGCAGTGCGACAGCAACTTATGTCGCAGCGCTCAAAGAGCATTGTCAGTTTCAAAGCTTTAGCTCAACAATGGGGGATACCCTGCGCAGCCGGGCACAGAAATTTGAAAAAACTTCGTGAAAGCATCGAAGCCAAAGTGGATTTGATTACCAGACCGGTTGCCAATGCCATGTTGTTTTTGCTGGACGCAGTCAAATCCCTCGATCGGCAAATCGGACAATTGAACCAGACTCTGCAAGAGTTGGTGATGTCTGACGAGCGTGGGCGTCTGCTTCAAAGCGTTCTCGGTGTCGGTACTCAGATCAGTGCCCGAGTCATCACCGTTGTCGGCAATATCGAGCGTTTTAACAGTCCTCGTTCATTGGTGGCATACGTAGGAGTAGCCCCCCGAAATTTCATTACCGGGCATAAAAATCTCACCAAGAAAAAGCATGGCAACTGTCCTGACCTCAGCCACAAAGGCCAGGGCAAAATCAGTCGCCGGGGTGACAAATTGCTTCGATCTTTATTCATTCAAGGCGCAGCCTGCCTGTATATGCAATTTTGCAAAGACCAACTTCCGGAGTGCCAACTTAAGCGTTGGATCCTCAAGCAGTTGGCAAGGCAAAAACCCTACGGCAAACTCATCGTATCGTTGGCAGCCAAGCTGATACGAATAGTTTGGGCAGTCTTAACGTACAGGGAAAAATTCAATATTCAGAAAGCCGGCATGACACGCTCTATGTGGAGTGAAATGGCGTTAGAAACACCCCTTAACAAGGAGGTGCCGGCCTGATAGGAAGTCCGTCAATCCGGACTTAATCATTTGAAATGAGAAGACCTTTTTTCCGAAGGCTTGTCCGACAGCTATTCCTGACTGATTGCCATTATGGCATCCGACTTTATTTGGCAAGGACAAGGTTTCTGAAGTTCATTTTTGGCCATGACGGTTATCTGAACCGTCGACAGACCTGAGAGATTAATTGGAAGCGGCCTATCAAGAAACAAATGAAGAGAACCGGAAAGCAAGGACGGTCAATCTTGAAACTTCAACACAAAAAACGATCAGTTTGCGTAGTCACTTCGAATCAATAGTTGTTATCCAGCACGGCTCGACTTATCCACAACCTCGGCCTACGGCCCATTTAGTAGGATGAGCGGCCGAGGATGTGGATAAGTCTCTTTCCTCAG
>OKWG01000157.1_pt1 | contig 34701 bp, 35 predicted proteins | sample 1607091 | NCBI WGS metagenome assembly OKWG01 (sample SAMN04414080, study PRJEB24778) | human gut metagenome | material: faecal | host: Homo sapiens
CCTTGGCGCGGCCCCCGCGGACTTCCCACAAACGCTCCGGAACCGTGAGCTTCGCACTGAACTGCGAAATCGTACCGTTGACCGTGATGCGGCCCATGATAGGGACAGTAGACCGTGTTTTTTCCTTGTTCCTTTTCAGGTAGAACAGAACCTTGAACGTGCTGCGCATAACTCTGCTCTTTTTTTTGGGGGGGGGAACTAATTTCCGCAAAGTCTTCGGTCAAGATAAACGAAAATGCAATAGACGGCAAATCACCGTTTTAGAAAACGAAAGACATTCCAGGACGAGGTAATGCTTTAGAAACCGAACATATCGTCGACGATTCTTCAGACTGCCGATTCGAAAACCTGTATAGGGAGAAGCTGAATGAAAAACTGACTGATTATCACTACTACTCTTATTTGCGTTTTCACCCAATTTATGATACTTTTGCCACCAAAAGTATCACAAATCCGGAAGAAAGGCAAATCTAAGTACGGGTATTGAGAATCAAGTCGTTTTTCTATTCGGTTCTCCCTATACAGGTTTTCGAATCGGTAGTCGGAGGTATCATCGAGCGTGGGTTCAGTTTCCAAAGCATTACCTCGTTCGGGAATGCCTTTCATTTCCTAAAACGGTGATTTACCGTCTATTGCATTTCCATTCATCTTGATCGGAGACTCTGCTGAAATTAGTTTTGTACCCCTCAAAAAGCAGAGTTTATGCGCAGCACGTTCAAGGTTCTGTTCTACCTGAAAAGGAACAAGGAAAAAACACAGTCGGCGGTTCCTGTCATGGGCCGCATCACGGTCAACGGTACGATTTCGCAGTTCAGTGCGAAGCTCACGGTTCCGGAGCGTTTGTGGGAAGTCCGCGGGGGCCGCGCCAAGGGCCGGAGTCTCGAAGCCGACCGTATCAACCGCCATTTGGACGAGATCCGCTCGCAGCTCGACCGCCACTATCGAGACATCCGCGACCGTGAGAGTTACGTGACTGCCGAGAAGGTGAAGAACGCCTGGCTGGGCTTCGGGAAACGCTACCGCACCCTGCTGGCCACTTTCCGTAGCTTCACGGACGACCTGCACGGGCGTATCGGCGTCGACCGCTCGAGAAACACGTGGTACCGTTATCTTGCGACGATGAAACACCTGCAGGCGTTCCTTACGGCGAAATACCATGTGAGCGACATCGCCCTTGCCGAACTGGAACAGTCCTTCATCGAACAGTTCCATGTCTATCTGAAAACGGAACGGGCGCTTAAACTCACGAGCATCTGCCGTTATCTGGACTGCCTGATCAATGTGGTCAAGATTGCCTTCAACGACGGGATCATGCCCCGCAACCCGTTCGCCTCGTACCGATACAACGAACCCACGCCGGAACGTGCTTTCCTGAACGAGACAGAAATCCTCACCCTTCAGCACACCGCGCTCCGGACGAAGAAACAGCGCCTCATCCGCGACCTGTTCCTCTTCTCTTGTTTTACGGGTATCTGTTATACGGACATGAAATCCCTTGCATGGAAACAGCTCGAACAGGATAAGCACGGTGACTGGTGGGTCATCGGGAACCGCTGCAAGACGGACACGCAGTACGTTGTCAAACTGCTGCCTTCAGCCCTGTCCATTTTGGAACGTTATCGGGACGGTGCGGATCGCGTCTTTGCGTTCATGCCGCATCTGAATACGGTGGACCGCTCCCTGAAACGGATCGCAGTCTTATGCGGCATCGACAAGAAGCTGACCTTCCATGTCGGACGCCATACCTATGCCACGACGATCTGCCTGATGAACGGCGTGTCGCTGGAAACACTCTCGAAGATGCTGGGGCACAAACGCATCACCACGACGCAGACCTATGCGAAGGTGACCCAGCCGATGATCGACCGGGAGGTGGAGATGCTCAAGGAGAAGCTGGCGGATAAATTTATGGCTGTATAGAAATAGCAGACAGTTGGGAAAAACGATACGGAGCCATGTGAGAACAGCATATATCGTCTCACCCTTCAAAACAAAAAAGTCTGATATATCCCTGTAATCTCTTTCCGCCGGCAGGGAATTAAACGCCGGAGATGAAAATCCGCAAGGCCATGCGAATCGCCCGAGGGGCGAGCCTTGCGTATTTCCATCCCCGGCATTTTGCTGAACGCTACCGTCGGAAAAGGCGGCTTTCTGCGCTCCGGACGGCACCTAACGGGCTATTGACTCTATGACACGCATATCAGAAACCCAAAGTAATCGGTCATTGCATTGTCTGTTCAAAACGGTCGTCTGTTGTTCTTCTTTTCGTGGAGATAATTCAACTCGTCGCTGTAAATTCCGATTACAAAGCGCAGCATATTGTCGACCAAAGCCGTAAGCCTTGTACTCTCATTCCCCAACAAGTGGAGTATTTCCGATACTTTGTGCTTGGTTCGGGTACTGACATAGATCGCAGAGCGGTTACGGCAATCCACCGGCGCGAAGAAGGTGCGTTCGAAATCCGGAAGCGCGATCTTTTTACGCCGGAATCCGGCCGACTCCTTTCCAGTACTCGTTTGGGGGCCGACGTCTGTTTTTTCAGCAGTCGGTACCGATGCTCCGGATACCGTTTCCGATGTGTTTCCTTTAGGAGCGTTCGTATCTTCCTCTTCCGGTTCGGGAATCCTGCGGACGACTTTCGAATCCAAAGGGGCCTGTCCGGCGATCATCTGACGCATCAGCTCCTCGTCGACTTCGATACGGGGATGTTTAGAAGGATTGGGTGCGGGTTTGTTTTCTTCTTTTAATGAAGCCATAGTACAACGTTTTTAAGATTGATTGTTAGCTATACGGTCGTAAAGCGTGTGTGTTTGGTTTTATGTTTTAAACCATTCAAAATACCATTATTGACTCTCGAATCCATAAAAACCCTCCGGCAATCATCCGGCGTATCGGCTTCACCAACTTCGTTACGGGGACGCTTCGAAGGATTGGAGGCGGGGTTGTCTTTTTCTTTTAATGAATCCATGGTATAACGTTTTTGAGATTGATTGTTAGCTATACGGTCGTAAAGCATGTGTGTTCAGTTTTATGTTTTAAACCATTCAAAATACCACTTTCTATTTCATGCGGTTTATATCGGGATAATGAACGGAATAAGAAAACCGACCTTTCATGCTGCAAGATACAACCGACTGAAATACCTCGGTTCCGATGTCCGCTCCAGTCCGCTCCAGACCGCACCGAGGGTTTGTTTTGGCGCCCGCACGGTTGTAATATTGCACCGGGAACAGACTCGGCCCCGGAAGCCGTAACGGAGGTTTTTCAAAGTTTTCACAAAAAATTTTCCGCCGCGGATTTTTGTTGTCGCCAGACAACAGCGAGCTGTACCTTTGTCCGACAAACTGCGTTTTGTCCGACAAAGGTGCTCGCTCTGCGAGGCCGGGGCCGCTCCCGAGTCGCGACCCTTTTTTAAGCCATATATGGATACCAATCGTAAACAGACAAACAGAAATGCCCGGAAGCCTGAAACTGCGAGTTATAAGTACTCTTTCCGCCTTAATGAAGAGCAGCATATCCGCTTCAACGAACTGCTCACAAAGGCCGGATCGGAGCATAACCGCAGCCGTTTTATCGTCAAACGTATCTTCAAGGAGGAGTTCGTCATCATTAAACGTGATCCCTCGAAGGTGCAGTTCATCGCACGGCTGAACGACTTTTACTTCCAGTTTCAGAAGCTGGGAAATAACTACAATCAGGTTGTAAAAGCCGTCAACGCGCACTTTTCCAACGTCGCTATCCCGCATCAGATCGCCGAATTGGAACAGCGAACAAGAGAATTAAAGGCTCTGAGTATCGAGATTCTGAACCTTGCAAAACAGGCAAAGGAATGGTTACGAATATAAAGTCCGGACATCGCCCGGCGGGCAACGTTATCGGAGTCAAATATAGAATTGTACGCTTGCTCGCTACCTTGGCCCGGCAACTTTAACAACAAAACGTATGGCAACCGTAAAAGTAAAATTCCGGGCCTCGTCCGTTGCGGATCGTGAAGGCCGACTGTTTTATCAGATAATCCATAACCGCGTAACCCGGCAAATCAGCACCGGTTATAAACTGTTTCCGTCGGAATGGGACGGGCTGTATGCGGGAGGACTTTTATTGAACAGCAAAGGCAAGCGACACGCTTATCTTGCGACATTGAAGAGCCGAATTGCGGAAGACAAAGCCCGCTTGGAGTGTCTTGTCGCCCGGTTGGATCGTGCCGGCGAAAGTTACACCGCCGGGGATGTGGTGAAATTGTATCTTACACCCTCGAATCGAGAGGATTTTTTCACTTTTACCCGGATGCTTATTGGACAGTTGAGACAAGTAGGTAAAACGCACACTGCCGAGCGGTATGTGACAGTCATGAATAGTTTCGGACGTTTTCGCAGGGAAAACGAGCTACTTTGGGAAGAAGTGGATTCCGACCTAATGGTCGAGTACGAAACTTATCTCAAATCGAGAGGCGTATGTCCGAATACCTCTTCCTACTACATGCGGGGACTGCGGGCCATTTACAACCGGGCCGTCGAAAAAGGAATGACCGTACAGCGCGAGCCGTTCAAGTATGTTTACACGGGCATAGACAAAACCATTAAACGGGCCGTACCCTTGAAAGTTATTCGTCAGATCCGAGATCTGGACCTGACACTGTTTCCGACGATGGATTTTGCACGCGACATCTTCATGTTTTCATTCTACACCCGGGGCATGTCCTTTATCGACATGGCTTACTTGAAAAAGAAAGATCTGCAAGGCGGAACTCTTTCCTACCGCAGACAGAAGACGGGGCAGCAATTGTTCGTCAAATGGGAGAAACCCATGCAGGAAATCGTCGACAAATACAATACGAACGGGACTCCTTATCTGCTGCCGATAATCCGGGACATGAATGCCGACATTCGCCGGCAGTATAAGAACGCCGCGCATCTGGTAAACGATAAGTTGAAGAAACTGGGTGAGAAATTGGGACTGACCGTTCCCCTGACCAGTTACGTCGCCCGCCACGGATGGGCATCCATCGCCAGGAGCAGAAACATTCCGCTTGCGATTATCAGCGAAGCAATGGGGCACGATTCGGAGAAGACCACGCGGATCTATCTCGCCTCTTTGGACACCACCTCCGTGGACAAGGCGAACAGCCGAATTCTGAAAGCCCTGTAAACATTAAAGGGGCTTACTTTGGGAATAGTATCAAAAATCTCCTTCAAAAGATATATCTCTTGAAGGAGATGCTCTTTTTGTCGAATTGAGCCGTTTGTAGATTCCTTTTTTGCAGAAGTCGGCTATCGCATATTGATAGTTGGAGAAATAAGCTACGAATAAGTCTTCGGAATAAACCGGGGGGGGGATTTTATAATCGACAAATACAAGTTCTCTTTGCAAGAGAAATGGCAGAGCGAAAAGTATTTTATTATTAACATCTTACATCAGCTAAAGCCTGGATTTGCACAACAAATCACTGCATCTGCTTAACATTTATTGAACTGGAAAGAGGTTGATAATTCTATTTTTCATCGGATTCTATTGCTGTATCCCATATTTTTCATAACTTTGTAACGAAGTACTATTTCTCTTGCAAAGAGATATATCGTTAATGGGATCCACCAAAGGAAATCGTAAGCAGCCTGTAATCGGTAAGAACGGAGCGGAGCGGCGTTTTCGATGAACGATTCCAACTGATCGGTAGGGAGAGGCGAAAGATAAATTGTTGTGCAACAGACTACTTCTCTCTGTAAGAGAAATATTAACGGACGCAAAGTTATGCAATTTAATGGAAATAACGACCTAAAACAGATGAAATTTTCGTCTGCCGGACTTGCCAAAAGGTTTCTGCCCAACAAATGTTGCTCAAATGAACAGTCTTTTGAGTGTAATTTCCGCTTGTTACCCAGATAGTTATAACCAATTACATCCATCACTCTTTCTCTTACAGAGAGAAAGAGCGTAAAATAAGTAGAATATTTTTTGCGGATTTGCGGAATAAATGAATGATTATTCCGGCAGAGATAAATATAAACGACTATAACACATGCCAATATGCAATTTGGCATGAACTAAAGATATGTGCCCTGATTGAAAAAACAGGCATAAGTATGTATGGATATCGCCTCGCCCAATACAGAAGAAGTCACGACCGCCCGCTGGTTCGTCATGCGGGCCTACAAAAGTGAAAAAAGAGCGGAGGAGAAACTCAAAGGTAAAGATGGTTTGGAATATTTTATTCCGAAATGTTATGCCGTAAGAGTCTATCACGGAGTGAAATCGAAACGCCTTGTTCCGGTCATTCCGAATCTCGTATTCGTACATGCCAGCCGCACGCAGATCACTGATTTCAAGAAACGCTACAATTTCCTGCAATTCGTGATGTGGGAGAAAAGTACGGGTTTGGAATATCTTGTTGTTCCGGATGACCAGATGGAGAGTTTTATCAAGGTTTCCTCCCAATACGGAGAAAATATCTCCTACTACAATCCGGATGAACTCGACCTTCGAAAAGGATGCCGGGTGCGCATCCACGGAGGTAAGCTCAATGGAGTAACGGGTGTATTCATGCAGGTGCAGGGCAAAAGAAACCGCCGGGTCGTCGTCCTGCTGGAAGGTGTCATGGCTGTTGCCGCAGAGGTGCATCCCGACTTGATCGAGGTTATTTCCTGATTGCAGGTCATCCGTCAAGCAAAGCAGATACGATCGAATTAGAAAACTATGAACGGCAAACCGAACGTCGAGCCTGCGTGGATGTCATTGAAACGTCTGGTCGAGACCCGTATGATCGAGATACTCCGCAAGGAACAGGACAACAAAAGATACATCCGGCTATACGGAACGGAAGACTATTGGCATGCTTTCGAAGAGTCGGCCTTTCAGTTGGAGCGGCTCTTCCGGAAAGGAGAAACCACCTTGTTCAGACATAAGGACTATCCTTTTCCAGTGGTGATGGTCAGCATTCCCGACAGCGAGTTGCGGGCTTACATCCAGCAGCATATTCCGGTTTGTGACAAGCACGATTACAAGAAACTGCTGGCGGCAGAATTCTCCGCCGCAGAGTATCGTGCATGGCATGAACACGCGGTGAAAGAGTTTTTATAATTCCTTACGATTACCGATAACTGATTCGAAAACCGTTATTTTCAACGAATATAAACGATACATGCATTCATTTTATTCGTCATTCGAATATGCAAATTGACAGGGATCGCTATCTTCGATGGACCGACGGACTGTGAATTCAAATAACGAGTGAAATCGAACATTTTCACGCTTCTGTATGCTTTACCACTTGCTGTCACGACTGGGTGCTGAAAAGTACCTGTCGTTAAGTTACTTTTCGTCGAGGTTGATTCTGGCCATCGATACCGTTGTAGCTGTTTTTTCGACGTTTGTTGCCTACCTTTTGGTCAGAGGCCTTTTTCCGCATCCTATTTTCACGGTCTGGTACGGCGTGTGGCTTCTGGCTGGCTCATGCTTACTCAGCGTTATTTCGTTTGTCCTTTTCCGTACATTCCGGAGCATCATCCGCTACTCGACTCTACGCGAGGTATGGAAACTCGGCGCCGCAGTTCTGTTGAAAGACGCGCTGATGTTCGGATATGTCCTCATGCTGCCTCAGAACTCGGCTCCATCTATGGCTGCCATTGCCATGGGCTTCTTATTGGATGTCTTGGTTACTCTGTTCCTGTTGCTGGGACTTCGCCTCGGCATGATCGCCATCTACGATCTGCTCAAATTAAAATCTGCCCGACGTAACAGTTGTCAGCGGGTATTGGTTTATGGAACTGGAGATAAAGCGGTGGCTTTGGTCACCCGCCTTCAGAACTCGCCCCATTACCGGGTCATCGGGTTTCTGACCTATGGTAAATTATTGAGAAACCATACGATAGCAGACTGTCCGGTTTACTATTTTGAGGACGAAGATAGCATCGAATATCTGCGGGATCGTGTCGATATCGACGCCATACTTTTCGCGACCAATGACGACGCACAAGACGAACAAGACCGGCTGATTAAATACTGTACGGAAAAGTCGGTAAAGATTCTGATAGCCCCGCCAATCGATGAGGTTATCGGCGGTAAGATCATGAAACAGTCGATCCGCGAGATCAAGATCGAGGATCTGCTGGGCCGCTCCGAAATCAAGATCTCGATGGAGGAGATCGTCGCCAACTTCCGAGGCAAGACCATTCTTGTAACTGGAGCCGCCGGGTCTATCGGCTCGGAACTATGCCGACAGTTGGCAACGTTCGGTATCCGGGAACTTATTCTGTATGATAATGGTGAGACTCCGATGCACAACCTGCGTCTGGAGCTGGAAGAACGCTATCCGGAGCTGAAATTCATCCCGGTTATCGGCGACGTGCGAATCCCTGCGCGTCTGGATTTCGTATTCAGAACCTACCATCCGCAGGTGGTGTTCCATGCCGCGGCTTACAAGCACGTCCCGCTGATGGAGGAGAATCCTTGTGAGGCGGTGCTGGTAAATGTCGCCGGGACGCGCAACGTGGCGGACAAGTGCATCGAATACGACGCGGAGAAGATGGTCATGATCTCGACGGACAAGGCCGTGAACCCGACGAACGTGATGGGCTGCACCAAACGCCTGGCGGAAATCTATGTGCAGTCGCTGGGGCTGTCGATCGAGCAGGGACATACGCAGGGTAAGACGCGTTTCGTTACGACGCGCTTCGGGAATGTGCTGGGTTCTAACGGAAGCGTCATTCCGCGTTTCAGGGAGCAGATCGCCAAGGGCGGTCCGGTGACGGTTACGCATCCGGATATTACGCGCTTCTTCATGACGATCCCGGAGGCCTGCCGGTTGGTAATGGAGGCAGCTACGATGTCGACGGGCAACCAAATCTTCGTCTTCGACATGGGCGAATCGGTGAAGATCGCCCATCTGGCCCGTCGGATGATCGAGCTGGCGGGCTTCGAACCGGACAAGGATATCAAGATCGAATACACAGGTCTGCGGCCAGGTGAGAAACTCTATGAGGAAGTACTTTCAAATAAAGAGAATACAGAGCCTACACTACATGATCAAATTCGGATCGCCAAGGTTCGAGAGTATGATTACCGGGAAGCATGTGAGGTAGCCGAAGAGCTGGAAGCATTATCCCGGAAAGTCGAGATTCCCGATATGGTCAGACTGATGAAAAAGACAGTTCCCGAGTTCAAGTCAAAGAACTCAAGGTTTGAGGTGTATGATAAAGTGTACGACAAGGAAAAGAATGCTATATGATAGATAAATTGCCAAAAAATCAGTGTACTGGATGTAATGCATGTGTTGATGTTTGTCCTTGCAATGCGATTATTTTAAAAACCGAAAAGGATGGCTTTTGGTATCCGCAAATTGATTCGGAAAAGTGCATTCAATGTGATTTGTGTGAACGAAGATGTCCTGTGTTGAATTTTTCGAAATTGAGGAGTCAACAGTCGTTCAAACCTATATGTTACGCTGCTATAAATAAAGATATTGAAACTCGTTTTGATAGTACATCGGGCGGCATTTTTTCGGCATTAGCCGAGTATATGTATAGCCGAAAAGGATATGTTGGAGGGGCGATTTACATGTCTGATTTTTCTGTTAAACATTTCATCTCTGATGATAAAGTTGATTTGGCAAAGTTACGGCAAAGTAAATACTCTCAGAGTCAGACAATAGGGATTTTTCGAGAAACAAAGGATTTGCTTGATAAAGGGAAAGAAGTGCTAATCTGTGGAACACCTTGTCAGATGGCTGGTTTACGAACTTACCTTAATAGGGATTATGAAAATCTTGTTATTGTTGATTTTATCTGTAAGAGCATTACATCTCCGAGGTTTTTCGATTTATATCTGAACTATTATCGACAAAAACATCAAAGTGAAATCGTTCATTTCAAATTTAAAGACAAAGGTTTAGGTTGGAGAAGTCTTGTAAAAAGATTGGATTTTGCGAACGGAGAAACTGAATATAGCCGAATGCAGGACGGTGACCTATACAGCAGGGCCTATCATGCGAACTTAGTCAGTCGTCCATCATGCTACAATTGTAAATTTAAGGGTTATCCGCGTTATGCTGATATAACGATTGCTGATTTCTGGGGTGTAGAACGTTATCACAGGGAATTGGATGATAATGCGGGAACGTCTGCTGTTATTATCAATACAAAAAGAGGCGAAAAATATTTTGAGTCAATAAAAGAACTATTGGTATTACGCTCGACGCAACTAACCTATATTGAGCGAAATAACCCAGCGTTAATAAAAAAACAAGCCATGCCCAAATGTAATAGGGATACTTTTTTCGAAGGCTTGGACGAAACCAATTTTGAGCAGCGTATTATTCAGTATACCCCTCGTAAGAAGTATACTTTGAGAGAACAAGGGATATATGTGCTACAATTACTGCGAATGGTATTATCTAGTAGTCAATGTAGACCGAAGCCCTTGTGGCAATTTATCAAATATAATTTTCTCCGCAAAAAAACGTATACCAATTGGCGATCATTTGGTTTTCTCTTCCCGACACCGCATGTCGCCATTGACATTACGCCAGATGCAGTATTGACACTGAATGGTCCATTACTCATTGGAGTGAAGACTAATCAGGCATCGAAAATGGAAACACGTCTTTTGGTGAGGGGCGAATTAAAAGTTAAAGATCGATTTTCAATCGGGTATGGATCTGATATTGAGGTGTTTTCTGGAGCGTATTTGGAGATTGGCGATTGTGGTACAAATTGCAATTGTTCAATTATTTGTGGCAAAAAAATTGTTTTCGATGGGCGAGTTTCTTTGGGACGGGATGTAAATATCCGCGATACAAATGCACATCATATTGTAATAGATGGTTATAAGGTCCTACGTCCCGTTTATATCGGAAATCATATTTGGATTTGCTCTGGATGCGAAATAATGCCCGGAAGCAAAGTTAAAGATGGCTGTGTTATAAGTGCGAAATCTGTTGTTTATTCAACAATTCCACCTCATAGTTTAGCCTCGGGAAATCCTGCCAAAGTAGTCATGAAGGACGTTAAATGGTATCTATAAAATGGATCATATTATAGTAAACAATGGGGTGTGTATTCCCTCTATTGGGTACGGTCCCGGTGGGGTAGTACAAGGGAGATTTTTCCGATGCAGAATCCACATAATTGAACGAGTAGTCAATGCGGTCTACAATAGGCTGATGTTTCGCAAGTATGTCAACAACTGCGTCTTTGCCCTACAGCATGGATACCGATTAATCGATTATTCTTCAGCGTATGGATTTGAACATTTAATTGGAAAAGCAATTAAAAAAAGTAAAATTCCAAGAGAAGAGATTATCATTACAACGAGAGTATCAAATTCCGATCAGTTCTCGGGGAATATCAGGAATGGATTTTTTCAGTCCATGAAAAAATTAGGTGTTTCCTATATTGACCTCTACATGTTTCATTGGCCAGTTACTAATTGTTATCTCGAAACATATAAGGAGATGGAAAAATTATATCAAGAGGGCTATATAAAAATTCTGGGTGTGGCCAACTGTCATCAGCATCATTTAGAGGAAATATTAAAAGTATGTAATGTTCCCCCAGCCATCAATCAATTTGAAGTCCACCCTCCATTTACACAAAAACCACTTATCAAATTCTGTCAAGACAAGCATATTGCAGTAGAAGCATATACTCCTCTTGCAAGAAACGACGATAGGTTGAGACGAAATAGAGTATTGCAGGAGATTGCTGAAAAATACAATAAAACGATCCAACAAGTAATCTTGAAATGGCATGTTCAAAATGGAATAATACCAATCGTTCGGTCTTCAAACCTCAAACGAATTATCGACAATATCTCGATATTCGATTTCGTGCTATCGAAAGAAGAGATTCAACGAATAGATTCTATCAATATCAACTCTAGATTGCGTTACGACCCTGATAATTGTGATTTTACTGCATTATAATGGGAAATACATCGAGCAGTAATAAGAAAATCGCATCCAATGCCGCGTTTTTATATATACGCATGATCTTTATAATGGGAGTATCGTTGTATACTTCCCGTATTATATTGAATGTTTTAGGCGTAGATGACTTTGGCATATACCAAGTAGTCGGTGGCTTAGTTGCATTAATTACTGCATTGAACGGTGCGTTAAGTAACGGGACATCGAGATTCTTGACATATGAAATAGGCAAAGGCGGAAGTGCAATGCAACGAACCTTCTCCACTGCATTGTCTATTCATATAGGTTTGGCTATTATTGCAATCATACTCTCCGAAACGATCGGATTATGGTTCGTATACCACAAATTGCAAATCGCTCCAGAACGATTAAGCGCAGCAGTTTGGGCATACCACTTTTCAATCCTCACTGTTGTTATTTCCATCATACAAGTTCCTTATTCGGCAATGGTGATAGCGCATGAGAAAATGAATGCATACGCCGGAATAGGGATCTTTGAGGTCGTTTCGAAATTGGCCATAGTTTTTCTGTTGAAAGCTTTTTCTTGTGATTATTTAATACTATATGCAATATTTATAGCAATCGTAGGGCTATCCTGTCTAGGTATATATATAAGTTATTGTTCGAGAAAATTTCAAGGAACAAAATATGATTTTTCGATTGATCGGAAAATTTTCCGATCAATTGCGAGTTTTTCCAGCTGGAATATTTTATCAAGTTTCTCAATTGCACTAAATAATCAAGGTACTACTATCATAACAAATATGTTTTTTGGACCTGCTGTTGTCGCAGCAAGAGCGATTTCAATACAAGTAAACATGGCTGCGATGCAGTTTGCAAATAATTTTAGGGCTGCATTCCATCCCCAAATAGTTAAGTGATATGCAATGGGTGATTATGATAGCTCTCAAAAATTATTATTAGTATCAACGAAATATTCGTTCTAGTTAATGTATATAATCGGTCTGCCGTTAATATTTTTGATAAACCCTATACTCAAATTATGGCTCGGTATTGTCCCTGAATATACTGCGGTTTTTGTGCAACTTATCATCATACAAAGTTTATTTTCTATTTTCGACATCTCATTTTATACAGCTTTATATGCAAAGGGAGAATTAAAAGAGAGTGTGATTATTTCATCTGTAATTGGTTTTATTCGCTTTCCAGTCGTATATATTTGTTTCAAGCACGGCGCGTCTCCGCTAGCATTATCGTATGCGGGAATTATAACGGAAATTATCTTAGGAGTATTTGTTAAACCTTATTTGATTCATAAAAACGTAAATTATCCGATTAAAGCGATTATTAATGTATTTACGGACTGCTTTAAAGTCTGTGCAATATCTTTACCGTTACCCATCCTATTTTTCTATTTTTCAAAAAATACTTTGACAGACTATTTTTTAGTGGGAGCTATTTCAATAGCAACGGTATTCTTAACAATTTGGTTCGTAGGGATCGACAGAAGCATCCGAAGACAAATCATTCAGTTTGCCATAACCAAGATTAAACATCAGTAACTGAATTTATTAAGATCTGGAGAAATATGAAAATCGGAATATTAACACAACCTCTACATACCAATTACGGTGGTCTGTTACAAGCTTTTGCATTACAAACTGTACTTAAGCGAATGGGACATACGGTATTGACAGTGGATTGGGCGCATGACAATTCATATATGCAGTGGGTCATAGATTGCTGTAAGGCATCGATTCATCGCCTAATGCTACATCCAGCGCAATTCCCATTATTGCCATATAAAGTAAAATATATGCGTCGGTTCACCGATTCATTCATCGCTTCATACATTGCTATTACCGAGTCGATGCATCGTATCTCGGCTAAAAAACTGGAAAAGTATGGATTCGATGCATATGTCGTTGGCAGCGACCAAGTTTGGAGATTGGCATACAATGCTCATATCGAATGGATGTACCTATCTTTTGTAAAAGATAGGTCGGTAAAACGAGTGGCTTATGCCGCATCGTTCGGTATTGACTATTGGGATTATCCGCAAACAATTTCGCAGACATGCGCCGATTTGGCTCAACGCTTCGACTGTATATCGGTGCGTGAAAAGGAAGCTGTACGAATAGTTAATGATAATCTTGGTATGCCAGCACAATGCGTGCTCGATCCTACTCTACTACTAAATGCCGATGATTATGAACAAATATTATCATTGCCTAAAGCAAAGCCAAATGGTAGCATTGGCGTCTATATGCTCGACATGAACGAAGAAAAACTGGAACTACTCAATGCATTACAACATCAATTGCACTGCAATATTCATATCATAGATAATCCAAATACACAAAATAGGCATTTAAATTATAAGGAACGTCAGTCTCCGGCAGTAGAAGATTGGTTAAACGGCATTCGACAATCTGATTATGTGGTGACCGACTCATTTCACGGCACTGCATTCTCTATCATTTTTCATAAATCGTTTATTTGTCTGGGCAACAAGAATCGTGGCAATTCGCGATTTTCATCCATATTAGGAATAACAGGACTGGGAAGCCGACTATTGGATTCTTCAACGGAGCTATTGCCGGATGCTGTTGCCAATCTTTTATGCGAGCCGATAGACTGGCCTGTGGTCGATATGCGCAAACAGTCGATGCAAAATACATCATATTCTCTTTTAGCTACATATCTCAGACAATGATAAAGTTCTCAATAATTATTCCGCTTTATAATAAGGAACGAAGTATACGAACTGCATTGGAATCGGTTCTGGGACAACACTATACTAATTTCGAGGTCATCGTGGTTAACGATGGGTCCACGGATAACAGCTTGAAAAATGCAGAATCGATAGTCGATCCGCGCATTAGGCTACTCAACAAACCCAATGGAGGTGTGTCCAGCGCCCGGAACCGCGGTATCAAAGAGTCGACGGGCGACTGGATTGCTTTCTTCGATGCCGACGACGTGTTATATCCCAACGCATTGGAAGAGTATAAATTTCTGATAGAACAATTTCCCGAAGCAAAAGTCGTAAGTACGTCAGTGGATCAAACTAATAAAAAGTACAATTCACGTCCCAATCGTTATTTGATTACCGACTACGACCTTGCGGAAACCATTTGTACGGCTAAAACGGGATTTGCAGTAACCAATTCAGACTGTATTTGCGTACGGCGCGATTGCTTTGATCATGTTGGTCTGTTTAATGAAAACTATACGCACGGCGAAGATTTGGATATGTGGCAAAGACTGTCGCGGCATACGCCTTTTGCCAAATCTGACATTGCGACAGCGCTCTATATCATTGGGGCTGAAAATAATTCATTGGAACACGTAACGACGGGCAAATTCGCTCCCATTGCCTTGCTAAACCGTCCGCGCAAGGAGTTTACAACGTCATCTGTTCGATTACGGCACGGATGCAAGGCTTTTCATACCATATTCCCGCAAGGCTTTATCAAACAACCCGGAAAATCGGTCAAGTTGATTTTTCGGTATGGCGATTGGATTTTTCGATATGCTTGTCTTTTTGCCCGCTATCGGTTTTTCGATAAACGATCATGAATAACAGAGCTATTGTGTTGGGGCCTACACATAAAAGAAACTCACTACCTATCTGGATTCTCGGGTTTCTTTTTTCCCCAATTGCAGCTGCTATTTTTGCCTTGCTGCGTCGTAATGAATACGAAGCAAAAGTCATTACCTGTCTCTTTGTCGGATTGTTCGGATTTATAATGAGCACCGACGATCAAGGGATGGATTTATATCGATATCTCTTGTCATTGCGTAATTTCTCAGGAGTTAATAATAATATTGCTACTGTATTTGAAAATCTTTATTCGTCAGGAAGTTCGTCAACATCCGATTTATATGTCCCTCTTTTAACAGCTATTGTCGGTTTTTTTACTGACAATTCTCACTTTTTGATGCTTGTCTTCGGCCTTGGATTTGGTTTGTTTTATGCCAAAACAATTGCATTATTACCGAGGCCTAAAACCGAAACATGGATTTCGTTTGGTTTACTTTTCTTATTCATTAATGTATTTGGAATTCAAGGACTGGCTGGTGTTCGTTTTTATACCGCATTCTATGTATTTATATTTGGCGCGATTTCCTATATCAACACGGCAAAACGAATTTACTTATTGGCCCTCACAGGAGCCTGTCTAATTCATTTTAGCTATATTTTTGCCATATTGTTATTCATTGTTTTTCATTTTTTGAAGAATCGGCCACGCATCATTTTTATGATGGCTGTTGTGTCATTTTCTTTGTCTTTTACCTCATTCAGTAATCTCATATCTCAATATAGTTCGATTTTTGGAAGTTCTATTGAGGCTAAAGCCCAAACTTATTCAACAGAAAACGACTTATATGTAGATTCCATCCAGGAACGTTCCGAAGCATATGTCTGGTACGTAGGAGAACGAAACAAAGTGGCTTACGGTGTTATTGTCGCTTCATTGGCTCTATTGTATGTCATGCGGAAGAAAATTAGAATAAATGCCTTAACCTTGCAATATCTTCTGTTGGCAATGGTTTTTCTAACATTTCGAAATATAGTCATTGATGTCCCAGATTTAGGTATTAGATTTTCCAATATATTTATGGCGATATTTTATTTCTTTTTATATCATTTTTTTCTGCAAAATAGGTCTATGCAATTTGCCAGATTACTAACTTGTCTGAATATTGCTGGGGGTATTTTGGTCATATTATATTCCATTCGCTGTATCTTCTACTACGTATCACTTACTGATATCATAATGCCGGGTTATATTGCTACAATATGGACTAATTTATAAAAATATGTTAGGGCAGATCAAGCATAGTTTGGGAAATAACTTGATAAACATTCAAGGCTGGAGCACATCTCGAAAAATATTGATCATTGAATCTGATGACTGGGGAACAATACGGATGCCGAATGTACGTACCCGGAACCATTTGATTTCAAAATACCCCCAGCAAACTTGGAGTACGACATACGATCGAGTTGACAATCTTGCCAACGCAACAGACCTATCAACTCTTTTCGAAGTTCTTTTGCGGTATTCTGATAAAAATGGACGTCCCCCTGTTATTACAGCTAATACTATTGTGGGTAATCCTGATTTTGAAAAGATAAAAGCATCTCATTACTCACAATATTTTTTTGAACCATTTACCGAAACATTGAAACGATATTCGTCACATGTCGGTACAATTGATTTGTGGAAAGAAGGTATTCGGAACAAAGTATTTCATCCACAACTTCACGGACGAGAACATCTGAATGTTTATAAATGGATGGCTGCTTTGCAAAACGGGAATGCCAGCATTCGAGAAGCTTTAGATTACGGTACATGGTTGGGACTTTTGCCAGATGGGCAAAGATTAGATGTAGCTTTTGATTATGGGCAACCGGATGATTTGCCGTTTATTTTGAACGCGTTGGATGATGCAGCTGCCGTATTTGAACAATTATTTGGATTTAAATCCACATCATATATCGCTCCTAGTTATACATGGAATGATGCCATTGAGGCTAAGATGAAAGAGATTGGGGTTGAAACGATACAAAGTGGATTATTTCAAATGTTACCAAGTGTGGAGCTCCCGAAGCGAAAACGAAGACACTATATCGGACAGGATAATAAAAGAGGACAGGTATATTTGATGCGTAATCTACATTTCGAGCCAACATTGGCACCTGACGATGATTGGGTGGACAAATGTATGTATGGAATCAATCGTATCTTTCGTTGGCATAAACCTGTGATTTTATCAACTCATCGTTTGAATTATATTGGCAATCTGGATGAAAAGAATCGAACCAATTCACTGCACCTATTGAAGGCTCTTCTTGATAGAATTACTCGTAAATATCCAGATATCGAGTTTATGACATCGGATGAATTAGGAGGCCTTATTCGTAAATCATGACTAAGATGAATAAACGGCACATATTTATTCTAGTCCCGTCATTGGCGGTCGGTGGTGCTGAGAGGGTTTTGGTTAATTTGCTGAAAAGAATTGATTATGAGCGTTTTCATATTACGTTGTGTCTTTTTGCCAACTATGGAACCTATTTTAATGAAATTCCGCCTCAAGTTTCTGTGAGTTATATTTTTCGATCAACTCTTTTTGCCCGATGTCTTACTTATTTACAATTACATTACGGTATCGCGTGGCCAATTCGATGGCGTACGCGGGCTGTTGTGAAAGATCGATATGATGTAGGAGTCTGCTTTTCGGATGGGACATTGACCGACGTATTGTTGTTCATTGCTGACCGGTTTAATAAAACCATGGCGTGGGTACATTCGTGCTATAAAAGTCAACATATCTTTTCATCCAAGCGAGTCAAGTGCTTGAAATCCGCCCGATACGATCGTTTGGATCATATTGTTTTTGTTAGTAGGAACTCGGAATTTGAATTTAGTGAATTGTTCGGATCTCAAAATAATCATTCTGTTATTTATAATTTGTTTGATGGAGAGATTGTAAAGCAAAAAAGCGAACAACCATTGGATATAACGATCGATCATGATGTAACCAATATCATAGCAATCGGGCGAATGGTCTCTGTCAAGCAATATGATCAACTTATTTCTGCCGTACGCTTATTGGTTGATCGAGGATTGAAAGTCAAGTTACGAATAATTGGCAATGGCAATCTACGCACCAAGTTGCGGGATTGGGTAAAATACTTGCAATTGGAACAATATGTCGATTTTTTGGGGTTTAAGTCAAATCCATATCCTTACTTAAAACATAGTGATATTTTGGCAATCTCATCCTTGTCCGAGGCGTTTCCTACGGTAATGATTGAAGCGATGATGCTCTCGACGGCTGTTGTGGCTACTAAATGTAAAGGATGTATCGAAATATCTGATAATGGGCAATACGCCCTTTTATCGGATCATTCGGTAGAATCAATTGCCGATCACTTATCGATAATGATTGAAAATGCAGACTTGCGAAACTCTTACATCGCAAAAGCAAAAGTTCGAGTCTTCGATTATGATGAGCAAATATCTTTAAACAATATATATCAATTATGGGAAGCATAGCTATGTTGATTGACCGGATGAAACGAAATGTTGTGAATATTCCGGGGTGGTCAACGTCGAGAAAAATCGTTGTTTTTGAATCCGACGATTGGGGGAGTATTCGCGTTCGCTCCAATGAAGACGTTGCTGCTATGCGACGGGCAGGATTTAATCTTGATAATAGTTCATTCTATCAGTTTGATGCGCTGGAATGTAATGATGATTTAACGGCATTGTTCGAGATACTCTCCAAACACAGAGACTCTGTAGGAAGACATCCCATTTTTACTTTGGTAAGCAACGTTGCGAACCCGGTTTTCGAAAAAATAGAACAATCGGGATTCTCGGAATATTTTTGGGAGCCTTTCATCGAAACTCTGAAGCGTTTTCCACAACATGATCGCGTCTATGCCCTCCACAAAGAAGGCGTAGATCAGAAGTTAACCTATCCCGTATTTCATGGCCGAGAACATTTGTATGTACGTCGATGGATGCGATTGTTGCAACAAGCGAACCAATCGGCACTGACGGCTTTTCATCACGGGGCTTGTTCGAATATGTATGGAATCGGCGGTGAATATCTCGGTGAGTTACCTGCAGCCTTTGATTTGGAGTTTGCGTCCGATTTGGAATATTTACACTCTGTTATAGATGAAGGTTTAAAAACTTTCGAGCAAATTTGGGGCTTCAAAGCTCGCTATTTTGTTGCACCCAATGGCCCTTTCAATAATTCTTTGGAAAAAGACCTCTTTGATAGGGGCGTCGAATATATTCTTGGTGAAAAGCACCAGAATGAACCGCTCGGCGATGGCCGATACAAAAAGCACTATCGTTGGATGGGTATGCGCAATAGGCTGGGACAGACTTATTTGGCCCGTAATTGTTTTTTTGAACCCGGGATTATGGAAGGTGGATTATGTGAGCAACCCATTGAGCGTGGTTTGAAAACTATCGAACGGGCATTTCGCTGGCATAAACCGGCTATTATTTCGTCTCATCGCGTGAATTATGCAGGTTTTCTGAATCCGAAACAGCGAAAACACGGACTTGTTTTATTGGATCGTTTTTTATTAGAAATCAAGCGACGTTGGCCCGATGTTGAGTTCATGTCTTCTGTTGAATTAGGTGATTTTATAACGGGTAAATCGAACAAATAATGGAAACACTTCCCCAAGTCTGTATCATAATGCCTGTGTATAATGGGGCATTGACAATCCGTGTCGCTTTACGGTCATTACTATTGCAAACATACCAGAATTGGAATTGTGTAATTGTAAATGATGGTTCGACCGACGGGACAAAAACGATTCTCGATAGATTGACTGATCCGCGTTTTAGAGTATATCATCTGCCCGAAAATCACGGTCGCGGTTATGCACGTCAGGTAGCCTTAGAACATGCTGAAGGTGATTATTTAGCCTATTTGGATGCTGATGATTTTTTCCATTGCGATAAATTGAAATGCCAGGTAGAAATCATGATGTCCGATCCCGATATAGATTTGGTTGCATGTGCCTTGCTGACGTTCGGCTCGGATGGAAAACCGATCAATACGCGAGCGAAGATCTATCGTGACGTGTGGAATTTTAAGGATGGAACGAATTTGTTGATAGCAATGCCTACCGCGCTAATAAAACTTGATAGAGCTCGCTGTATTGCTTACAATTCAAAATTGAATGCAGGGGAGGATTTAGACTATTTCTCGCGCTATCTCGACGGCGGACGATATGTTAATCTCGATCGTGTTCTTTTTTACTACTTTACAAGCCTTACTACTTATCGAAAAATGCTCGTTTATACTTATAACGATTGTTTGAGGTGTCTTTTCCTGATGAGACGAAATTTGTTACAGGGAATGAAGGGCTTTCTTGTCAGCCTGTTCAAATTGGGAGCTTACGCTGTTGGAATTCCAATTTTTGGTGTTGACTATTTTATTGGGCGACGCGGAACTCCGCTGGATGAACAAGATGTGGAAGAGTATTATGTTCAACTCGAAACATTAACCCAAAATGAAACGTCTGCGCAATAATATTATTTCTGTTATCTATTCGTTTATCCGCTTTGCTTTAATGAAATTGTTGCACGGTAAACGCTTCTCTTTTCATGTTATTGAACGGTTTTCTCCTAAAACCGAAATCTATTTTCTTGGTAGGAAGGGGATTATCTCTTTGGGAAAATACGTCCGAGCGCATTCTGATTGTCGTTTCCGGGTAATAGGGCATGGAATAATTAGAATTGACACCAATGCGAAGTTTAATTATGGATGTATGATTACGTCACGTCGTAGGATTCATATCGGAGCAGGTGTCGAATTCGGACCAAATGTGTTGCTATATGACCATGACCACGATTTCCGCGCCAAAGGCGGTCTGCAAGCAGACAAATACCGGGAGGGGGAGATCGAAATCGGTGAAAATTGTTGGATAGGGGCCAATACGGTCATTTTGCGCAATACCAAGTTGGGACGGAACTGCGTCGTGGCTGCTGGCTGCGTTCTCGGAAATTGTTCCTATCCAGACAATACGATTATTTATCAGAAACGAGATACTCAAACCAAATCATTCGTTATCGAGCCGTGAAAAAAGTTTTGTTTGTAGCCAACATCCATAAGCATTTTCTGGCCTTTCACTTACCGTACATTCAATGGTTCAAAGATCAAGGATGCGAAATTCATGTTGCAGCCGGAGGTGATCCGAATGTTACCGTACCGATTGCAGACCGGCAGTTTACGATTCCGATAGAACGCAGTCCTTTCAGTTGTGCGAACATCAGGGCTTGCCGGGAATTGCGGACAATCATAGACCGGGAGCAATATTGCCTGATTCATTGCCACACGGCCATGGGCTCGGTTGTCGCCCGGTTTGCAGCTCGGAAAGCTCGGACAAAAGGCCGTTTGAAGGTACTATATACAGCACATGGGTTTCATTTCTTCAAAGGCTCTCCAAAACGCTATTGGATGATCTACTATCCGATAGAGAAATACTTATCACGCTACACCGATGCAATTATCACGATCAATCAGGAAGACTACGATCTCGTGAAAACAAATGGGTTTCACAATCAAGAGACATATAAGATTCCGGGTATCGGGATCAATACGGAGCGGTTGATCATTACCTCTCCCGAGATTCGGCAACAGTTACGTCAGGAATATGGTTATCGACCTGATGAATTAATTCTGATTTACATTGCTGAATATATTCCCCGAAAAAATCATAAATTCATTATAGACTCTTTGCCGGAGTTGATTAAGAGGGTGCCGAAGATCAAGTTTCTATTCGCAGGCCGCGGCCGATTGCTGGAACCGATGCAGAGCTATGCCCACACGTTAGGCGTCGACGAACATATTGATTTTTTGGGATTTCGCAAAGACATCGGCCAACTGATTGCATTGTCGGACATCGGAATTTCCGCGAGTCGGCAAGAAGGTTTGGGATTGAATCTGGCGGAAGAAATGTATTGCGGTATACCGGTAGTTGCGAGTGAAGATCGGGGCCATAAGGAATTGATTATTCAAAATAGAAATGGCATCCTTTTTCCTCAAATGGATCGAGAGGCGTTTATTGGCGCTGTGGTCGCATTAGCATCTGATTCCGTCCTCCGTGTTAGAATGAGTGAATTCGCTAAAGAGAGCATGCAGAGATTTGTTTTGAAAAATGCTCTTATAGAAATGACGAAGATTTATCAATCATATTTGTATGAATAAAATTGATGGAATACTTACAACTAAAGCTATCAACACAATTAAAGGCTTTTCAATCCTTATAATTGTATTTTATCATATAACCTCATGGGCGAAAGACCTGGAGTTTTATGTTCTCAATTTTGCATTGCCTGCATTTATGTTTGCATCCGGAGTGTTATATTTCAGGTATACTCGGAAAAAAGTTTGCCATTTTGGGAATTCATTACAAAAAAGGCGAAACGGCTTCTTATACCCTACATATCATTAGGCATATCATATACGATCATAAAGATTATGTTTTTCAGCATATCGGGGCATCCTTATGATATTATCACGAGTTTTGAAAATTTGATATTTAACCCATGGGAATTCTATGCTGTATACCTGTGGTTCATATACACGCTGTTCATCATCTTTTTTATCGTTCATTTAACGCCAGATCGATATTTGCCGTTATTGGGAGTTGCTGCTGTGGTGTGTTATTTTTTATCAGATAGGCTGCCCTCATTATTCTGTATGTCATCAGTAGCTCAATATTTTATTTTCTTTATAAGTGGATATTGCGTATATCGATCTTCTGCCAATGCAAATTCTCTATCGTCTGTCATTTTCGGAGGGGGGGGGCATCCGTTATATTTCATTCTCAATATATACCGGTGCATTGTGCTTCTTGAGCCGCTTATCCGTTGCGACTCCGTTCGCATTCATCGGCCGACAAGCAGGAGAAATCTATTTTCTTCATCCATTTATCCTCGCAATCGGAAAAGTTTTTTTTGCGGATCGTTATAATTTACTTTTAGGAATTTTAGCACTTATTATTTAAATAACTATCGATCATATCTGTCGCAAATTGAATATGACACTATTTCAATATTTCTTTTTAGGGAAATAAAATCATGTACCGTCATTTTTTCAAACGCTTTTTCGATTTTTCTATTTCGTTAATAGCATTACTTTGCTTAAGTCCTTTCCTTTTGATTGTCATTGTCTGGCTGTATTTCGCAAACCAAGGTGGTGGAATATTCTTTATGCAAGAACGACCGGGAAAGGACTCCCGTATTTTCAAGGTAATCAAGTTTAAGACCATGACTGATGCCCGGGACGCTAACGGAACATTGTTGCCGGATGCGCAACGACTAACAAAGGTGGGACGATTCGTTCGCTCGACCTCCATCGATGAGTTGCCGCAGTTGTTCAATGTATTGAAGGGCGACATGGCGCTGATCGGACCTCGCCCATTGCTCATAAAATACTTACCCTGTATAGTAGGGAGCAGGCGCGACGTCACGAGGTACGTCCCGGCATCACGGGATGGGCGCAGTGTCACGGACGGAACGCTATCAGTTGGAGCGAAAAATTCAAGTTGGACGTATGGTATGTTGATCATTGTTCACTATGGATAGACATCAAGGTAATTTTTATCACAATTAAAAAAGTCGTTTGTCGTGCCGATATTTCTTCTTCGACGTCAGCGACCATGGAGCCATTCAATGGGGAAAATTAGCAAGACAAAAATGTGGCATTTTTTAAAGCTTCGTTGGATAGAAGCATTCATTTGTAGAATTTGTTTTTATAATGGACAACGTAGGATTAATAAGCAATTGTATGCCTATAGGCCAAGTATAGTCGATATTCATAAAAACGCACATATTAAAAGGGGGGGGGGATTTTACATTTCAATATTCCTTGGAATTTTCAGTTTTTCAAAATTAATAAGAGTTCTCGTTCTGGAGTATTCCGAGTTAAAAAGAATGCATTACTTTCTATTACAGGCAATTTTAAAATATATCCCGGTTGTACTTTTTTCGTGCAAAAAAATGCTCAATGCAGAATCGGAAGCGGATACGTCAATATAGATTCTCGCATTATGTGCTTTCAAGAAATAACGATCGGAGAAAATGTTGCAATTTCTGAGAATGTAATAATTCGTGATAGTGATAATCATCAAATTATAAATTATCCTCACCGAGTTTCGGCACCAATTCATATTGGAAATCATGTTTGGATTGGAATGGGCGCCATAATTCTTAAAGGTGTAACCATTGGAGATGGAGCGATTATCGGTGCCGGTTCCGTTGTAACTCGCGATATACCAGCAAAATCAATGGCTGTAGGTTCTCCAGCAAGAGTGATACGAACGAATGTAGAATGGAAATTATAATGAAAGATATTGCAATTTACGGGTTCGGAGGATTCGGTCGCGAAGTGGCCTGCCTAATTGCGGAGATCAACCGCCAAAAACCGACTTGGCATCTCGTCGGTTATTTCGATGATGAACAGCTCATCAATACAAAAAACCGCTACGGACGCGTATTGGGAGGTATGGAGGAGTTGAATGCATGGCCTATGGAGTTGGCCGTAGCGCTTGCGATTGGGAACGGAAAGGTCGTGGAAAGATTGGTTGCACAAATCGTTAACCCGCATATCTATTTTCCCAATATCATTGCTTCGAATGTTTCGTATTTTGACCCGCATACTATCACAATGGGTCGGGGAAACATCATTACATTCGGGAGCCGCTTGAGTTGCGATGTGCATCTCGGCAATTTTAACATACTAAATGGCTGTATTTCACTTGGTCATGACGTGCAGATTGGGGATTTCAATGTTCTTTTCCCTGACACACGTATTTCGGGAGAAACGACGATCGGCAATCGAAATTTTTTTGGAGCCCGTAGTTTCATTGCTCAAAGACTGAAAATTGGTAGCGATACACGAATTGGTGCCGGAAGTATTGTCCTGCGTAATACCAAAGACGGAAATCTCTATATGGGAAACCCGGCCTTGAAAATAAATATTTAATCTTTTATAAAAACAAAATTATGGAAATCAAGAAATTTATTGAAGCATTTGCCGAAGCGGTGGAAATTGAAGATGTTACAACGTTGAATAGCGAAACTGTTTTCCGTGATTTGGACGAATGGAGTTCCTTATCGTTCTTATCGGTCATAGCCATGCTTGACGAAGAATATGATATCCAGATCGAGAATGCTCAGTTCCGGGAATTAAAGACTCTTGGTGATATTGTTACCTATATTGAACTTACAAAGCATAAATAGACATGGCTCTTTTGCAATTCAAGGGGGTGGGTGTTACAGCTTTGGCCGGTGCTGTTCCCCGCATGGTAATCGACAATTACAAATACACGCAGTATTTCCCGGAGGATCAAGTCCGCGAGGTTGTCGATAAGGTAGGTATTTATGAACGTCGTTTCGCTGATGAAAAAACCTGTTCGTCGGACCTGTGCTTTGCCGCGGCGGAAAAACTCATTGCCGACAACGAGATCGATCGTAATGAGATTGATTTGCTGATCTTCATATCGCAAACGCCCGATTACCGCATGCCTGCGACATCGGTATTGTTGCAGGAGCGTTTAGGCTTACCGAATTCGACGATAGCATTCGATATAAATCTGGGATGCTCCGCATTCATTTACGGGTTGAGTGTCGCCTATTCGTTCATGCAGTGCAATAATCTGCGCAAGGCATTGATTCTTGACGGCGAGACCCGCTCGAAAGTCTATTCACCGAAAGACCGCCGGTCGGCATTTCTGTTCGGCGACGGCGGAGTTGCGGCACTTGTCGAACGGGATGAAAAATTCGGGGCAAGCTTTTTTTCGCTCAACTCGGACGGTTCCCGTGGCGACCTGATCAAGATCAATGCCGGCGGTTACCGTATGCCGAGCAGTGTGGAAACACTGAAAGAAAAGGTTGTCGATGAATACGGTAATATCCGTAGTGAGGAACAGGGTTATATGAACGGAGGCGATGTCTTCAACTTCGTGATCCGTGAGATCCCACGCGACATCAAAAAGATCGCGGAGTGGGCGGAAGTGGATATCCAATCGTTGGATTATTATGTCTTCCATCAGGCCAACAACTTTATCAACAGTTATCTGGCCAAGAAACTCAAACTGGATACGACGAGGATTCCGTCGACGATCGCCAAATACGGTAATACCTCATCCGTATCGGTTCCTTTGACCATCGTCGATCAATTGAAAGACAACTTGTCGGGCAAGAAGCGGTTGATGTTGAGCGCATTCGGTGTTGGTATGACATGGGCAACGGCCATCGTACCGTTCGTCGACTGCCGTATCAGTGATATCGTAGAGGTTTGACTATGACGTTCAATCCATTCACCCTGTCGGAAAAGACAATATTAATTACCGGAGCTTCGTCCGGCATCGGTCGTCAATGCGCCATTGATTGCAGCCAGATGGGAGCCCGTGTAGTGCTTATTGGCCGCAATGAGGAGCGATTAGCCGAAACCCGGCGGCAAATGACGGGTAACGGGCATGTTGTGATGTCTTTTGATTTGACGGATTTTGATCGAATAGGGATGCTGGTTGCCGATATCGTGGTCCGTTGCGGCCCGTTACATGGTATACTCCATTGTGCCGGGATATCGACGACGCTTCCCCTAAAACTGATGTCCACTGAACAACTCGACCGTTTTTTCCGGAATAACGTCTATTCCGCCATTGAACTGACACGGGAGGTCTGCAAAATTAGGCACATGCCCAAAGAGGGCGGAAGTATCGTTTTTTTCTCGTCGATCATGGGATGTGTGGGCGAAAGCGGCAAATCGTTGTACGGCATGACCAAGGGAGCATTGATCTCTGCGGTCCGATCGCTGGCCTGCGAGTATGCCAGACGCAACATCCGGTTCAATAGCGTATCTCCGGGTGCGATTCTTACGCCGATCAATGCAGATTTGCCTCATATGGCCGATCCTGACCTGCGCAGGCAACTGGAGGATAAGCACTTATTGGGCCTGGGCCGTACGGAGGACGTTTCCAATGCCTGCATTTATCTGCTAAGCGATGCTTCCCGGTGGGTTACCGGACAAAATCTGATCGTGGACGGAGGATATACCGTTCGATAGCGGATATTCAAGTACAAATTCTGGTATAAATCTTTTCTTTTTACTGTACATATTGGAAATAATATTTTCCAATAGAGATTGATATTACATCACAAGGTACACTAAACAATCTCAAACTCCTTGCATTTTATAGGCGCAATTACATGGTAATGAATTTCATATTTTAATTCTTGTTCATGCACAACCGAATTTACCTCTGCTTGGCCCATATGTCAGGCAAGGAACAACAATTTATCAAAGAAGCATTCGATACGAACTGGGTAGTTCCCTTAGGTCCAAATGTCAATGCTTTCGAAGAGGATCTGAAACAATTCACCGGCGGAGATAAAGAGGTCGTCGCGCTCGCGTCCGGAACAGCCGCCGTACATCTGGCTTTGTTAGCTTGCGGAGTAGGGTCGGGCGATGAGGTAATAGTACAGAGTTTTACATTCTGCGCCTCTTCTCATCCTGTGACTTACCTTGGCGCTACTCCGGTTTTCGTTGACTCCGAAGTTGAAACCTGGAACATGGATCCAGCTTTGCTTGAAAAGGCTATCGAAGAACGTATCGCGAAGACCGGTAAGAAACCGAAGGCAATCGTACCGGTTGCACTATACGGCATGCCCTACAAAATTGACGAGATTATGGCGATTGCCGATAAATACGACATTCCAGTCATCGAAGATGCCGCCGAGGGTTTCGGTTCAAAGTTCGACGGGCGAGCTCTCGGAACATTCGGCCGATATGGCGTACTGTCATTCAACGGCAACAAGATGATCACCACATCGGGCGGCGGGGCACTGATTTGTCCGGATACCGAGGTGAAAAAAGAGATCATGTTCTACGCTACACAGGCTCGTGAGGCATATCCTTATTATCAGCACGAACATATCGGCTACAACTATCGGATGTCAAACATATGCGCCGGAATCGGCCGTGGCCAGATGACCGTTGCTGATGACCACATCGCTCATCACAAACACGTCTGCCAACTCTATAAAGAGTTATTGACCGGAGTGGAAGGAATTGAACTCCATGAAAATCCGTCACCTCGCTATGACAGCAACTATTGGCTCTGTACGATTCTGCTTGCCCCCACACTACACATCAAAGGCGAAGAGCATGCTTACGAAACAGCTATACAAGGAGCCGTGGGCGGAGCGGCCGGAGTAACGCACAAGGCAAAGACGCTACATACCGACTGCGAGCCGAACACAAACGTTGAGGCGATGCGTATGGCATTGGATGCCGCAGGAATCGAATCGCGCCCCTTGTGGAAACCGATGCATTTGCAGCCGGTTTATGCAAAGAACCCGGCTTATGTGAACGGCGTGAGCGAATCCTTATTCAAACAGGGACTGTGCTTACCCAGCGGTCCCTATGTGTCGGATGAGGATGTACATTATATCGTCAACCAGATCAAGGAAAACATTGTCAGATAACTATCGACAAAAACTCGAAAATCGGACTGATTTTTCCCATGCAAATCAACTGTTGGAAATCTCAAAAATAATTCGTATTTTTGTATCATAGCATAGAGATGTAATGAGGAGTAAAATGACCGCTACAACCTCGTGACCTCAAAAACAAAGAATGGCTATAACATATTGATACATAAAGAACAAAGACAATAGATCCGAGCCCCGTTTTCCGATTCGAAAATCAGTAATCTATTGTAAATATAGCTATTTGTAAAAATAGAATCATCAAGCTATTGTGTGATCTAATCAATTGTATATTTAAGGGCTAAAATGACTTGTGTAGCCTAGTGGAGTTGATTAGCATATTGAGATTTTCGGGAAGTGTGTCAAAATTCACTTAAATCATGAAAGGCCTTATTTTAGCGGGCGGGAGCGGCAGCCGCCTGTATCCTATCACGAAAGGTGTCAGCAAGCAGCTGCTTCCGATTTATGATAAGCCTATGGTCTACTACCCGCTCTCGGCTTTGCTTCTTGCGGGTATCCGCGATATCATGGTTATCTCTACACCGGATGACCTTCCGGGTTTCCGACGTCTTCTGGGCGACGGCTCCGACTACGGTGTTCGTATCACGTATGCCGAGCAGCCGTCCCCGGACGGTCTTGCACAGGCATTCCTTATCGGCGCGGATTTCATCGGCGATGACTCTGTGTGTCTGGTTCTGGGGGACAACATCTTCCACGGCTCGGGCTTCACGGGTCTTCTTCGCGAGGCCGTCCGCACAGCCGAGGAGGATGGCAAGGCTACGGTCTTCGGCTACCGTGTCGAGGATCCCCAGCGCTACGGCGTGGCGGAGTTCGATGCGGCGGGCAACTGCCTTTCGATCGAGGAGAAACCGGCACACCCGAAGTCGAACTACGCAGTAGTGGGCCTGTACTTCTACCCGAACAAGGTCGTCGATGTAGCGAAGGGTATCAAGCCCTCCGCGCGCGGGGAGCTGGAGATCACGAGCGTCAACCAGTCGTTCTTGCAAAGCGGCGAGCTGAAGGTGCAGACGCTTCAGCGGGGCTTCGCGTGGCTGGATACGGGCACGCACGATTCGCTGGCCGAAGCCTCGATCTTCGTGGAGGTCATCGAGAAGCGTCAGGGTCTTAAGATCGCCTGTCTGGAAGGCATCGCCTACCGCAACGGTTGGATCACGTCGGAGAAGCTGCGCGCGCTTGCCGAGCCGATGCTCAAGAACCAGTACGGACAATACCTTTTGAAACTCCTCGACGAAAAATAATCCCATGAAAGTTCTGACAACGGCCATAGAAGGCGTGGTTATCCTTGAGCCGGAGGTTTTCGGCGACGCGCGGGGTTACTTCTTCGAGAGCTACTCGCAGCGGAAGTTCGACGAGCAGGTGCGTCCCGTGCGCTTCGTGCAGGACAACGAATCGCATTCGCGCTACGGCGTACTGCGGGGCCTCCATTTCCAGAAGGGCCTCTGCGCCCAGTCGAAACTCGTGCGCGTTGTCCGGGGCCGTGTGCTCGACGTCGCGGTTGATATCCGCCGTGGCTCGCCCACGTTCGGACGACACGTCTCGGTGGAACTCTCGGGGGATAACAAACGCCAGTTCTTCATACCTCGCGGCTTCGCACACGGCTTCGCCGTGCTGAGCGATGAAGCGACGTTCCAGTACAAGTGCGACAACCCCTACGCCCCGGAGTCGGAGGGCGCTATCGCGTGGGACGACCCATCGCTGGGCATCGACTGGCACCTGCCGCCCGGAGATGTCGTGCTCTCGCCCAAGGACAGCCTCCACCCGCGGCTGGAGGAGGCCGGGGAGTTGTTCGACTATAATACGGATTACTATGCTTAATATCCTGATCACGGGAGCGAACGGACAGCTCGGCCGCTCCCTGCAGCGTCTGGGCGGTGTCTCGCCCCACAACTATATCTGTACGGACGTCGCGGAGTTGGACATCACCGATGCCGGGGCGGTTCTGCGTGCGGTTCGGGAACAGGGGATCGACGTTATCGTGAACTGTGCGGCCTATACCGACGTGGAGCGGGCCGAGGAGGACGAGACGAGGGCCGACCTGCTGAACCACAAGGCTGCGGGCAATCTCGCGGCTGCGGCCAAAGAGACGGGTGCGACACTGTTCCACGTCTCGACGGACTACGTCTTCGACGGTACGGCCCATACGCCCTATACGGAGGAGGTGACGCCTTCGCCGCTGGGGGCGTACGGCCGCACGAAGCTTGCGGGCGAACGCGCCGTCATGGCTTCGGGCTGCCGGTATCTGATCTTCCGCACGGCGTGGCTCTATTCGGAGTACGGGAAGAACTTCCTGAAGAAGATGCTGCGCCTGAGCTCGGAGCGGGAGCGGCTGCAGGTGGTCTTCGACCAGATCGGCACGCCGACCTACGCCGGGGACTTGGCGCTTGCGATCTTCTCGATCATCGAAGCGGGGCGCTATGCGGGCAATGAGGGCGTGTACCACTTCACCGACGAGGGCGTGTGCTCGTGGTACGACTTCGCGACGGAGATCGCGGCGGCCGCAGGACATGACAAATGCCGCATCCTGCCCTGCCATACGTCGGAATTCCCTACGAAGGCCACCCGCCCGGCCTATTCGGTGCTGGACAAAACAAAGGTAAAACAGACCTTCCAAATGGACATCCCCCACTGGAGGGAGGCCATGCTGTACTGTCTTGAAAAGTTAAGATAACTTACTCCCGATATGCAGTTGATTCCCCCCCCCTCCAAAATTAAAAAATATCTGAAGTATATTCCCTATTTACCTAAAACAATTTGGTTTAACTTTCATTATCTGCCATGGCGACAGGCTGTCAAATTGCCTATATTTCTTTATCGGGCAAAGATACTTCGGGCAAAAGGCAGTATCACAATCTCTGGAGATATATCTACAGGGATGATACGATTAGGGGAGCCTACAGTAAGTCTCTATCCGAGTACCGGATTCATTTGGGAAAATCATGGAGGGCGATGTTCGTTTGCCGGAAAATGTGTTATCGGCAATGCATCCGGGATATCGTTGGGAAAGCATGGAAATCTGATATTCGGAAATAATTTTGGTGCGACTGCAGCTTTGAAGCTCATTGCCTACCATCATATTGAGTTTATGGAAAATGTCCTTGTCGGGTGGGATGCTATCATCATGGATACCGACTTTCACCGGATGAAAAACCGCGAAACGGGAATATTCACCAAAGGATATGCTCCTGTACTTATCGGCCGGAACTGCTGGATAGGATGCCGCTGTACGATACTCAAGGGAACGCACCTGCCGGCCTACTGTACCTTAGCAGCCGGAACGACGATCGGCAAAAAAATCGACGGAGAGGGGTATAAGATCATCTCGAACACATCAGAACTTAAAATCGTGAAGGAAAATTACTATCGAGAACTTGGCAATGATGCGATAGTTTACCCTGTGGATTCTATCAATAACAGATAAATTAAAGCATAGATAATGGAATCGAAACGCACTATCCTGATCACGGGCGGCGCGGGCTTTATCGGCTCGCACGTAGTCCGCCTTTTCGTGAACAAATACCCCGATTACCGGATCGTCAACCTCGACAAGCTGACCTATGCCGGGAATCTGGCTAACCTGCGGGACGTCGAGGAGCGGCCCAACTATACCTTCGTTCGGGGCGACATCTGCGACTTCGAAGCGATGCGTGAGTTGTTTCAGCAGTACGGCGTCGACGGGGTCATCCACCTCGCGGCCGAAAGCCATGTGGACCGCTCGATCAGGGATCCGTTCACCTTCGCGCGTACGAACGTCATGGGCACGCTGTCGCTGCTCGAAGCGGCACGGGAGTACTGGAACGGAGAGTGGGACGGGAAGCTGTTCTACCATATCTCCACCGACGAAGTGTACGGTGCTCTGGAGCTTACCCGCCCTGCAGGCGATCCCGCGGGCGGGGAGAGCGGCGGCGGTCCTTTCGGGGATGAATTCTTCACCGAAGATACGAAGTACGATCCTCACAGCCCCTACTCGGCCTCGAAAGCCTCGTCCGACCACTTCGTGCGGGCCTACCACGACACGTACGGCATGCCGACGCTGGTGACCAACTGCTCGAACAACTACGGTCCGTATCAGTTTCCGGAGAAGCTGATCCCGCTTTTCATCAACAACATCCGCCGCGGAAGACCGCTGCCGGTGTACGGCCGCGGGCAGAACGTGCGCGACTGGCTGTACGTCGAGGACCATGCACGGGCCATCGACGTAATCTTCCACAAGGGCAAGGAGGCAGACACGTACAACATCGGAGGCTTCAACGAATGGAAGAACATCGACCTGATACAGGTCATCGTCAGGACCGTGGACCGGTTGCTGGGCAATCCCGAAGGGACATCGGAGAAACTGATTACGTACGTCACCGACCGCGCAGGCCACGACCTGAGATACGCCATCGACTCGCGAAAGCTCAAGCGGGAACTGGGCTGGCAGCCCAGCCTGCAGTTTGAAGAGGGGATCGAAAAGACGGTTCGCTGGTACCTCCAAAACCAAAAATGGATGGACGACATTACCTCAGGCGAGTATGAAAAATACTATGATGAGATGTATAAGGAGTAGTTTGATGCCGCAACGATGGATATGTGTTTGGTGATATGGAACATGATCAATTATGGGACTGAAGAAGAATGTTCTGTATAGTGGGTTTTTAACCTCTTCTTTATATGTATTTCAATTTATTACATATCCGTACGTTTCTCGTGTCTTAGGTGTGTCGGGTGTTGGGATATGTAATTTTGCTCAAACAATAGTTCATTATTTTATACTACTTTCTACATTAGGTATTACTTCTATTGGTGTTAGAGAGATTGCAAAATGCAAGGAAGATAAATTTAAGTTAAATAAGACTTTTTCAGGAATTTTTCAGGTTAATGCGATATTGACGTCTTTAGTCCTTGTAGTATATGTAATTTTAATTGAAATATTACCTCAGCTACTCCCTTATCGGCGATTATTATATATCGGAGTTGTCCAAATTATATTTAATACATTATCGATTGATTGGTTATTTAAAGGATTAGAGAATTTCAGATATATTACTATTCGGACATTTTGGGTAAAAATATTATATGTAATCAGTGTATTCGCATTTGTCCGGGATAAAGATGATTATGATTTATATTATGTCATAATTGTTGGGTCTGTAATCATCAATGGGATTATAAATTGGGGATATGGGCGGCGTTTGGTGAAATATGCATGGCAACCTCTTTATGAGATATGTAGGTTATATGTCCGACCGCTATTTTTACTTGGATCTCAAATAATATTTCAAGTTTTATATACGGATTTTATAGTTATTTATCTTGGATTTATTTCTAATGATGCTCAAGTTGGTCTTTATACAACCGCAACAAAGATATTATCTATTGTGCTTGCTTTGTACTCATCGTTTACATTGGTAATGATGCCGCGAATTAGCTCATTGTGCGCAGAAAGAAATTATGAACAAATAAAGTTATTGACCAATAAATCGTTTGCATTACTTTATTCTTTTGCTCTCCCTTGCGTATTCTTACTTATAATATTTGCCCGTGAAACTATCGGTATTATATCCGGACCGGGATATGAGGGGGCGATTCAATTACTAAAAATAGCTGCTCCGATAATTTTGATTGCAGGAGTAGAACAAATTCTGATCCTGCAATTGATATTGCCTTTGCACATGGATAAGGCTTTTTTTTATAACTCAATAGCCGGGGCAACAGTTGGACTCGTATTGATTTTTACTCTTGTCCCATCTTTATTGAGTTTGGGAGCTATTATCG
>OKWG01000166.1_pt1 | contig 33472 bp, 30 predicted proteins | sample 1607091 | NCBI WGS metagenome assembly OKWG01 (sample SAMN04414080, study PRJEB24778) | human gut metagenome | material: faecal | host: Homo sapiens
TCTACGCCCTCGAAACCCGCGACACCGTGAGCCGCGTGCAGGCCTCGATGGTCGGTTACGCCACACGGACCCTGCCGCTGACGCCCGGAACCTTCAACCACGTGGATTTCGCCCTCGAAGCCGTGGAGTTCGGCATCGGACAGGTGGTCATCACCCCCGGCGAAAACCCCGCCTACCCCATTCTCGACGGCGTGATCCGCAACAAGCCGCTGAACGACCCCGAGCGGTACGACACATACAGCTGCCGCACCTACACCAAGATGGAACTGGACCTCACGAACATCAGGCCGCAGTTCCGGAGCCGCCGTCTCCAGCGCAACTTCGGGTTCGTCTTCGATTACGTCGACACCTCGGCGCTCACGGGCCAGGCCTATCTCCCGGCGATGATCTCCGAGTCCACGGCCGACCTCTACCGCAGCAGCCGTCCGGCATTCAAGCGCGAGGTGATCCGCGCCAGCCGCATCTCGGGCGTCGAGGACAACTTCGCCGCGGCCCAGTTCACGGGAGGCATGCACGGCGACGTGAATTTCTACGACAACTTCATCGACATCTTCAACGTGCGCTTCGCCAGCCCGCTCTCCGACGGGGGACGCGCGTTCTACAACTACTTCCTGGTGGACAGCATGGTGACCGAGGGGCGCAAGGTCTACAAAATCCGCTTCCATCCCAAGCGCCTCACCACCCCGGTGCTCGACGGAGAGGTCAACATCGACTCGGCGTCCTACGCCCTCCAGTCGGCCTCGGCGCGCATGCCCAAGGGCGTGAACGTCAACTGGATCAGGCACCTGATGCTCGACAACGAGAACCGTCCGGCGGACAAGGGCCGCTGGTTTCGCGTCCGCGACCGCGTGTCGGCGGAATTCTCCGTCTCGACGGCCGATTCGTCGAAACTCACCTCGTTCATCGGCACGCGCGAGGTGGCTTACAGCGACGTGCGCATCGGCGAGCCGATCCCCGACGAGGTGCTGCGCATGGACAACAACGTCGTGGTGCGCGACGAGGAACCCGGGCACCGCCAGGAGGAGTTCTGGGAGCAGGTGCGCCCTTACAGTTTGAGCGAAAAGGAGAAAGGCATCTACGCAATGGTCGACTCGGTGCAGCACATGCCGCTGTACCGCAACATCTACACCCTCATCAACACGGTGATCGTCGGCTACTGGAATACGAAATACATCGGCATCGGTCCCTACTACAAACTGGCCAGCTTCAACAAGCTGGAAGGCTTCCGCATGCAGCTGGGCGGGCGCACGACGACCGACGTGAGCCGCACGGTGCGCGTCGGGGGCTACGTGGCCTACGGCACGCGCGACGAGGACGTGAAGGGCGGCGGCAGCGTCGAGGTGGCCTTCAACCGCCACCTCACGCGCAAACTGACCCTCATGGCACGGCACGACGTGATGCAGCTCGGCGCCGGGCAGAACGCGCTGACCGAGAGCAACATCCTCTCGTCGATACTCTCGCGCGGCGACCAGCGGCTCTCGATGGTCAACCGCGGCGAGGCGGTCTACGAACACGAGTGGTGTCACGGCGTGAGCACCTTCGCCGGCGCGCGCATGCAGCGCATCTTCGCCAACCGTTACGTGCCGATGCTGCGGCCCGACGGTGTGCCCGTCAACTCGGTTTCCGACGCCGCGGTGCACGTCGGCCTGCGGCTCTCGAAAAACGAAACGGTCTACCGCATGCCCTTCGACAAGCAGTCGATGGGTTCGGTCTACCCCATCCTGACGCTCGGATTCTCGGCGGGGATTCCCGACGCGCTGCACGGCAGCTACGAATACTACCGCCTCGAAGGCGGCATCCGCTACCGTCCGGAACTGCCGCCCGTGGGGTATTCGGACATCACGGTGCAGGGCGGGCGCATCTTCGGCAAGGTCCCCTACCAGCTGCTCAAACTCCACGAGGGCAACGGCACCTATTTCTACGATCCCTACGCCTTCTCGTGCATGAATTTCTACGAGTTCGCCTCCGACGCATGGGTGTCGTGGTTCTGGGAGCACCACTTCAACGGCGTGCTGCTGGGCCGCCTGCCGCTGATCAAAAAGCTGAAATGGCGCGAGGTGCTGGTCTGCAAGGGCGTGTGGGGCACGCTTTCGCGCGAAAACAACGGGTCGACGGCCGGAACGCAGGCCGACCTTCTCTTCCCCGCGGGCATGACCTCGGTGTCGGACCCCTATGTCGAGGCCGGATTCGGCGTGGAGAACATCTTCAGGCTCTTCCGCGTGGACTGCATCTGGCGGCTCACACACCGAGGTCCCAAACCCGGACAGGAGATTCAGAACTTCGCCGTCAATTTAAGCCTGCAACTCAAATTCTGACCGGCGCAAGCCGTGCGTGTCGGGGATTTTGCCTATCTTTAGGCCCTGAAAACGAAACCGACGATGAAGAAAGCAGCTATATTCGACATGGACGGCACGCTGGTCGCCAACTCCCCGGTACACATCCGGGCCTTCGAAATCTTTTGCGCCCGCTACGGCGTCACCGACTGGAGAGAGAAACTCGCCAACGGGTTCGGCATGGGCAACGACGACATCATGCGGCTGGTGATGCCCGAGGAGGTGATCCGCGAAAAGGGCCTCGCGGCGCTGGCCGACGAGAAGGAAGCCATCTACCGCGAAATATACGCCCCGGACATCCGCCCGGTGGAAGGGCTGAAGGAGTTGCTCGAACGGCTCCGTGCGGCGGGGATTCCGTGCGCCGTGGGTTCGTCGGGATGCAAGGCCAACGTAGATTTCGTGCTCGACAGCTGTGCGATCCGGCCTTATTTCGATGCGGCGATCTCGGGCGACATGGTGTCGCGCTGCAAACCCGACCCGGAGATCTACCTCACGGCGGCTGCGGCGCTGGGCGTTTCGCCCGCCGACTGCGTGATCTTCGAGGATGCGCGGGCGGGATTCGAAGCGGCGAGGCGGGCCGGCGCAGGCCGGATCATGGCCCTCACGACCACCCTGCCGCGCGAAGAGCTGGAGCGCGGGCCGCTGGCCGACCGGATCATCGACTCATTCGCCGACATCGACGACATCGACGCGCTGCTGGCCTGAAAGGGCGCCCATCCGGAGCCTGAAAACGGGTCGCAATAATTTTCGCGGCAGAAAGAACGCCGTATGCAAAATTTTGCTACTTTTGCGCGGTCAAAAACGCGTGTCATGTTCAAGGGAATTACCACCATTTTGCTGCTCGTCGTCTCCAACGCCTTCATGACGCTGGCATGGTACGGCCATATCGCCTTCAAATCCAGACTCGAACGGTTCGGAATCCTCGCCATCGTCCTGCTGAGCTGGGGCATCGCGTTGTTTGAATACTGCTTCCAGGTCCCGGCCAACCGCATCGGAAGCGCCGAATTCGGCGGTCCGTTCTCGCTGTGGGAACTTAAAGTAATACAGGAGGTGGTATCACTTACGGTATTCGCTCTCTTCGCGTTACTCTTTATGAAGTCCGATACCTTCCGGTGGAACCATGTCGCAGGGTTCGTCTGCCTGATCCTGGCCGTCTATTTCATTTTCCGCAAATAGCGACAGTTCGCCGACGGCCCCGCTGCGGATAAACGGCAGGGCTTTACGGATTTTTCCGGCCGGCCACTCCCACCACCGGATTTCGAGCAGGCGCCGGATCGTGTCGTCGTCGAACCGGTATTTGATCACCTTGGCGGGCACACCGCCCACAATGGCATAGGGAGGTACGTCGCGTGTCACGACAGCCCGCGAAGCGACGATCGCCCCGTCGCCGATCGTAACCCCCGCCATCACGACGGCCTCGTAACCGATCCACACGTCGTTACCGACGACGATGTCGCCCCGGTTATCCCACGCCAAAGCCACTTCCGACTTGTCGATCCCCCACTCCTCGCCCCAGAAAATCGGGAACGGATAGGTCGACAACGACCCCAGCGTATGGTTGGCGCTGTTGAACAAGAACCGCATGCCGCAGGCCAGCGAGCAAAAGCGGCCGATAGCCAGCCTGTCGCCGTTGACGGGATAATGGTAAAGGACGTTGTTGCGCTCGAACTCCTTGGGGTCGTTCACAAAATCGTTGTAAATCGTATATTCCCCGACCTCGATATTCGGATTGCGGACCACCTCTTTCAGATAGACGGTTTGCAGGTCCCCTTCACGGGGATAAATCTTATTTTTCGTTGTCATTTTTTTCGTACGGACTATCGTGACGCCGCCGGTCACGAAATTTAATAAATGCCCTGTTCAGCGGATTGGCAACCGCAAAATTACCGTTACAGCGGGAGTTCCGCCCAGAATGTAGAACCTTTGCCGACCTCGGAATCCACCCCGATGTTCCCGCCCTGTGCATCGACAATCGCTTTGCAGATAGAGAGTCCTAATCCGGTTCCCTGGGCGAAGCCGTTCAGCTTCTCGAAGCGGTTGAATATTTTTTCCCGGCTCTCTTCCGGAATGCCGATCCCGGTATCGGTACAATAAACCCTCAATCGGCCACGGTCAACGGTATATCCGATTCGGATGGAACCGTTCTTCGTGAATTTAATCGCATTGTTGACAAAGTTGGTCACAATCTGGCTCAGACGCCCTTTATCCAGGCAGACATTGTAATTCCCGTTCGGAATCTCGCAGGCAAAAGAAACCCCGGGATTCATCTTCTGGCTGTAAACAGCACCCAAATCCCCGAACAGACCGGCCAAATCGAACTCATCCTTTACCAGGTCGACATAACCGGCTTCGATCTTGGAAAGATCGAGGATATCGTTTATGAGCGTAAGCAACAGGTCGTTATTGGTAGAGATGATTTTCCAGAACTCGTCTTTTTCCTCCTCGCTTTCCGCCGTATGGAGCAACTCGGAAAAGCCGACGATGGCATTGAGCGGAGTCCGTATTTCATGGCTCATATTGGCTACGAAAACCGATTTGAGTTTATCCGACTGTTCCGCTTTTTCCTTGGCCGCAAGCGCTTCGTTACGGGTCATTTCCAACTCATTCTGAATCTGCTTGCGATGGGTAATATTGTCGATACGGAGAATGACACCTTCCACGTCGCCCTGTTCATTCAGCACCGGATTGGCATAGATTTCGAAAACGCCGCCCGGAATAGTATATTCGGCATGCTCGACATGCTTGGACGCCATTGCCCGCATCATCGCACACCCCTGACACGGAGCATCCGAGTCGTGGCTGCTTCGGTAGCACAATTTTCCGGCCTCGTAGTATCGCTTGCCGTCCGCCTGGGCCGGGAAGATGGAAGAGACATTTTCCCAGATGACCTTATAATCAGGTGAAATATACACCAACCCAGAATTGATATTATTGAGGATCAGCGCATTCTGCTTATTGATTTTTTTAAGTTCCTGGGTCATGCCATACCATTCGGTCACATCCTTCTGCGTACCGGTGAGGCATATTATCTTACCGTTCTTCTTCCTCGGAATAATCTGGCTTTCGTAATAACGGTATTCTCCGTTCTCCGACAAATAGCGGAATACGGCGATCCCTTTTTCCTTTTCGCCCCGAATCACAGCTTCCAACAATTCAATCTGCATCCGGTGATCGTCGGGATGGAGCCTGTTCAGGTTTTCTTCAAAAGTGAGTCCTTCCCCGGCAAGGGCATTGCCCAGAACGGTGTAGAAAATCCGCTTGTCTATATCGTACATCCAGGCAGCCATATCCCCGGCATCCAAAGCCAAAGTCAGGTTCTGGTGGGCTTCCTGCAACTCCTGGTTTTTCTTTTCATAATTGGTCGCATCGGAGACGAGCAGCATGATAGCCTGCACGCCGCCGTTGCTGTCTTTTATTTTCCGGACTTTGCAGTTCAGGAAAATCGATTCGGACAACCCGGTTTCGAAATAGCGTTCCCGGGCCGCGGTTTGCAGGTTGTATTCGAGACTTGCCTCCGTAAGGTCGTTGGTGCGAATCTCGGCCTTGAGGTGGTCGGGAATAATCGGGTCTTCGAACAGATTGATATGTTTGGCCAAATGGGCCCCGATATCGTCTACACCGAAAATAGAAGCCAGCGCAGGGTTGATGAATTGCTGATAGCCGTCTTTATCGTATATGGCCAGTCCGACGGGAAGCGTTTCGGCAATGGTTTCCCGCTCCCTGTGCAACTGTTCGTAACGGGAACTCAGGTTGGACTCCTCCGTAATGTCCCGGGTGGAAATAATCGTCCCTTCGATTTCGCCCCGTTCGTTCAATATCGGCTTTATGTTGTTCTGGATCCGGATCTTGCCCGAACGAGTACTGTTCGAATAATAATTCTCCTTTTTAAGCAGGTCGAAATCGTAATAGAAATCACAGACACAGGGGCGATACCTGTCGGACTCGTCCTTTATCTGCGATTTGTAGTTCGGGTTGTCATAAAGACATATCCGGCTTTTCAATAAATGCTCCTTGTCCCCACAGCCATAAATCTGCAGCGCGCTTTCATTTATATCGACCAAAATGCCGTCTTTGTCATAATATTCCAAACCGACAGGGCTTGCATCGAAAACCGCATTGTAATCCAATGCGGTTTTCGCAGTTTCCCGATCGTCGTCTCTTCTGTAGTCTGCTTTCCGTGTCGCCATAATTCATTCAAGACCGCCATATGGCATATACGACGCCCTCTTCGTTTGGATATTAGCAAATATACGATAAAATAATCGACTTTTCTATCGTACGGCCTAAAAACAATAGGTCGAATTCGGACGGAGCAGGATAAGGCATTGACAGAGAACCGACAGTAAATCGAACAAGATCGACAGAGGCACATATAATAAACTATATAGCATTAATTATTAAGGTATAATGCCATCGTAATTCTGCATCGAGTAACAAAATAGCAACAAAATATGCGATAATAAAGACCTAAGCAAAGGAGGTCGAACAAAGGTAACAAAAGATGGAGAATCTGCAAAAGCAAGGTATAGCTTTGGTCATCACTTCATCTTCTTGCATTTTCCGCTTATTCGCTCAATATCGAGCCGCAGAATAGCTGTGCGGTGAAATGATTTTTCGGCATATTTCAGCCCCGTGACCTCGAAGTCCGCAGAGTATTTGCCAATTAGGGATTTCAGGGCTTGCATCCGCTCGGTATCGTCGGCAACGACTGCGATTCGTCCGAAGACCAGGACACTCTCATATTCCGTGGTGAATTGTCCGGGCTGGGGCGCCGTATGCCCCACGATGCAAAATGAGGCTCGGTCGCAATGCGCAATGCGTCGCAGTTTCTCGCCCTCGGGGGCGCAGTGAAAGTAAATGCTTGTGCCATGCAGCACGAAATTGATAGGAAGTCCGTAGCCGCTCTTACCGCCCAAGGCGAGAAATCCGTATTCGCCACCGCGAAGTAATTCCAACGCACGATCGAAACCGAGCAGGCGATCCTGACGGCGGACGCCACTATTATCGTAGAGTTTTTCGAGTTCCATGTCGGTAAAGTTAAGGCGCACAGGTGCCAGAAAGCGTAACAGATGTTACTATCCGTAAACATGTACGCTGGCCTGTGCCGAGGGAAGGTAGTTGACGCCGATCCACGTGATCATCAAAAGGATAAACGCCACAGGCAGCACCCAGAGTGTCAGACGCGGATGGTCACTCCGCAGGCGCAGGTGAATATACGCCAGATAAGCTCCCGCCGTGACGAACGCCCATGTTTCCTTCGGATCCCACGCCCAGTAGTGTCCCCAGGCAGCCTTGGCCCAGAAACACCCCATCAGCATGCCGAGCATCAACAGGCCGTAACCGATGTAGACGAGATTATCGGTCAGGGCGTAAAGTTCGGCATCTGGTTTTCCGCGATAGAGTCTGCGAAGCTGGAGCACCGAGGCGATCGTCGCAGCTCCCAGCATGGCGTAAGAGAGGATATAAACCGTTACATGAGGCACAAACCAATAGCTTTGGAGAGCCGGCATCAGACTCTTGGAGTGGATTTCGGGTTTGAAAAGATTGACGCATACGAAGACTGTGGCGACGACAGCCGAGAACGACAGCAGCCACGGGTAACGCCATCGTTTATAGGTAACAAAACCGACAGCAGCGAGGAAGAACGAATACCACAGCCTCGTTTCGCCCATCGTGCGCAGGGGCGGACGTTCGAGCGCCACCCAGAACAGGACGATAAACAGCGCGAAGCCCCCAATACCGGCCAGCATCAGGTAGTCGGCCATGCGGCGCACCTTTGTGTAGACGACCGTTCCGGCTGCCAGCCACAGCACTACAGCCGGGAGTGCGAACCAACCGAATTCATGCCACGTCATTGCGTCTCCTCCTTTCTGCGGCGACCGCTCCAGAGCATTGCGGCCGAACCGGCCATCAGCATCGCAAGGCCTACATACGCCGGCACAAGCCACGGGTCGTAGACCAACTCGAAGCTCGAATAAGCGGACATGCGCCCGGCTTGTTTGTCGTAATCGTACTGGTAGATCATCCAACTGTCGATACGCAACGGATGATTGACTTCCAATGTAGTTTGCACAGTCTGTCCATTCTCGGTATAGGCTTCGATGTCGGAGAGGAATTTTTTAGGTTCGGCGACGGTCATCGCCACGGCATACGTTGCTTCGAGGTTGAGTGTCATGGGAAGTTGTGCCGAATTCCCGGCACAAACCCATCCGTCGCACTCTGCACCCGTCTGTGCGTTGCGGATGCTCACCCTCGCCGCAGGTGATGCTCCGGGCATAAAGACCTGGTGATAGGTGCTGTCGCTGTTGCGGACGGCATCGTGGATATATTCGTCAAGCCGAAATTCCCAGTCGCCGATACGGCCCTCGGGGGCGTCGTCGAGGGCAAAATAGTGCGGCTTTCCGGCCGGAAATGCCTCGCCCGTCGTGCGGTCAATGACGGCTAACTTGGGCGGATACTCTTCGAGACGGAAATCTTTCAGCGAAATGGCTATCGGCAGGTCGAGAATATCACCTTGCTCGTTGTAGACCCGCCATTCGGTCTCGCCCTCACGAACGTGCATCACGTAGCGCTTCATGTCGGCCGCTGCGGCAAAGAGTGCAAGCCACAAACCCAAATGGTTCAAGTAAAATGCATAATCTTTGATTCGAAAGTGAATCAGGCGATGGAGCGCCACTGCACCGAGCGAAAGTAACAGCATGCCATAGATTAGCACGAACGCCCACGAAGCGGTCATGTGGTCGAAGCCCAGCTGTGACGGAATACCTCCCTGCTGTTCGGCACCGAGGAATATCTGAGGCGTAAGCCCCATCACCACGCCCAGCACGACAAAAACCCCTGCGAGCGTCACGGCCAACGGCGTTCCCGCCAGCCAGCGGCAAAAGGCATTACCACTTTTAACCGCCACCAGCACAGCCGCAAGCAACAGCACACCGCCGCAGATCAGATTCGCAGGCCAGCGCAGCAGGCCAATGTCGAACGACCCGGCAGTGAGTTGCAAACTCCACCCGACGGCAACAACGCCCGTCACCACGGCGATACTCTCGCCATAGCTCCACGGGAGTTGCCACATCGCTCGCTTCTGTCGATCAGCCACCGGAGCTACAATAATTTTCCGGTTTCTTTGGCCTTGGCGACCCATTGCGGCAGGACGGTCTGCTTCCATTTATCCTTGTCGGCACGCAGTTTCGCCATATCGAGCCCGATGTAGGCCTGCGCTTTCTCCTTGGTCGAAAGGTCGGGCATCGCCACATCGTTCACGCCGTGTTTGAACAGCACCTTTTGCAGCGCCAACTGTGCCTGTAACGACTTATCAAGGCTGTGGGCCAGAATCCGCTGGATCTCGACCGGAGCGTGGAACGATCCGCCGTGCGACGCCACGCCGAAGTCCCAGCGCCATTGCGCCTGACGCAGCAGTTTCTGTGCATCCTTCATTTCAGCCTCCGTAGCACCGTTGTCCCACGCGGCTTTGGCCATAATATGGGCTTTGGAAAGCTCCTGCTCGATGCGGACGCGGATCTCGTTGGCCTTGTCCTGATACTCGTAGACGTAGCCGCGGAGTTTCTCCTCGCTGTCGCGATGACAGGTCTGGCAAGTCGACGAAATGTTCTTCAAAGGGCTCATCACCTGATGGTTCGAGTATTTGATGCCACCCTCGGCCACATAGGGCATATGGCAGTCGGCGCACCCCAGCCCGCGCTTGGAGTGAGGCCCCAAGAGGAACAGTTCGTAGTCGGGGTGCTGGGCCTTGAGCATCGGCGTGCGGCTCAGCGCGTGCGTCCAGTCGGAGAATTCCGCCTCGTCGTAATATTGCTCCATCGCCTCGACGGTCATGCCCTTGTCCCAGGGGAAGGTGAGGTATTTGCCCTCGCCCTTGAAGTAGTACTCCACGTGGCACTGCGCACAGACGAGCGTGCGCATCTCCTGCGGCGTGGCGTCGTCCACGGAACGGCCCTGACGCTCGAACGCCTCGACAAGAGCCGGACGCGTGATCGTGAGGCTCATCGTCTCGGGGTCGTGGCAGTCGGCACAGCCCAGCGGGTTGACGATCTCCGTGCCCAGTTCGCTCCACTTATGTTTATAGAACTCGGCGATCCCCTGCTCCTGCATCACGCGAGGCACGTCGGGACTTTTGCACGTCCAGCACGTTCCGGGCTGCATGTCGGGCGATGTACCGTCGGGAGTTCCGGTGCGGAGCGTCGCGCGAATGTCTTCGAGCGTGTAGGCATGACCACGCGGAGCGTCGTAATCGCGGGCAAAAGCATAGCCTGCCCACAGCACCACCATCGCGGGACGCTCGGCCAGGACATCCTGCGGAGCGTTACCCAAGTGCTTGCTGCGGAAATCAGTTTCGGAGGTCTTCTTCCAGGTGTCGTACTCGCGGGGGTAATTCTGACCCCACAGTTCGTTGTGCGGTTCGATCCCGGTGATCTTCACCTTGACGTTGTTGTACAAGGTCGCAATCTCGGCGCGGCGCTCCGTGATGGAGGCGGCCAACAGTCCCAATAGGAATACGCCGCACATGACAACAGCAAGAATCCCCCATCCGATAAGGGGTTTGCGCTTGATTGCTTCGGCTAATTTCTTGAACATAAATCGGGTTATTTATCGGTTTTTTGCATCATTTTCTTCAGCCATGTAGGCACGGGCGACGCAGGCAGCGGCGTAATACCCGGGGCGGGCGACGACGAGAGGTTGCTGATATTCGTATGAGGCACCTGCGCATGACACTCCCAGCAGGCTTTTCCCGCTCCGGCCTCGGCTTCGGTGTAGGAGATCATACCTATTTTGACAAACTCGGTATTGAGCTGCGTATGGCAGCGCACGCAGTTGTTCATGATGACGTTCGAACTGCCGCTGCGCGGGCGGATCGTCTGCGGCTCGGCACGGAAAGTGAAAACCGCGGCGTGATAAAGGCCGTCCATGGCCTTGAAACCATAGGTGTGTACCAGGTTGTCGTGCGGGATGTGGCAGTCGTTGCAGGTGGCCCAGGCCGCGTGGGAAGAGTGATTCCACGACTGGTAATAAGGCGTCATGATGTGGCAGTTGACACAGGCCGCAGGATTGTCCGAGAGGTAGGAATGGGGACGCGACATGTAGATGGCATAAGCCCCCAGACCCGCCAAAACACCACCTATAATAAAGATAGGCAGGATCATCGAATCGGGCAGCAGGGCTAACAACTTCTTCATTCTTGACGGGCTGATTGCTTGTTGTTACAAAATTAACAACATTGTCTCACAAAACTAGTCACCGATGTTACGCTTTTCAGTGAATTTAGCGGCAGACCAACTGAATCAGATCGGTTTTGCGCAGGATCGTGATCCGACGGCGCTCCGCCGCGATCAATCCCTCCTGCTGCATATTGGTCAGCTCGCGTTCGAGCGACGGGCGCGAGACGCCGAAATACTCGGCCAGCGAAGCTTTGGTTTTGATAAGTTCGACCGTGTCCGACTCTTGCTTTCGGGATTGCTCGATGAGGTACATGGCAATCTTCTGTCGGATGGTGCGGAACGACATGAAATGGAGCTTGCGGCTCAGGCGTGCCGCGAAGTCGGCCGAGATGTCGAGGTAGTTTTTCAGAATGAGTTCATTGGCTGCAAGCAGCTGCAAGACACATTGCTTGGGAATGATAACGGCTTCGACCATCTCCCTGGCCGTGCCTGCACCGGGAAACGGTTGTGGTTACCGAACAGAAAGAGGATAGCCAGCGGATTAGGCGCTTCGATGTCCTCGACCTTGATGAGTTTGCCCGACGGATCGGTCATCTCAGCTTTGACGCTGCCCCGGGTCAGAATGATCAGGCGGTTGACCAACTCATCCTGCATAGCCAGCATCTCGCCTTTGCGGAAACAGTTCTTTGAAATATTCAGGACAGCAAAGATCTTCTCCAGTTCTTCGGCCGGAATGCCTTGAAAGAGCGGGGTTTGGGCAAGTATCGTAAAATCCATAAACTTTGTAAATTGGGTTCGGTACAAACATACGACTTTTTTTCGAGTGTAACAATAGTGACGGTCAGCATGCTGCGATGGTTGTAAATTTGCATTACTTATAAACAACCAAAAACCGAAAAATCATGGGAATGTTCTGTTTTCAATGCCAGGAGGCGGCCGGAGGAAAAGGCTGCACCGTACAGGGCGTCTGCGGCAAACAGCCGCAGACGGCCGGACTGATGGATGTACTGCTCTATGCCGTGCGGGGCACGGCGCTTGTCAACCGCGCTCTGCGCGAGAAGGGCGCGGCGGACAAAGCCGCCAGCCGTCAACTGCTCGACGCTTTATTCTGCACCATCACCAATGCCAACTTCGATGATGACGCAATTCTGCTTCGCATCGCACAGGTGCTGGCGACCAAGAACGAGTTGATCGGCACAGCGAAGAAACACGGCGTCGAGCTGCCGGAGTTTTCCGAAGTATCGTTTCACCCTGCTCCCGCGGAATACGAGGCTTTTGCGGCGCATGTCGGCGTGCTGTCGATGCACGACGAGGACATTCGTTCGCTCAAACAGCTGGTGATCTACGGTGCGAAGGGCGCAGCGGCTTATACGGAGCATGCGCTCAACCTGGGATTCGAAGATGAGGATATTTATGAAATGCTCGAGAATGCGCTGGCCGAAATTTGCCGTCCCGATATCGACGCCAATGAGCTTACAGCGTTGGTGCTTAACGTCGGTGAATGCGGCGTGAAGGCGATGGCACTTCTGGACAAGGCCAACACCACAGCCTACGGCAATCCCGAGATTACAAAGGTCAATATTGGCGTTCGCAAAAATCCGGCTATTTTGGTCAGCGGTCATGATCTCAAAGATTTCGAAGAGTTACTGAAACAGACCGCCGGAAGGGGTGTGGATATCTATACCCACAGCGAGATGCTCCCGGCCAATTATTATCCGGCATTTAAGAAATACCCTCATTTTGTCGGCAATTACGGCAATGCGTGGTGGAGGCAACGCGAGGAGTTCACGACCTTCAACGGTCCTATCCTCTTCACGACTAACTGCATTGTCCCGCCGCTCAAAAATGCAACCTATACGGATCGTATCTACACTACCGGTTCGGCCGGACTTCCCGGCGCGACTCACATCCCTGCACGCAAAGAGGGTAAACCAAAAGATTTTTCAGCACTTATCGCCCACGCCAAGCGGTGTGCGCCGCCCACTGAGATCGAGCATGGGGAGATTGTCGGCGGATTCGCCCATGCACAGGTGTTGGCTTTGGCTGACAAAGTGGTCGAAGCTGTGAAATCGGGCGCCATCCGCAAATTTATCGTTATGGCCGGATGCGACGGCCGCATGAAGTCGCGCGGCTACTACACCGACTTTGCGGCAGCACTTCCCAAGGACACCGTGATCCTCACGGCCGGATGCGCCAAATACCGCTACAACAAACTACCGCTGGGCGACATCAGCGGCATTCCCCGCGTGCTCGATGCCGGGCAGTGCAACGACAGCTATTCGCTGGTGGTGATCGCCCTCGCGCTGCAAAAGGCGTTCGGGCTGAAGAGCGTCAACGACCTGCCGATCGTTTACAACATTGCCTGGTACGAGCAGAAAGCCGTTATCGTTCTGCTGGCATTGCTCTCGCTGGGCGTGAAAAACATCCACCTCGGCCCGACGCTTCCTGCATTCCTTTCACCCAACGTGACCAAGGTGTTGATCGAGAGATTTGGTATCGGATGCACTTCAACTGTGGAGAAAGATATGGCCGAATGGGTCGGCTAATCATTTCAGACATTCAAGCCGGCGGCCGGGACTTTATCTCCCGGCCGTCGGTTTGTCTTATCCGAAAGGTTTGCCTACCTTTGTATGTCAAAGGAACTCTACATTGCTATGACACTCGATATCATCCCCAAAGAAACCACCGAGATCTACGACACGCCTATCGTCCAACAGACTGCGTTCTGGACAAAAGTCAAACAGCGCCTGGGCGTGAACTCCCGTGCATTCGATTTCAAAGCCTACAACCGCGACCTCTATCTGGATGTGGGCGGTTATTCCTCGACACGCAGTGACGTGATCTTTTTCCTGCAACGCCTCAATGCCAACGAAAGCATCGCTTACTTTCCCTATGGCCCCGAGGTCGAACCTTCGGAAGAGAATCAGGGACGGTTTCTTGAAGAACTTTCCGAGTCCCTGCGTCCCTACCTGCCCCATGAGTGCATCGCCCTGCGTTACGATCTCAATTGGCGGTCGCATTGGTGCAAGGAGGGCGACTTCGACGAACAGGGACATTGGAAGGGACTCCCCGAAACCCCGGTTCAGGAGTTTCAGATGAATTACAACACCCGCACATGGAATCTCCGCAAATCGAACAGCAATATCCTGCCTTCGAACACGATCCTGCTCGATCTGCAATGCAGCGAGGAGCTGATATTGGCCCGGATGAAGCCCAAGACGCGTTACAACATCAAAGTCGCACAGCGCAAAGGAGTGCAAGTGCGATCTGAAGAGATCGGGAAACTGGGAGTATGGTATAAATTATACCGGGAGACTGCGGCCCGCAACGGACTCAACGTCAATGACAAATTGTATTTCCAGTCGGTATTCGCGGCCCGCATGGAAGCAGTCGGCGACGTGCAGGTGAAGCTGCTGATCGCCTATGCCGACGATGTGCCGCTGGCAGCGATGTTTCTGGTTATGTCTGCTCACCGGGCAACCTACCTCTATGGCGCGTCGTCGTCGGAGAAACGCAACCTGATGCCCACCTATGCTCTGCAATGGGAAGCAATCCGCACAGCCAAAACAAACTCCTGTGCCGAATACGATCTGTTCGGTGTGGCTCCATGCCCCGATCCGTCGCACCCCATGTACGGACTCTACAAGTTCAAGCAGGGATTCGGCGGCGAATTGTTCCGCCAAATGGGCTGCTGGGACTATCCGCTCAATGAGGAGCGCTACGATGTACTCCGTGCCTGTGAGATGCGCAGCAAAGGCTATTACCGATAACAATGGGGAGGCTGAATACCTCCCCATTTCGTTTATCAGTCACAGCAGACGCCGCCCGAGGCTGCCGCCGACACATGGGCTGTGCCGTCGATCCAGCTGTGGATACCCTCGATAGTATGCACATAATCCACATATGCGCGCACATATTCGCGTCCTTTCGCAGGTGAAAGATCCTTCTGCCTGGCCAATGCCTCTGCCTTGGCATACTTTTCCCGAACAACCTTGGCGATATGTCCGGTCAATTTGGCCAGCAGGCCGTCGATATTGCCCGTATCGAGCGCTTCATCGCTCATCTTAACGATGGGTTTCACGCTCCCTGCCGCTTTCAGCCCGGTATAGGGGACACCCTCCGAGGCGCGGTGCAGACGCACGAGGGTTTCGAGAAAATGTTTTTCGACGATGGCATAAATCTCCGCATCGCCGCCGCGCAGAGCGTAGGTCTTATCGAAGAGCGCGGTGATTTCGGCTTCGTCGGCCGGTGTGATCCATTTGTAGAGCAGCTTCACCTGGTTGGTCTGCAAAGCTTTTTGCGCCTCTTTGATAACCGGCCCGTCAAACGAGTCACAATGGGCAGAAGCCGCTCCAGGCAGCAGAAGGAATGCTGCAGCCATCGCTGCGACGGCACCCCGCATCACAAAACGATTCATAGTCTTCTTCATGGTTTTATGGATTTTGGTTTTATAAAGATCCGAAACCTTTGCGGGAACAACCGTCACATTTGTTACATTCGATTCGGTGCGGAGTTTGTAGCTTTGTCGAAACAATCGACAAAGCTATGAAAGACTACACACAAATGACCGTCGGCGAGATCGTGGCCGACAACTTCGGCAATGCCGCCGTATTCGACCGTTACGGGATCGACTTCTGCTGCAACGGAGCGCGTTCACTGCCCGATGCCTGCCTTGCGGCGGAAGTAGATAGGGAGCAGGTGGTTGCCGACTTGACCACAGTGACTTCGAGGGAATCCGTATTTGCCGATTTCAAATCGTGGGACACCGACCTGCTGGCCGACTACATTCTCAAATACCACCACCGCAACATTCGCACACAAGGGCCGGCTATCGAACGCCTGCTTACGAAGGTTTGCAACGTGCACGGAGATAAACATCCGGAACTTTTTAAGGTGCAAGCTCTTTTTCTGGGTTCGCTGGCCGATCTGGAAAGTCATCTCGAAAAAGAGGAGGTGATGCTCTTTCCTTATATTTACGAACTCTGCGATGCCGAGCGTACTCACGGTCACGTCGGAGGCTTCCATTGCGGCACGGTCGAAGCTCCCATTCGCGTGATGATGGCCGAACACGATGCCGAGGGAGAACGGTACCGCGAGATCAGCCGCCTGCTGAACAGCTACTTCGCTCCGGAAAATGCCTGTGCCAGCTACCACCTGCTACTCAAGCACCTGAAGGCTTTTGAGCAGGCGCTCCACCACCATATCCACCTGGAGAATAACATCGTCTTCCCGCGGGCAATCGCACTGGAGGCGAAATTAAAAGCATAACATGGCAACAATCCGCATCAAACGCGTCTACGAAGCACACACCTGGCGACGGCTATCGGGTGCTCGTCGACAGGCTCTGGCCGCGGAGTATTCGCAAAGAAGCGCTGAAGTACGACGTTTGGGAGAAAAATTTAGCACCCTCGACCGAACTGCGCCAGTGGTTTCATGAAGACCCCGAAGCGCGTTGGGGTCCCTTCGCCTCAATGTACCGCAAAGAGCCGGAGACCTCAGAGACCGCAAAAAACTTCGCCGCGGAGATCCGCCCATGCGACACCGTAACCCTGCTTTATGCGGCAAAATCGCCCGACCGCAACCATGCGCTGATACTGCAACGTTTCCTCGCAGATTATTCGTAGCTTTGCGCCCGATGAACCGCATTGAACGCGAAAAAAAGACGATCGGCCAGATGGTCTCACTCTATTGCCGCCGCAAGGAGCACAATCGGGAGCTGTGCATCGATTGTACCGGGCTGCTGGTCTATGCGCACAAGCGGCTCGACGTCTGCAAATTCGGCAACGCAAAACCCGCGTGTCAGAAGTGCCCGGTACATTGCTATTCCCCCGCACGCCGCATCCAGATTAGGACTGTCATGCGCTACGCCGGGCCGCGGATGCTGCTCTGCTATCCCCTTGCCGCGATTCGGCATTTGCTGAACATGTGATCTCCACACAGCATTTAAGTGACCGTTAGAAAATTTATATGTGGATGAGGTGCATTGCTGTTACGATACTGGTCAATTGCCATACTATTATCATTGGTTTTACCACTTCATCCCCCTGCCTATATTTTGCCGTTGTGGTTCTTTGACCTATGGACGTGGGTATTGCTCCTCGCATTTTTGCTTGAGCCAACGGGAAATACTGATCCCGTCTATCATCAACCGCAGCTTGGGTACTCGCTTCAATCTTGGCCGTTGAATGATCCGTCTTTAGCCATTTTTCATATTCCGGCGAATAGAGCGAACCTCTAAATCCGACGGATTCCCTGCGTAAAATCTGCGTTGTTAAATCCGCACCGAAACGCACCGCCTTGCAGATTTTCTCGATCCGCAGTAACTCTCCCAACTACCACATCAGGCTGTTTTCGCACAGAATCAGAGATAAAAAAACCGGAATAAATTGGAATACTGCTCTATAAAGGCTATATTTGCAAAAATACATATTAAAGCAGACCCGCCCCAGCAGGGGACTTTTTTTGATGCGACTGGTCTAAAAGCGGGATAATCGTCTTGTGATTATCCGTTTCGGTTGCCTTGTCTGCTTGCACTATTTTATTATTAACCGGTACGGAGACAGCCCTCGTTGTCACCGTATATAAATTCATTATGGTATGATGTGTAAACACCGAACGCTGTTTATTCTTTTTGTTTTAATTTTTTGTGTACTCCAGACAGTATTGGCTGGAGAAAAGCCCAAAGCCCATCTGGGAGGAGCCTTGCGGTTCAACTACAACTACTCCGACTGGAAAGAGGGAAACAAACATCGCGGAGGCGATTTTGGGTTCGATGTTTTTCGGATCAACGTCAATGCCTCCTGGAAAAAGATTCGGCTCGATGCAGAATACCGTTTTTATGCCCGCACCTCGGGCGGAGGTATGCTCAAATACGGCTGGGTGGGCTATCAGTTCAATGACAACCACGTTTTACAGCTGGGACAAAACACCGTGCCGTTCGGAGCAATGCCGTTCAATTCGAATAACTATTTCTTCAGCATCAACTATTATCTCGGGTTAGAAGATGATGCCGACATGGGACTGAAGTATTGTTTCCGAAAAAAAGGCTGGGAACTCGATGCCGCCTTTTATAAGAATGCCGATCTGCTCGATTTCAGCGAAGGAGTCGAAACTTCCGATTCCCGCTATGCCTACGACATCGCAGGGCGCAACAAGGAAGTCAATCAGGGAAATCTGCGAGTCGCTTACAATTGGGGCGAGCGTTGGAAACACCAGATCGGAGCTTCGGCCATGTACGGCGGTATTTACAATCTAGATACCGAAAAAATGGGATCTCGCTATGCCTTTGCCATACATTATACGCTGAACTGGAAGCGTTGGAATCTCAAAGCGCAGTACACGACCTACAAATTCTCGCCAGAGAATAAGGAGGATGAACCTCGGAATCAGATTACCATGACCGCCTATGGCGCGCCCTATGAGATCGCAGCCCATGCCGACACCTATACCGCCTCGCTATGCTACACTTTTCCGATCGACAAGGGCATTCTTGACGAGATACGGCTCTACAATGACTTCAGCATGATGCATAAACGCAAGGCCGGATTCAACGACAGTTTCCAGAACATCACCGGGTGTATGTTGGGCATGGGACCTGTTTTAGTCTACGTCGACTATGCATTAGGGAAGAATCAGCCCTGGTTGGGTAATGATTGGAACGAGGCCTTTACTTCGGCAACGCTGGAAAAAGGCTGGAACGCCCGGCTTAACGTAAATATCGGTTATTATTTTTAAACTATGAGTAAAATAGAGATCAAAAATTTGTTTCTTGTCTTCGGACATGAGAAACAAAAGGCGCTTCGGCTGTTGTCCGAAGGAGTAGGGAAAGACGAAATCCTAAAAAAGACAGGATGCACGGTGGCTGTAAACAACGCTAATCTGCAGATTGCCGAAGGAGAGATATTCGTCATCATGGGGCTGTCGGGAAGCGGAAAATCGACCCTCCTGCGGTGTATCAACCGGTTGATAAAGCCCACATCGGGGCAGGTGGTCATTAATGGTCAAGATATATCGGCGCTCTCCGACAAAGACATGCGCAACGTTCGTCGCAAGGTACTGTCGATGGTGTTTCAGAATTTCGGTCTACTCCCCCACCGGACGGTACTGCAAAACATAGCTTTCGGACTCGAATTGCAAGGCGTACCACGTATCGAGCGCGAAGAAGATGCACTGGTCGCTATGGAACAGGTCGGACTCGCTGGCTATGAAAGCCAAATGATCCGACAGCTTTCGGGCGGAATGCAGCAGCGCGTGGGATTGGCCCGCGCTCTTACCAGCAACCCCGAGGTGTTGCTCATGGACGAAGCTTTTTCGGCCCTCGACCCCTTGATTCGCATCCAGATGCAGGACGAACTGCTGGCTTTGCAAGCCAAGATGAAAAAGACAATCGTCTTTATTACCCACGACCTGAACGAGGCGATCAAACTCGGCGACCGCATCGCCATCATGAAAGACGGTGAGATCGTACAAGTCGGAACCTCGGAGCAGATACTAACCTCCCCGGCCAACGAATATGTCAAGCGTTTTGTGGAGAATGTCGACCGTACCCGGATCGTGACCGCCTCTTCGATCATGATCGAAAGACCGCATATCGTGCAACTCCGGATGAAAGAAGGTCCCGAGGGCGCGATCCGCAAGATGCGTGAAAACGATCTGAAAGTACTTCCCGTTGTGGACGATGACGGAACATTGCTGGGCGACGTGCAACTGAAAAGTCTGCTGAAGTTGCGCAAAGAACACAATCCGTCCCTTGACGACGCGTTGCGGACCGAAGTGCTTTCCGTAACCGAAGAGGCCATTCTTGAGGATATTCTGCCGCTAACTACCCGCACCAACTCCCCGATCTGGGTTGTCGACTCACATCGCAAACTCAAAGGCGTGGTACCTCTGCCATCGCTGATTGCGGAAGTGACAGGTAAAAACCCCGAGGAGATCGACTCCATCATTCAAAATGCTATCGAATTATGATAAACATCGGAAAATATATCGAAATGCTCATCAATTGGCTGACAGAACATTTTGCGCCGTTCTTCGATGCCATGGACTCCGCCATCGGAGGATTTATCAATGGGTTTCAGCACCTGCTCTACCTGATCCCGTTCTACATCACAATTCCCCTGCTGGCGGCGCTGGCCTGGTGGAAAGCCGGACGAGGCACGGCTATTTTCACCTTACTCGGGCTGGGGCTGATCTACGGGATGGGATTCTGGACCGAGACGATGCAGACTTTGGCGCTGGTGCTTTCATCGACCTCTCTGGCGCTGTTGCTCGGCATTCCGCTGGGAATCTGGAGCGCCCGCAGCCCGAGGTGCAATCAGGTGTTGCGCCCGATACTCGACCTGATGCAGACTATGCCGGCATTTGTCTACCTGATTCCCGCCGTGCTGTTCTTTGGTCTGGGAACAGTTCCGGGAGCATTCGCTACTATTATTTTCGCGATGCCGCCCGTGGTTCGTCTCACAGGACTGGGGATTCGGCAAGTGCCGCGCGAAGTGATCGAGGCTTCACACTCGTTCGGAGCGACTTCGTGGCAACTCCTTTACAAGGTGCAACTGCCTCTGGCGTTACCAACCATTCTCACAGGTATAAACCAGACGATTATGATGTCGCTGTCAATGGTCGTGATCGCCGCCATGATCTCGGCAGGAGGTCTGGGCGAGGTGGTGCTCAAGGGAATTACCCAGATGAAGATCGGGCTGGGATTTGAAGGCGGCATCGCCGTGGTGATTCTGGCCATCGTGCTCGATCGCATCACGCAGGGCATTGCACAAATGAAAAAATAAAGACCTCTTTAAACAATGAAAAATATGCTTATGAAACGAATGAAATTAGCCGGAGCAGTGCTCCTTACGGCCCTACTCACTGTGGCTTGCGGCCCGAAAACGGACGAAAAGAAGATCGATATTGCCTATGTCAACTGGTCGGAGGGCATCGCCATGACCAATTTGGCCAAAGTGATCTTCGAGGAACAGGGCTATCGGGTTAACCTACTCAATGCTGACCTTGCGCCTGTATTTGCATCGCTGTCGCAAAAGAAGGCCGATGTCTTCCTCGATGCCTGGCTGCCGGTAACGATGGCCGACTATATAACTCAATATGGTGATAAATTGGAAACACTCGGAACGGTCTATGACAATGCCCGTATCGGATTGGTTGTTCCGGAATATGTAACTATCAACTCAATCGAAGAGCTGAATCAGGTTCGGGCGCGCTTCAAAGGCGAGATCGTCGGCATCGACGCCGGAGCTGGAATTATGAAGGCCACCGACAAAGCGATACCCGACTATGGGCTGGATTACAAACTGCTCACGTCGGGGGGTCCCGCGATGACAGCCTCGCTCAAGAAGGCGATAGACAAAAAGGAGTGGGTCGTCGTGACGGGCTGGACACCGCACTGGATGTTCGATCGCTTTGATCTGAAGATCCTCGCCGATCCGAAGGGTATCTACGGCGGTGCAGAGAAGATCCAGGTGCTGGCATGGAAAGGTTTTTCCGAGAAAGATCCCTTTGCCGCCCGATTGCTGAGTAATATGCATTTGACCGATGCTCAGATCAGCTCGCTGATGGCTGCCCTTGAAGAGCCGGGAATAAATGAGACTGATGCTGCCCGCAAGTGGCTGGAAACAAATCGAGATGTGGTGAGCAATTGGTTACCTCAGATAGAATAAGCCCGATATCGCAACTCCTATTACAAAAAGAACGTGCCAACTGGCACGTTCTTTTTAGTTTAATCTGTCAGATTTGGTATCAAACCGATCGCCTCCTCTTTCTTTTTATCCACGATCTTGGCATAAATTTGAGTGGTCGCAATATTCTCCTTGCGGATGACATCACCCGTATAATAATCCAAGTAGATAGATTGGTTACCGTTGGCAAGCTGCTTGAACCGATCGGCTAAAACAGGAAAACGGCGAAAACAAGAGAAAAGAGATTAAATAAATACAAACTACTGTTTATTAGCTATTTATAGTCATTTAATTCACCCTTCTCTGTCTTTTTTCCATAACTGATACGAGTTCACGAAATTCTGCCACACGATGTAAGCAGTGGGCGCGATCGAGGCGATCGGGTCGAGGAACGACTGGGCCATCCACACCGCGAGGACCGTGTTTTTCTGGCCCAGCGACTGGCCGCCCGCCGGAGCGTCGCCGTAACGGCGTCCCAGCATGCGGCCCACCTTGAACTGCGCAAGACAGATCACAAGCGCCGCGAAGGCCAGCCACAGTTCGGTCGAAAGCGAAGCGTCGTGCAGGTCGATGATGAAAGCCGTCGTGCGGCCGATGATGACCAGCAACGAAGCCAGCCACATGTAAAACGAAATCTGACTGTGGTCGCCGACCCATTTCGCAGCCTTCGGAATAACCATACGACAGAACTGCGCCGCAGCGAACGGCATCACCAGCAGCGGCGCGATACGGGCCAGAATTTGCGCAAAGGTACATGCACCCGTTCCCGTAAAGGTCAGGATCACGGGCGCCAGCAGGGCGACGGCCATGTTGCAGAGAAGGCTGTACGTCGCCATCGTAGCGACATTGGCCCCCAGCATGCCGCCGATAACCACCGCGGCCATCGCTACGGGAGCCAGCACGCAAACCATCGCCCCCTGCGCCAGGATACCGTTCAGGGGCCGCAGGAGCAGGAAAATCCCGACACAGGCCACGACCTGAACCAGCAACAGCCAAAAATGAAGCATCGAAGGCTTCATCTGGCTGGGTTTCACGCGGCAGAAGGTGACGAACAGCATCAGGAAGATCAACGTCGGGGTGATCATCTGCCCCGTCCACTCCTCCAGCGCCGCGATCGGGCGGCACAACAGCGCACCGACGATCATGGCCGAAGGCATGGCAATGGTCTTCACATTGCGGTGCAGGTGTTCCAGCAGGTGCATTTAGGACAGCAACTCCTTGACCTTGGCCGAAATGCCCTTGCCGTCGGCACGGCCTGCGAGGCGTTTCGAAGCGACGCCCATCACCTTGCCCATCTCCTTCATCGACGATGCGCCGACCTCGGCGATAATGGCCTTCACTTCGGCAGCGAGTTCCTCGGCGCTCAGTTGTTTGGGCAGAAACTCCTGGAAAACGGCTACCTGGGCCAGCTCCTCCGACGCCAGGTCGGAACGGTTCTGCTCGGTGAAGATCGCCGCCGAATCGGTTCCCTGCTTGGCGAGTTTGGAGATGATTTTCAGCACGTCGGCATCGGGCAGTTCGGCGATTTCCGGACCTGCGGTCTTGGCCTCGATGATGTATTTCTTCGCATTGCGCAGGGCGCTCAGGCGCACCGTATCCTTGGCCTTCATGGCCTCCATGATTCCTTTCGAAATCTGTTGTTCCAACGACATAATCAATTTATTTGGTTAAGATTAAACTCAATTTTCAATCTGCGGGCCTGCGCACGACGACAATTTCGTCGAAACGCGCCTGCGACGCCGTGCCGCGGACTTTCTCCTTTGCCGGAAAATCCCGGTCGAAAACCTCGGCAGCAGTTTCGTCGACCTCGTAAGCCGAATCCTCGACATAGCGCCCCCGAATGCCGGACAACGCACCGTCGTACAGTTCACAGACATGCAGGGCCATGGCATACATGTTATCCGCCGTGCGGATTCCCAGCATCTCGGCGGGAACGAAGCCCTGATACAAATAATAATCCGGGTCGCCGCAGAGCAGCAAGGCCCGAAATCCCAGTTCCCGGGCCAGTTCGCGGGTCCGGGAGATCAGCCGGCCGCCGATGCCCTGACGCTGGTACTCCGGCAGGACCGAAATCGGCCCGAGGCTCAGGACCTCGTACTTCACGCCGTCGTCACCATGGATAACTCCTTTCATGCAGACGACATTGCCGACGATCCGCCCGTCGTGCTCCGCCACAAGGTCCAGTTCGGGCACGAAGGCCGGGCTGTCGCGCATGACATGCAACAGGTAGTGCTCGTTGCATCCGGGTGAAAAGTGGTTCCAGAATGCCTCCCGCGTAACGTTCTCCGTTTCCCGGTAATCGGCGGGCTGTTCGGTTCTCAGTTTTATCTCCATATTTTTTATTTTCCAGCCGACAAAAATCGCAGCACGTCACGCATCAGCCGGTCGCGCTGCACCTCGTCGGAAATCGACTCGAACGGGAAACCCGTCACGAAAGTACGCCCCCCGGCGTCGCACGCTACGCCTGCCGTACGGCCGTTGTCGTCGTAACGCATCACGGCAAAAGCCCCGGCGCCCACGGGCTTCAGGGCATCGGCCTGTTCGACGATGTAATGGTGGCGGCCATACCCGGTATTGAACCGGTATTCGCCGCGCGAAAAGTCCGGATGCGAAGTCATGACCCGTACCCTTCCGCGGCCGGAGGCATATCCGCCGTCGGAATCGAGGTGGAGCACCTCGCGGGCAAAGGTGCGGTCCCGGTCCGAAGCCCCTTCGGCCAACAGGTCGGACGCAACATAGCTGCCCGACGCAAAGAGCGTTCCGCCATCGGCGAGATAATGCCTCAGAACAGCCTGGAGTTCGGGCGAGAAGGTCGCGAACGCGGGTTCCTGCACGCCGCGGCCGATCGTCGTCGTGCGCTGTTTGCCGAGGATCAGATCGACCGCCGGATATTGTTCGAGTGCCGCCTCGCCACGCTCTACGGCTTTCAGCGACGCTGAGCAGAAGGAGTACCCCGCCGCTGCCACGGAACGCCCGTGCAGGGCCGGATAGTCGAAGGTGTTGCCGCCGATCACATCGGTCTCGAAATCGCACCCGCAGGCCCCGAGGGCGAGGCTGTCGACATTGCAGCGGGCCTGCGCCAGGTCGAAGACGTGCTGCGCCCCGACAAAAGCGATGTCCTGCCGGTCGGGAACCCCGCCGTCGAGGTCGGTACGGAATCCAGCGAGCGAATCGTTCCGCTCGCTCAGCGGAGCGCTCACGCGGTCGAATCCGTTAACAATCAGCACCCTACCCTTTTCATCGGGCATCCAGCACACGGCAAGGGTCTCGCTCGGGAAACTCTCGCCGCCCTCATTCACCGCCGTCACCCGGTAGCTGTATATACGGCCCGGCTGCTGTTCGACGATCAGGTAGGGCTTATCGACCGGACGGCCGTTGTCGAAACCGCCGTCGTCCACGCGCGTATAAACTACATAACCCGTCGGCGCGGCGCTCTTTTCCAACGGGTCCATCACCGGACTCCACGACAGCGCCACATGATCTGCGGCGGTAAATTCCGCGGCGAACGCCTCGACGGGCAGCGGCTGCACTACATAAGGTAAATCGTATTGTGAGCTGATATAGCGCAAGATACCCTTATAGATCGCACGGCTCACCACAAACTTGAACCGCGGGTCGCTGCCCAGCCGCATGTCGGCGAAATTCTGGTGCGAGAGCAACTCCAGCAGCATCGTCGGGACACCCGGGACGCGCGCTTCGTAATAGGCCCTGTTCCACAGTCCGCGGCGCTGCCAGCCGGGCTCGAACGTACGGCGGATATCCTCGACGACCTGCGCCTGCACGAGGTCCGTCAAATCACGCGAACGGTAGCGGTCGGCTCCGCCCTGGAATTTACCCTTGTTCTCGCGGGTGTAGTAGATACCCAGCGTGCCGACAATGCCGTCGCCGTCGCGGACGCCCGCATCCGAGTGGAACGCCAGCGCCATATCGACCGGAATATGCAGTCCCGCGGAATCGGGCAGGCGTTCCGAACCGCCCATCAGGGCGTTGACCCAGTGGGCGCGCGACATATAGTCGTCCTTATAGTCGTCGGTATTGTTCTTCGGCGTGTAAACCCCTTCCGGGAATCCGGCCCACTGGAGCCAGTAGCGGGCCCCCTCGCAGAAACGGGGATAACCGCTCGTCTCCTCGATATACTCCGTATCGGGCAGGCGCAGCGAGTCGCAGGGCGTGCGGGCGACGTTGCCGTAACCGCCGCCGATCTTCACGGCATCGGCCGAAACGATGCGCCCGGCCTGCCGCGAGCGGTTCGAGAGGGTCACGACCTCCCGATGCCCCGGAGCGAAAGAGAAACGCCCCAGATAGATCCACGTGCCGCCGCCCATCGTCTGATTGACGGCGAACGAAGTCTCCCCGCCGAGGTGATGCACCGTATAGTGCGCGTCGTCGGCGCTTCCGGGCGTCGATTCGTAGCTCACATAAACCGCATATTCGCCCCGCTCGGGAATGTCGGCCTGCCACACGGCACGGCCCGTGGCCCCGCCGGTCACGGTCCGCACACGGCGCGTCGTGCCCTCGCGAAAAGGATTTTCACCCGTATGGTAGACCTGCCGCAGGTGCGCGAAGCCCGCGCCGCCGCTCTCCCACGCCCCCTCCTCCGCATATTGCCCTTCGGAATCGTTGTCGGCCAGCACTTCGTGCTTCTGCACGTCGCGCTCGCGCGGCAACAGGACGCATGCCCCGGCGTTTTCAAGCATCGGGACCAGATACGGCAGCACGTAGCTCTGCGTATAGAGGTCCTCGCAGGTCTGCCAGAGCGCCGAACGCTGCCATTTCCAGCGGTTCTCCGTCTGGTCGAAATAGCGTCCGTGGCTCTGCCACAGGGCGATATGGCGTCCCGAAAGTCCCCGTCCGGGGGTCTCGGGAGCCGAAAGGCGCGTCACGAGCGGACGCCCGGAGCGGTTGGTGAAAAGCACGATCTTCTTCTTATCGACCGCTTTGCGCAGCTGCGTGGCGTTGCGGCAGGCCAGCGGAATCAACTCGAAGGCCTCGCGGCCGTCGGTGTAAAGTTCGACGGTGGCCTTGCGGAACTCATGCGGCAGCAGGGCGCGCACCGAGTCGCGCATGGCCCGCAGGTTCTCCTCGCGGAAGGGATAGTTGGCCAACGCCGCCGTGGCATAGATCCGCACCCGGCTGCGCGAGGCCTTGACGGCCTGAACGCGCACGGTGATCGGCTCCGGTTTCTGGTAACCGCTCGTCACCTCGCGCGAAACGATGCGCGAAAGGGTCCGGCCGATCTCCTGCCGCGTCGCGGAACCGATTTCCGCGGCGGAGACATCACCTAAAGCAAAGAGTGAGATAAGAATATATAAAACCTTATTTTTCATGGCGTTTCACAAGCAACAGCATACCGATCATCGTAAAGGCGGCATTGTAAATCAACAGTTCGAATCCGATCTGGTAATCCCACGCTTTCAGCGCCCACCACTGCACCAGCGCACTCAGCACCGGGGCTGCGAGAGCCACCAGCGGGACCCAGCGGTCGCGGACCTTCAGGCGCGTGAACATCCCGAAGGCGAACATGCCCAGAATCGGACCGTAGGTATAGCTGGCGACCTTGTAGACCAGATTGATGACGCTGTCGTCGGCCCAGTACTCGAAGGCCAGGATCACGCCGGCCATCCCGAGCGCCATCGCCACGTGGACCCCGCGGCGGATGCGCGTGAGGCGTGCATCGCCATAGCGTTTCGTGCCTTCGAGCATATCCACCGTGAAAGAGGTCGTGAGAGCCGTGAGGGCCGACCCGGCAGCTGAATAAGTACTTGAAATAAGTCCTACAACAAACAGAATGCCAACGATAAGCGGCAATCCGCCTTCGACAGCGACCAGCGAAAAGACCTGATCGCTCTTGGCGGGTGCGGCCATGCCGCTGCGCTCCATGTACAAATAGAGCAGCACGCCCAGCACGAGGAACAGAAAGATCACGAAAATCTGGCTCACAGCCGTCAGCACGATGTTCTTCTGCGAGTCGCGCGGCGTGGCGCAGCTCAAGTTGCGCTGCATCATGTCCTGATCGAGTCCGGTCATGGCCACCAGCAGGACGATACCCGCGGCGAACATTTTCCAGAAATAGCGGTCCGAAGCGGGATCGTCGAAGAAGAAAATGCGCGACATGGGCGAAGCGGAAACCTCGCGGGCCGTATCGGCGAACGAGAGACCCAGCCCCCGCATGATGAAGACGATCGACAGCACGAGGCTCGCCACAAGGCAGAAAGTCTTGAGCGTATCGGTCCAGATCAGCGACTTGACGCCGCCCTGCCGGGTGTAGAGCCAGACGAAAAACATCGTGACGAGGGCGTTGCCCCAGAACGGGAAGCCGTAGTGTGAAAAGACCAGCAGCTGCATCACGGCACAGACCACATAGACGCGCAGCGCGGCGCCCAGCATCTTCGAAATGAAGAAAAACCACGCCCCGGTGCGGTGTGACTTTACGCCGAAACGGTTATCGAGGTACTCGTAGAGCGAGACGACCCGCAGGCGGTAGAACGTGGGAATCAGGACGAAAGCCACAATCAGCTGCCCCACCGTGAAGCCCGCGACCATCTGCATGTAGGAAAACGAGTCGGCGGCGACCGAGCCGGGGACCGAAATGAAGGTCACGCCCGACATCGCGGCGCCGATCATGGCGAAAGCCGCCATGTACCACGGGGTGCGGCGGTTGCCGGTGAAGAAGCCGGCGTTGTCGGCACGGCGGCCCGAGGCCCATGCGACGGCGAAAAGGACGGCTATATAGCCCAGGACGGTGGCGGTAACGGCGGCAGGAGTCATAACTTGTATTTGGGTTCGAATTACAAAGGTATAAAAAAAGACGGACACGAAGGCGGGTAGGCGCGGATTTTATAAACCCGAAAACAGGATGCGGAAGATCGTATGTCTTATTGGATTTCCGGAAAAAACAGTTATTTTTGCTATTAATTATACATCAAACCCTTAAACGATATGGCATTTCTCAAAGAATTCAAGGAGTTCGCCCTCAAAGGCAACGTAATGGACATGGCCGTCGGCGTGATCATCGGCGGCGCGTTCGGCAAAATCGTATCGTCGCTCGTGAACGACATCCTGATGCCGCCCATCGGCGCGCTGATCGGAAACACCGACTTCTCGCAGCTGCGGCTCGACATCTCGAAAGTCCGCGACGTGACGTCGAACGCCATGCACTCCGTGGGCGACATGGTGACCGGAGGAGGCGATCCCGCGCAGGCTGCCGCAGCGGCAGAACCGATCTACTGGAACTACGGCGCATTCATCCAGCAGTGCGTGGATTTCACGATCCTGGCGCTCTGCGTGTTCCTGATGGTCAAGCTGATGAACCGGCTGATGAAGAAAAAGGAAGAGGCTCCGGCTCCCGCTCCCGAACCGCCCGCACCGACGAAAGAGGAGCTGCTGCTCACCGAAATCCGCGACCTGCTGAAAGAGCAGAAGAAATAAGCGGGAAAATCCCGGAACAAAACAGCCCGGCCTTTTGAGGCCGGGCTGTTTGCAGAAGGCTACTCCCCCTTCTTATGGGTGTACTCCTGCAGGACATAGGTCGTGAAGATCGGAAAGAACATCATGCCCAACGACGGAAGCAGCACGCAGAAGACCTTGCCGACGGCCGTGACGGGGAAAATCTCCGCACCGACGGTCGTGACGTTCATCCACGCCCACCAGAGCGCATTGCCGAAGCCGTGGAGCTTGGGATTGACGAGCACCTCGTAGTCGTAGAACACCAGCCCGGAGATATAGGTAAAGACGACGACGGTGAAGATATAGGCGAAAAAGAGCCTCCGCATCCTGTTTTCGGAGACCAGCCACCGCACGATGATCACCATGGCCAGGAAGGCCCGGAGCAGCGGGATAAGCCCGACGAGCACGCCCCAGTCGTGGGTCATGCCGACGCCGCTCCACGCCAGGATGTTCAGGTAGGGTACGGAAAGCAGCAGGAACGGCAGGTTGCGCCAGAAAAAACGGCCCGGACGTTCGGCAGCGGCCCAGCGGACGAAGAAATCGCACAGGAAAACGAGGCAGACGACGAACTGGATCGCAAGGTAGGTGCGGGACATGTGGACATGGTCGCCGGCAATGATCTCCCACGAGAGGGCCACGAGGAGCACCAGTCCGGCGATGAGTTTGACAACACCGAGCGCATCACGGATTCCGGCACGCGCCGATTGGGTAAGAGACATAGATTGCGGTTTTTCCGTAGCGCGCTCAAAATCAATGCCACAACCCGGAATTATAAATTTTACGGCGTTTTTTTGCCGAAAGATTTTGCACGATTGAAAATTTCTATTACCTTTGCACTCGCTTTCAGCAATGGCGGGTTAGCTCAGCTGGTTAGAGCGCATGATTCATAATCATGAGGTCCCGAGTTCAAGTCTCGGACCCGCTACGGAAGGAAACGGAGGTCTAAACGATCTCCGTTTTTTCGTTATCCGGAAAAACCGGGCGAATTACCGAAAAAAAAGCCTATTCACAGAAACAGCGGCTATCATGGAAAAGAAAACGATACTGGCGGCCTGCGCGGCCGCAACGCTGGCGTTCACCGGATGCTCCGGAGGGTTCAGCGCCGCAGAGGAGGAGACCATTCACGCCGGGAAGGGAGAAATCATGCGCATACTGACCGTCGGAGACCCGGCCGACTCGCTCGTCCTGCGTCAAAAGGCCGCTCCGGTGACCGGGCGGATGCTGCGGACGGACGACTACGCCGTCCTGCGCCGCAGGATGCTCGCGACGGTGCTGGACCCGCAGAACACGGGCGTAGGCATCGCCGCCCCGCAGGTGGGGATTCTCCGGCGGATGATCGCCGTGCAGCGTTTCGACAAGCCCGGAGAGCCGTTCGAATTCTACCTGAACCCGGAGATCGTCGAATCGTCGGCCGAAACCGCCCCGGGACGGGAAGGATGTCTCTCGATTCCGGGATTAGCGGGCACGGTGGTGCGGGCGCAGCGGATCGTATTGCGCTACCGCGACGAGCGGTTCGCCGAAAAAACGGAGACGATCGACGGATTCACGGCCGTAATCTTCCAGCACGAAACAGACCATCTCGACGGAATTCTCTACACCGACCGGACGGACGAAGCCCCCACGCCGGAAGAGTAGTCTCGTCGCACCGGTCAGACCAGTTCGCGGAGGTGTTTCAGATTGCTCGTGGCCGTCGCCACGGGCGCGACGGTCATGTCGTCGCACAAGACGCCGCAGATTTTCAGCCGGCGGTCGGAAGAACGTCCGGTCGGAACGTTCGCGCAGCATCGGAAGCAAGGTCCGCAAGGCGTCCTTCACATCCCCGGCAAGCCCCGGTCCGCGCCCGGGCGCGGCGGCCGATGCGTTCGGGGCAGCGTACTGCAATGCAGCAGGCAGCATCGTCGCGGAAGCGTCCGGGATCACGACCGAAGCCACCGAAAAAAAGTTCCGTCCGCAACGCATTCGGGCGCTGCGGACGGAATGGCGTCCGGAAAGAATGGATCGTGTTATTCGATCTCCATCAGAACGGCGTCGGTAGCCACGGTCTGCCCCTGACGGACCAGAATCTGCTTGACCGTACCGGCGAAATCGCTCGTGATGGCGTTCTCCATCTTCATCGCTTCGAGAACGGCGACCTCCTGTCCGGCCTTCACCGCGTCGCCGACCTTCACTTTGAGTTCGATGATGCGGCCCGGCAGCGGAGCCGTCACGACGTTGCCCGTGATCACGGCCTGCGTCTCTCCGGCGGGCGTCTCCCCGGCCTTGGCGGCAGGCTCGGCCGGCTTCGAAGCCTCGTAGGCCTTCACCTTCATATTGGTCAGGAACGTCTTGGCGACCAGCGGGAACAACTCCAGCAGCAGCACCTCCTTTTCATCGGCGGCGAGTTTCACGCCTCCGGCTTCGGGAAGCTCGGGATTGGGCTGCATCTGGTATTTCGAGGTGTCGTAGGGAGTCTCCTCGCGCACGCCGCAGATCTTGAACCGGAACTCGGGGTCGATCTTCACCGGCGTCTTGCCGTACTCGCCCTTCACGAGGCCCACGAACTGCGACGACTTGTTGGTGTACATCGGACGTCCGGCCTTCTCGTCGAGGGCGCAGTTGACGGCCTGCGCACCCACGATCTGCGAGGTGGGGGTCACCAGCGGCGGCAGACCCGCGGCCAGGCGCACCGAAGGGATCAGCTCCATGGCGCGGGGCAGGATCTCCTCGGCCTTGAGCTGCTTGAGCTGGGCCACCATGTTCGAATACATGCCGCCGGGAATCTCGGCCTTCTGCACCAGTTCGTTCGGAGCCGGGAAGCCGAAATAGGCCTCGATCTTGCGGCAGGCGTCGATCGTGGCGTTCTCGTCGTCGTGCTGCGCCGCGGCGATCGCCCGGTCGAACAGGGCGTCGATCTCGGCGGGAAGCGTGTCGGTCACCGGGTTGAACGCCTTCGGCTCGGGTTTCTCGACGCCGAAGACCGACTGGTTCAGCTCCTTGCGGATGTCCCGCAGCTGGGTGTTGATCTTGGCCACGGCCTCCATGTTCACGCCCGTTTCGATGCCCAGCTTCTTGCAGAAAACATGGATCAGCTCGATGGCCGGGGCGCCCGTGCCTTCGGCGAAGTACCAGCAGTTGGTGTCCACGACGTCGACCCCGGCGATGATGGCCGAAAGCACCGAAGCCAGTCCGTAGCCCGGCGTGCAGTGGGTATGGAAATCGACGGGAACCGAAAGGTTCTTCTTCAGCAGGCGCACCAGCGTGGCGACGCGGCGCGGCGGAATCAGACCCGACATGTCCTTGATGGTGATCATGTCGGCGCCCAGTGCGGCCATCTGGCGGGCCTTGTCGAGGAAATAGGCGTCGGTGAAGACCGGCTTGGGGGCCGATTTGCCCGTCAGCCTGGCCCAGAAACCCGGTTCGGGGTATTTCGGGTCCACGGTGTAGCAAACCGCACAGTCGGCGATGCCGCCGTACTGCTTGACGTATTTGACCGTCGATTTCACGTTATCGACATCGTTCAGGGCGTCGAAAATACGCATGATCCCCAGGCCGCTCTGAATCGAATTGCGGCAAAAGCCGTCGATGATTTCGTCCGTATAGGGCGAGTAGCCGAACAGGTTGCGGCCCCGCGAAAGAGCCGTGAGTTTCGAGACATCGCCCACCGCCTTGTAGATCGTTTCGAGGCGCGTCCAGGGATTCTCGTTGAGATAACGCATCACCGAATCGGGTACGGCGCCGCCCCAGACCTCCATTGCATAGAAATTGGCATCTTTGTAGAACGGCAGACAGCGGTCGATCTGCTCCTGGTTCATACGGGTCGCGAACGACGACTGCTGGCCGTCGCGCAACGTAAGGT
>OKWG01000180.1_pt1 | contig 31884 bp, 17 predicted proteins | sample 1607091 | NCBI WGS metagenome assembly OKWG01 (sample SAMN04414080, study PRJEB24778) | human gut metagenome | material: faecal | host: Homo sapiens
ATGGTGATGGGGGCCGACGAGACGTGCAGCGACGCGCAGATCGCCGAGATCGAGCGCTGCGCCTGCCCCGGCTGCGGATCGTGCTCGGGCATGTTCACGGCCAACTCGATGAACTGTCTGACCGAGGCGCTGGGTCTCTCGCTGCCGGGCAACGGCACGATCGTCGCCACCCACGTCAATCGCCGCCGGCTGTTCGAGGACGCTGCGGCGCTCATCGTCCGCAATGCCGAACGTTACTACTTCGAGGGCGACGAGCGGGTGCTTCCGCGTTCGATCGCCACGAAGGCCGCCTTCGAAAACGCCATGTCGTTAGACATCGCCATGGGCGGCTCGACCAACACGGTCCTGCACCTGCTGGCCGTGGCCCACGAGGCCGGCGTCGATTTCACGATGCAGGACATCGACCGCCTTTCGCGCCGGGTCCCGGTGCTCTGCAAGGTCGCCCCCAACTCACACTACCACATCCAGGACGTCAACCGCGCCGGAGGCATCTTCGCCATTCTGGGCGAGCTTGACCGTGCCGGACTGCTCGACACCTCGGTCCTGCGCGTCGACGGGCGCACGCTGGGCGAAGCGATCCCGGCCTGCGACATTCTCAACCCGGCAGCCGCCGACGCCGCGCGACGCCGCGCGCTCAGCGCCCCGGCAGGCCATTACAGCCGCGAGCTGGGCGCACAGCACTCCTACTACGAAGAACCCGACACCGATCGCACGGCGGGCTGCATCCGCGACGTGGAGCACGCCTATTTCCGCGACGGCGGACTGGCCGTGCTGACGGGCAACATCGCCCGGCAGGGCTGCGTCGTCAAAACCGCCGGCGTGGACGAAAAACTGTTCGTCTTCCGCGGCCCGGCGCGCGTTTACGAATCGCAGGAGCAGGCCATGAACGGCATTCTCGCCGACGAGGTGCAGCCGGGCGAAGTGGTCGTCATCCGCTACGAAGGCCCCAAGGGCGGCCCGGGCATGCAGGAGATGCTCTACCCCACGTCGTACCTCAAGTCGAAACACCTCGACAAGGCCTGCGCGCTGATCACCGACGGGCGTTTCTCGGGCGGCACCTCGGGGCTATCGATCGGCCACGTCTCGCCGGAAGCCGCCTCGGGCGGAGAGATCGCCGTCGTCCGCACGGGCGATGAGATCGAGATCGACATCCCCGGCCGCTCGATCCGCCTCGCGGTCGACGACGCGGAGATCGCCGCCCGCATGGCCGCACAGGAACGCTTCCGCCCCGCCGGCCGCGACCGCCGCGTTCCGGCGTCGCTGCGTGCCTATGCCCGGCTGGTCAGCTCGGCCGACAAAGGCGCCGTACGTATCGTCGACGATAACGAAGAATAAAAAAACGGACCCGCAATGAATACCTCTCAAACACTCCGTCCCGAAGAGCGACGCGCGGCCTCCGACCCCTCGATGACGGGATCGAAGGCCCTGATCGAATCGTTTCTCCAAGAGGGCGTCGAAACCGTTTTCGGCTATCCCGGAGGCGCGATCATCCCCGTCTACGACGCGCTTTACGACTACTGCGACCGCCTGCGCCACATCCTCGTGCGTCACGAGCAGGGCGCCGTGCACGCCGCACAGGGCTATGCCCGCGTCAGCGGCCGCGTGGGGGTCTGTCTGGTGACCTCGGGTCCCGGCGCCACGAACACCGTGACGGGGCTGGCCGACGCGCTGATGGACTCCACGCCGCTGGTGCTCGTCACCGGACAGGTCGGCTCCGCGCTGCTGGGCACCGACGCCTTTCAGGAGACCAATTTCGTCGGCATCACGCAGGCCGTCACCAAATGGAACTGCCAGGTCAAGCGCACCGAGGACATTCCCGCGGCCATCGCCAAGGCCTTCTACATCGCCCGCTCGGGCCGTCCGGGTCCCGTCGTGATCGACATCACCAAGGACGCACAATGCGGAACAGCTCCGTTCCGCTACGAAAAAATCACCTCGATCCGCAGTTACCTCCCCGCGCCCGCACCCGACGCGGAACGCATCGCCGAAGCCGCACGGCTGATCGACCAGGCCCGCCGTCCGCTGGTCATGGTGGGCCAGGGCGTCATCCTGGGCAACGCCGAAACCGAGCTGCGGGCGCTGCTCGACAAGAGCGGCATGCCCGCCGCCTCGACCCTGCTGGGTCTCTCGGCCCTGCCGACCGACCATCCGCAAAACGTGGGCATGCTGGGCATGCACGGCAACTACGGTCCCAACATCAAGAATCAGGAGTGCGACCTGCTCGTGGCCGTGGGCATGCGTTTCGACGACCGCGTGACGGGGAATCCCGCGCATTTCGGCGCCAACGCCAAGGTGATCCACCTGGAGATCGACCCCGCGGAGATCGGCAAGATCATCCCGGCCGACGTGGCGGTCGTGGGCGATGTGAAACGCTCCCTGCCGCTCATCACCGAGCGTATCCGCAAACGCGACCACAGCCAATGGATCGCCGGATTCCGCGCCTGCGACCAGATCGAATACGAAGCCGTCATCCGCAAGGCCGTGCATCCCGCCGAGGGGCGTATCCGCATGGGCGAGGCGGTCGCCGCCGTGGCCCGGGCCTACCGCAACGACGCGGTGCTGGTGACCGACGTGGGCCAGCAGCAGATGAACGCCGCGCGCTATTTCGGATTCCGCCGCACGCGCAGCGTGGTTACCTCGGGCGGTCTCGGCACGATGGGATTCGGACTTCCGGCGGCCATCGGGGCCAAGCTGGGCGCCCCCGACCGCGAAGTCGTCCTTTTCGCCGGCGACGGCGGCCTGCAAATGACCATTCAGGAGCTGGGCACGATCTTCCAGTCGAAGATCCCCGTGAAAATCGTCCTGCTGAACAACTCGTTCCTCGGCATGGTACGCCAATGGCAGGAGCTGTTCTACGACCGCCGCTACTCCTTTACGGAGATGGTCAACCCCGATTTCGGGCTGATCGCCCGCGGCAACGGCCTTTCGTACCGCTGCGTCGAACGGCGCGAGGAACTCGACGAGGCCATCGCCGCCATGAAGGCCTCCGAAGGCGCCTTCCTGCTGGAGGTGCGCGTCGAGGGCGAAGAGAACATTTTCCCGATGGTCCCGGCGGGCGCCCCGGTATCGGAAATCCGGTTCGAATAAAACGAAACAGCGTATGGAACAGGAATACATCATCACCGTGTTTTCGGAGAACAAGGTGGGCCTGCTGAGCCAGATCACCACCGTCTTCACCTGCCGCGACGTGAACATCGAGAGCCTCACGACCTCGGAATCGGCGTTGCAGGGCATCCACAAATTCACCATCGTGGTCCGCACCACACCCGATCAGGTCGACAAACTCGTGCGGCAGGTCGAGAAGAAGATCGACGTGCTGAAGACCTTCGTCTACACCCCCGACGAGGTCGTGCAGCAGGAGATCGCCCTCTACAAGGTGACCCGCAGCCGGGGCGTCGAACAACTCGTCAGGGAACACAACGTCCGCATTCTGGAGATCGACGAGGACTACATCGTCGTCGAGAAGACCGGCCACAAAGCCGACACGCAGGCGTTGTTCCGCCTGCTGCAACCCTACGGCGTACAGCAGTTCGTGCGCAGCGGCACGGTGGCCATCATCAAGTCGCGGCGCGAGCTGCTGAACGAGTACCTTGAAGAAATCGACCGTTTAAGGGCCGAATCCGATGAAGAAGGGAACAAAAGCGAAAAATAACTTTCAGAACATATAACAAACTCAAAATCACGAAAATCATGGCAAAGATCAATTTCGGCGGCGTCGAAGAGAACGTCGTAACCCGCGAGGAATTTCCTCTGGAAAAAGCGCTCGAAACACTCAAGGACGAGACCATCGCCGTCATCGGCTACGGCGTGCAAGGCCCCGGACAGTCGCTCAACCTGCGCGACAACGGATTCAGGGTCATCGTGGGCCAGCGCGAAGGCTCCGCGAGCTGGGACAAGGCCGTAGCCGACGGCTGGGTTCCGGGCCAGACGCTTTTTGGCATCGAGGAGGCCGCCGAGCGCGCCACGATCATCCAGTACCTGCTCTCCGACGCCGGGCAGATCGCCGTATGGCCTTCAATCAAAAAGCACCTCACGCCGGGCAAGGCCCTCTATTTCTCCCACGGCTTCGGCATCACCTATAAGGAGCGCACGGGCATCGTGCCCCCGGCCGACGTGGACGTGATCCTGATCGCCCCGAAAGGCTCGGGAACCTCGCTGCGGCGCATGTTCCTCCAGGGCCGCGGACTCAATTCGAGCTATGCGGTGTTCCAGGACGCCACGGGCCGCGCCTTCGAACGCGTCGTGGCGCTGGGCATCGGCGTGGGTTCGGGCTACCTGTTCGAAACCGACTTCAAGCGCGAGGTCTACTCCGACCTCACGGGCGAGCGCGGCACGCTGATGGGCGCCATCCAGGGCATCTTCGCCGCCCAGTACGACACGCTGCGCGCCAACGGCCACACCCCCTCGGAGGCCTTCAACGAAACGGTCGAGGAGCTGACCCAGTCGCTCATGCCGCTGGTCTCGGAGAACGGCATGGACTGGATGTACGCCAACTGTTCGACCACGGCCCAGCGCGGCGCGCTGGACTGGTGGAAGAAGTTCCGCGACGCCACGAAACCCGTCTTCGAAGAGCTGTACAGGGAGGTGGCCGCCGGCAACGAGGCCCAGCGTTCGATCGACCTGAACAGCAAACCCGACTACCGCGAGAAGCTCAACGAGGAGCTGCGCGAGATGCGCGAAAGCGAGATGTGGCAGACCGGCGCCGTCGTGCGCAAGCTGCGTCCCGAAAACAACTGACACAAGGCAAGGCCCTGAAAAAGGCCGGCGGCAGCAGTCGCCGGCCTTTTTCGCGCAATTCGGTTTTGCACCCGTTCAATTTTTATGTATCTTTGCCTGCCGGAACACCGACAATCCAAACAAAACTACTCAATATGTACAGCCATGACAACCGGGTGGTCATCACCCTCGACGCCGGCGGCACGAACCTCGTTTTCGGCGCCATGCAGGCCAACAAATTCATTGTGGAGCCGATCACCCTCCCGTCGCATGCCGAGAACCTCGACAAATGCCTCGCGACGATGGTCGAAGGGTTCCAGGCCGTCATCGACCGTCTGTCCGAAAAACCCGTAGCCATCAGTTTCGCATTCCCCGGCCCGGCCGACTATCCGAACGGCATCATCGGCGGTTATCTGCCCAACTTCCCGTCGTTCCGCGAAGGCGTGGCGCTGGGTCCGTTCCTCGAAGCGAAATTCGGCATCCCGGTATACATCAACAACGACGGCGACCTGTTCGCCTACGGCGAGGCGCTGGGAGGCGCCCTGCCCGAGGTCAACGCCCGGCTCGAAGCACTGGGAAGCCCGAAGAAATACAAAAACCTCGTCGGCTACACCTTCGGCACGGGACTCGGCGTGGGCCTTGTGATCGACAACCGGCTGAACCGCGGCGACAACTCATGCGTCGAGACGTTCTGCCTGCGTCACAAGAAAATGCCCGAAATCATCGTCGAGGACGGGGCGTCGATCCGTGCCGTGAAACGCGTCTACGGCGAAGCTTCGGGCGACGTGAACCACACCTTCGAACCGAAAGATATCTGCGAAATCGCCGAGGGTAAACGCCCGGGAGATGTCGAGGCCGCGAAGAAGGCTTTTGCCGAAATGGGCGAGATCGCCGGCGACGCCATGGCTACGGCCGTGACGCTGGTGGACGGCCTGATCGTCATCGGCGGCGGCATCACAGCGGCCCGCAAATGGATCATGCCCAGCCTGCTGAACGAGCTGCGTTCGAAGATGCACCAGCTCAACGGCAACGAGTTGAACCGCGTGCAGATGAAGGTTTACGATCTGGACGACGAGACGGAGTTCCGCGAATTCGCCAAGGGCGCGCAGCGGCCCCTGAAAGTCTACGGCACGGACCGCTACGTGGCCTACGACCCGCAAAAACGCATCGGCGTGACCATTTCGAAACTCGGCGCGAGCCAAGCCATTTCGGTCGGAGCATACGCTTTCGCCTTGAGCCAGCTCGACACGGAAAACGCATAAAATAGATCGACCATGTATAAATTTCAACCGATTCTGAAATCCCTGATCTGGGGCGGCGAGAAGATCGCCCCTTACAAGGGAATCGCCACCGACCAGCGCAACATCGGCGAAAGCTGGGAGCTTTCGGGCGTCAAGGACAACGAGTCCGTCGTCGCCGAAGGCCCCGAAGCCGGGACATCGCTCCCGGAACTGATCGCCCGCCACGGCGCGGCGCTGTTGGGCAAAGCCAACTACGGGCGTTTCGGCGAGGAGTTCCCGCTGCTGATCAAGTTCATCGACGCCCGGCAGGACCTCTCGATCCAGGTGCACCCGAACGATGAGCTGGCATGGGAACGCCACAAATCCAAGGGCAAGACCGAAATGTGGTACGTGGTGTCGGCGGATAAGGACGCGCACCTGCGTTCGGGCTTCTCGAAGCAGGTAACGCCGGCCGAGTACGAGGCCAGCGTCGGGGACAACACCATCACGGACATCCTGGCCGACTACAAGATCGCACCGGGCGACGTGTTTTTCCTGCCCGCGGGACGTGTGCACTCGATCGGCGCGGGGTCGTTCATCGCCGAAATCCAGCAGACCTCGAACATCACCTACCGCATCTACGATTTCAACCGCCGCGATGCCAACGGCAACACCCGCGAACTGCACACCGAACTGGCGAAGGGCGCCATCGACTACACCGTGCTGCCCGATTACCGGACGCATTACGAGCCGGCGCAGGACACGCGCGTGGAGCTGGTGTCGTGCCCTTATTTCACCACGTCGCTCTACGATCTGACCCGCCCCGAGACGCTCGACCTCGCGTCGCTCGACTCGTTCGTCGTGGCGATCTGCATCGAGGGCTGCGGCACGCTCACCGACGACAGCGGCGCAGCGGTTCCGGTGCACCAGGGCGAAACGGTCCTGATTCCGGCTTCGGCCCGTTCGCTCGCCTTCACGCCCGACGGCGGCATGAAGATTCTGACAAGCTGGATCGGCTGATCCGCCTCTTCGGCTCAACGAAAAAACTCCGGCCTGCGAAAATGCAGGCCGGAGTTTTTCGTTACGGCAAGCCGGAATTACTCCGCCTTGAACCACGCCTTCGTGTCGTAGGTCGCTCCTGCACCCGTCTTCACCACCGAAGCGTCGACCGGGAAATACCCCTTCGCCGCATCCATCGAAGAGAACGGAGCTTCCACGCCGTCGCCCATCTGGTTGTTTGCAGGCGTGTAGCTTCCGGTATGCTTCGCCGACCAAAAATTCGTATCGCTGACCGGCGCGGTGTAGAGGTAATTATAGGTTACCTCCGCCTTGTCAGCCGTAAATCCGGCCGTGTCATACACACCCGTCAGATAATTTTTCGCGGTAACACCGGTATAATACCCGACATTCTTGGTCACGGTCAGCCCTGCGAGGACATAAGCCCGGATCATAATGTTCGGCTGGTAAATGTTATAAATCGTATTGTTCGTCACCTCGACCTGAAGCCGGGTCGTCTGGAATGCCTGCGACCTGTCCCCGCAGTTGATCAGGTAGTTCTGCAAAGGCGTTTCGGCATAAAATACGTTGTTATCCAGACGAATCAACTGCTGCGTATGCGCGTCCTTCGCCTTGGTCGAATAGAACGGCTTGTTGGCGACGGTCATCTTCACGATCGAATTCCCGAAATAGACACTCTTGAAATTCTGCGTATTGTGCGAATCGTAAACCACATTGTAGGCGGCATCCACGGTACAATCCTCGACATGCAGCGTCGGATCATAGGTGGCATTGGTCGTCGTAAAGAGGTTGTAATTGCCCGAGGCTGCGATATGCAGGTTCTTGAAAGCCGCATTGTACTTGCAACGCAGTTCCGGCCCGGAGATCGTCGCCTGCGCACGTTCGGGATAACGGCCGATCAGCACGATGTCGCCCATATTGATCGACGCGCCCGAAATCGTGAACGACAGATCGGCAGCATCGGAGTTGTCGACGAAAATCAAACCTCCGGCCGTAATGATCGCAGCGGTCAGTTCGGACGGCTTGAGCAGCTGCGCTTCCGGATAGACCGTCTTATTGATCGTCAGGTCGCCCAGCGCGATGTCTTTCCCGTCCTGATAATCCTGATAGTAGTCCGTCTCGGCGGTAACGGGAGCCGCCGCCGTCGTGTTCTGCACGCTTGCCACCTCGCTCGTCAGATCGCCGGCATAGGCGACCACGTAGATCGTATAGGCCGTATTGGCTTCGAGATTCCCGACCGTCACGCCCGTACCCGCACCGGCCGTGCCTTCGGCAAGAACCCTGGCGGCGTCGGGAGCCGCTTCCGTCGATTTGAGGCAGAGGTATTTCCAGCCGTCGGCATTGGCCGAGGGCGCAACGTCGAAGGTCAGCGCCGACTGCGTGGGCTCGACCGTCGCGGAGTTGGTCACCGCAACCGTCGGAGCGGCGGGAGCCGTTCCGGTGCTCTCGACCTGGATTTTGGCCACCGTCGAAAGCCCGCCGGCCGCAAAGGCCTCGATCGCCACGTCCTTCGACGTGTCGGCCGTGGCGCGGGTCACGGCTGCGGGGGCCGTCACGATCAGTTCGGCCCTCTCATCCACGGCATCGGTCAGGCGTGCCGACCAGCCCTCGGGAGCCGACAGTTTCACCTGCTCGACACCTCGGATCTCCACCACGAAACGCTTGGTGGCCCCGGCGTCGAACGTCTGCACGCCCTCGGTCGGCGTGACGATCCGGCAGAAGAAATCGCTCACGATCGGAATGCGCAGTTCCTCGCCGCCGAGCAGCCTGATATAGAGGTCGCCGCCGTCGACCTTCACCTCCTCGAAGAACTTGTCGGTCACCGTACCCGAGCCGATGGCCTTGACGGGCTGACCCTTGGTGTCCTTCACATTTTCGAAGGAGGTGCCGCCGTCGTAGCTCACCTGCCAGTAACCGGTGGCCTCGTCGATGCGGAACCGGGGCGTCGTGCCGTCCTCGGCCACGGCCTTCACGCCGAGCGAGGTGAACGTGGCTCCGTTGTCGATCGACACCTGCCACTCGCCCTTGTCGTTGATCGAGACGATCGGAATCACGGCCTCGGCCTCGCTGCCCTGCACCAGTTCGATGGTCTCGCCGTTGGTCAGCGTGATGAGATATTTGCCATCGGAGGTCTCGACCTTGGAGATCGTGGCGCCGCCGTAGAGTTTCTGCAACGCCTCGATGTTGCCATTCAGCGCGTCGACCTGCGTTTCGAGCGCCTGCACGCGGCTCTTCAGGTCGTCGATCGCATCCCACAGGTCGTCGTTGTTGTCGCACGACTGGAAAACCGCAGCCAGCGCGACGAAGATCAGGATCAGATACTTTTTCATAATATGTTTGGTTTTTTATTCTATTTCAAAGAATTGAGCCATGCGGGGACATACCCTAACCGCTGGCGCAGCTGCGCTTCGTAGAGCGACAGCGGCTCGACGGCCGCGCCGTTGCTTTCGAGGTATTTCACCTGTTCGGCGCTCTCGTCGAAGGTGACCGCCGCGCCGTGGAATCCGACGATGATCGGCGGCATGGTCTTCCACCACTTGTCCGAGGAGAGCCACCACTTGAACGGTTCGGCCCCGAAATCGTGCGCCGCACGCGTGGCGTTCAGATTCCAGATCGTCAGGTCGCCCAGGTGGTTGGGCACGTTGGTTTCGTCGCCGCCGAAACGCCATTGCACGAATCCGCCCGTGCAGCGGTCGACGAGCGTGGCGCGCGGCTGCCTGGAATGCGACTCGAAGAAGGCGTCGTCACCCCACGTGTTGTTCCACAGCACGGCCCCCAGCGAGGTGTTCGACACACCCGAGGCGTGGTACTGTCCGGCGTTTTCGAAATACCCCGTGCTCGTATAGGGCGGCGAGACAGCCTGCCCGCGGCTGCGGTCGCAGACCTTGCCGATGAAGATGCGCGACGAGGACTGCGAGCGCACGCCCGAGTGGCCGCGGTTGCCGCTGATCTCTATGTCGTAGGCCGAGCAGTTGGCGCTCGACACGATCGACAACGCCTCGCTGACGCCTCTGAAATCGACGCGGCGAATCCACGAATCGGTCAGACGCATCATGTTGAGCGGCTTGTAGGCCCCGTCGTCCTCCCACGAAGCGTGGTGGCCGAAGTTCTCCTTCGAGCGGCCCTCGAACGTGAGGTCCTCGACGCCGACATGTTCATAATGGGGGTATTTGCGGATTTTCCAGCCCCATTTGGCCTCCACGGCGTACATGATCGGTTCGGCGAAGGTCACGCGGTTGCCGCTTACGGAAGCCACCTGGTGATAGTCCTCGACCGTAATGGTCTGAATATCGGTCATGTTTCCCTCGACCCGGTGCGGCGCCAGCTCCTGCGCCACCAGCGTCGGGTCGTTGTTCGAAAGCGAAAGGCACACCCAGTCGCCCTTCCCGATGCCGGCCGCCGAAGCCACCTCCACCGAGAACGTGCCGCGTGCGGCGTCGCCCGTCACCGTCGTGAGGTCCGAAAGTCCCGAATTGTGCTTGATATTGATCATCATGGGCGACGACCACATCTGCTCCGAGTTGTTCGGCAGGTTGGGCGTGTCCATGACGAGCGTCGTCTTGCCGCGGCCCGCGCCCTTGAGCACGAAATACCCACCGCGAATGAAAATCTCCTCGCTGCGGTTGTTCCCCTTCGAATCGGTGTATTTCTGGTTGGCGGAGGTTGGGTCCACCACGTTGTCGTCGTCGTTGTGGAGGACGAAACGCCCCTCGGGGAAATAGATCACCGCCCGGGCATTGGCATTCGCGAGGTTCGCCCCCGCATCGCTCCGCCCGGAGAGTTTCAGCTCCTTGAGCAGCGCTGCCAACGCCCCGCGCGAGGACCTGACGCCCGTGGGATCGGCGCCGTAGTCGACGACGTTGTAAACCTTGTAGCCCAGTCCCCAGACATCGGCCGGAGCCTCCTCGCCGTGCTTGTAACCGGCATACGAATAATCGAGCAGGACGTTATCCGCAGTTCCGGCCTTAAAATTCCGCCATGCCAGAGCGGCGTTGACATCCACCTGCTCGTCGAGCAGCGTCACATTCAGCGTGACGAGTTTCCGGTATTTCCTGTCCGAATAGACCGTCACCGAGACCGCCGCCTGCTGCGAAGCGGCGTCGAACGTCGCGGGAGCCTTGACCGTCAGCGTCGTCTCGCCAAGCACGGCCGTCCAGCCCGCAGGAGCGTCGATCACCGCCTCGGCGACGTTGTTCTGCACGACCTCGAAAGCCCGGGTCTCCCCGAGGCGGAAAGTCTCGTTGTCGGAAGCCGTCACCGTCAGTCCGAAATCGTCGAAGACGGGAAGCGTGAGTTTTTCGCCGTCGAGCAGTTCGACCGCCAAAAGTCCGGTCGTCGCGTCGTAAGTCACCGACTTGAAAGCCGAACTGTAACTGACAACGACTTTATCCCCCAAGGCATTGACCGGCTGTCCGTTTTGCAAAAGCGGCGCGTAGGTCGCCCCGCCGTCGAGGCTCACGAGCCACTCCCCGTCGGCCGAAACCTTCAGCTGCGGGGTGACGCCCTCGGCGCCGGGCTTATGGTCGCCGCCCGAAACGGGCCATGCCGAAACGTACTCTCCGCCGACCTTCAGCCGCTCGGAAGTGGCTCCGCCGTCGAGGCTCACGGTCCAGTAGCCCTCGGCGTCGATGCCCATGACGGGAACCAGCGCCTCGATCTTCTCACCGAGGATGACGGGCAGCCGGGTTCCGTCGCTCAACTCGATCTCGTACCCCTTTGCGTTGGGTTCGATCCCGACGATGATCGTCGACTCGTCCATCAACTTGTGGAGCGCCACGATGGAGGTGTTCACGCTGCCGATCTTCGCCTCCAGCGCAATCACCCGGTCGCGCAGGCTCCCGATCTCGTCGCGGATGCCGTCGGTGTTCTCACACGATTGCAGCACAAAGGCCGAGGCCGCTGCAATCCACAAAAACAATTTATTCATATCCGATTGATTGTTAGTTATTCGTATCATAGGGAACCACGTCGGACAAGACGCCCTCGCGGAACCACACGTCGTCGTTGTCGCGCAGCAACACGGCCAGTTCGCGGCACAGCGCGGCGAACAGCGCGGGATGCTCCTCCGGCGCGAGGTTGTGCAGCTGGTAGGGATCGGCCGTATCGTCGAACATCAGCACGCGTTCGAGCGTCCCGTCGCGGCCGATGCGCAGCTCCATCGTATGCGCTGCGGTCTTCACGCCGCGCGCCTGGGCGAAGAAACCGCGGACCAGGCCGTCGGCATCGCGCCCGCCGTCGAGGTTGCGCATGTAAAGGGCTGCGCGCGGGCGTTCGGGCTGCACGGCGTCCTGCCGCAGCACGGCCGAGTAGTCGCGCCCCTCGACACTCGCGGGAATCCGCTCCCCGAGGCCCGCCAGCCCCAGCAGCGTCGGCATGATGTCGGGCGTCGAGAGCAGCAGATCGTCCACACGGTGCGGCACCCGCCCCGGATAGCGCACCAGAAAGGGAATGTTCAGCGACTCGCGCCAGATCGAGTTCTTGGGGTCGTCGGTCGAATGGCTGGTCATCGTCTCGCCGTGGTCCGAAGCGAAGACCACGATCGTGTTCTCCGTAAGCCCCGCCCTGTCCAGCGCAGCGAGCAGGCGGCCGAACTCACGGTCGATACCGCTCACGTTGGCGAAATAGTAACGCACGGCGGCGGCCTTGGCCATCGTCGTGTCGGCGTTGTCGCGCACGAGCAGTTCGGTCAGCGACTTGTCCTTGTAACGTTCATACCCTTCCAGGTCGCAGTCGTCGGTCGAAGCGTAGGGCGAATGCGGCGGATTCATGCCGATCATCATCAGGAACGGTTTTTCGGGATCGCGCACGCCGCCCTTGTTTTCGATATATTCGATGGCTTTCGAAACTTCGTGCCGCGGCGACCACTCGTCGACATCGTGACGGTTGCCGTCGGTGTCCCAGTAATGGGGATGCTTGTGCACGTCGTAGGTGCCGTAGGAGTACCAGTAGTTGAACCCGTGGCGGCGTTCGGGCGGCGTGTAGGCGTCCCACTCGGGAACGGCGTCGCTGACGTAGGTTCCCGGACGCTGGGGGTTGTTCTTCGTCGGGAAGTCGGCGTGCAGCTTGCCGATATAGGCGCAGTCGTAGCCCGCCGCCGAGAAGACGTCGCCGATACACTCGGCGTCCTCGCGCAGCGAACTTTCGGGACGCTCCGACATGCAGTTCAGCACCACGCCGTTCCGCTCGGGATACATGCCCGAAAGCAACATGCCCCGGTGGGGGCTGCTCACGGGGAAATTGCTCACCGCCTCGGTCAGCACCGTGGCTTCGCGGGCGAAGCGGTCGAGGTTGGGCGTTGCGACCGGATCGCCCTTCCACCCCACCTCGGCGGCGAACTCCGGATCGCTCCAGAACCCCAGCGAGGAGTTGCGATACTGGTCCGGAAATACGTAGATCACGTTGGGGCGCCCGGCCTCCGACTGCCCGCAGGCCGTCAGGGCGAGGCCCGCAAACGGAATTGCAATTCTAATTTTCAACATCGTGTCTTATTTCATTTCAATCAGGTTCACTTCGCGCGTCGCACCTTCGCGGCACGTGAAGATCAAAGCGGTGTTTTCGCCCGCGGGTTCGATCCGGCACTCTGGCGTATCGCCCTCCGGCCGCCAGCGGCCGCGGATCACGACCTCCAGCTGCGACTCTCCCGAGGGATTGTCGATCCACTTGCGGGAGTAGACGCTCCGCTCGGCGCGCCTGCCGTCGGCATCGAACACCTCGTCGCTCGGCCCCTCGTAGAACCGCAGGTCGGGGTCCGCAGCGCTCACCGTCAGCCCTTCGCCATCCCCGCCGATCATCACCAGCGAAGGCAGCGAAACGCTTTCCAGCAGCCCCTCGCCCACCTTACCGGGGGCGAAGAGCGCATAACCCACCGCGCCCGACAGCCTGTCGCGCAGGATATGGGCCGAGGCGTCGCGGCGCAGCACCTCGTAGGGAAGTTCCCGCGCGTAGCGGGCCGTCTCTTCGTCCGAAGCGTGCACGGCCAGCATGTATTCGTACCCGCCGCCGCTGACGGACCCGCTGCCGTGGTCGATCCAGGCCGTCGCAAAATTATTTTCGGTCGGAGCGTCGGTCTCCTCGTCGAGCGAACGCTGAAGTGATTTCGAAACGACTACCCTACCTTTCGGCACGAAGTAAGCGTTGCGCAGGTTGTCGCGCAGGACGGCGCCGCCCGCAAGTTCGGCCCGGTAGGGGAACTGCGTCACCGCCTCGCCGTTCACGACGAGCGGATCGGCCACGTCCACCAGAAAATTCTGGAACAGCGTCGTATGCACACCGCCCTCGGCCTTGTTTTCGATGTCGGAACCCATACAGACGATGCGGTTGTCGAAGAAAAACCACGACTTGCGCGCCCGCAACGAACCGTTGTATTTGTCGTGCTCGTGGAGTTCCATCGCGAACACCCCGTCGCGGCCCCTGTGGCTGACGCCTCCGGCGAAGGCCTCGTCGGAGAGGAGCATCTCCTCGTAGCCCGACGCGGTGTCGACGTTCCGGATGTCGGCCTTCATCCGCTCCATCGGGATTTCGAGCGCCGTCGTCCCGGGAATGTGCCGCCAGTCCCAGCCCTCCTGCCGGAACCCGCTGCCGAAGGCGCTCACGGGATCGCCGTCTGCAAGCAGCTGCATGCTGCCGTGCGTCAGGTAGCGGCCGTAGTGGTTGGCTCCCTGGTAAATCTCCGCCGACCAGAGATAGCGGCTGTGGCCCGCGACGGTCACCAGCCAGTCGGCGCGCCGGTGCGACACCGAGGCATTGTAGCCGTAGACGCGGTTCCCCGCAGGCGAAGGTTCGGGAGCGAAACCCTTTTCAGCGAACAGCCGCGTATAAGCGTCTTTCCCTTGGGCCACACGCAGGTAGGCGGCGGCCAGCTCCGGGTCGATCTCCCCGCGGCCGTCGGGCGTACCCGCGACGGCCAGCCGGGCATAATGCCACGGGACCAGTTCTCCGCGGCCGTCGGGATGACGGCCCGAAAGGGCCAGCGGAAACGACCGCAGGTTGCAGTAGAAGCGCATTTCGAGCAGCGCGCGTTTCAGAACGGCATGGCTTTCGGCGCTCACCGCGAACTGCGTCTTCGACAACAGCCACACGGCATTCACGGCCCCGCCGCTGAACCCGTCCACGGCATAGGCCGGGTAGTGGCGCCGGTGGTGGAAGACCGTGCCGTCGCTCTTGAAGCAGGGTCCGGTCCCCTCGGTGACCTTATATCCGTTGTCGACCCAACGGGAGAACGCCTCCAGCCAGGCCGCCTTCACCGGGGTGTCCGGGAGCATCACGATGCTCGCCAGACGGCCGACGAGCGAGGTGTTGAACGCGTCGATGTCCATTCCCGGCTCCGCCGGCGGAAGTTTCACCTCGCCCACGCCCGAAAACCACTCCATAGCCTGCTGCACGTCGTGTTCCAGCCCGGCGCGACGCAGCACGTCGCGCATGATGACGGGAGCCGTGTAAAAATTGCGCATGCTGTACCCCAGGTGGTGCAGGGTTCCCTGCGCACTTCCCGCGGCGAAGCCCTGATCCAGAAGATGCCGCGTCAGCAGCACATACATCCGTTCCAGCTCCGCCCGCTCGGCGGCGTCCGCAGCGGCATCGTGGGCCACGGCGACCTGGAACAGGAAGTCGTTGTATTTGCGCAGCGTCTGGCCGTTGTCGTTGAACAGTTTGCCGACATCGGGATGGCCCAGATTGATATAGGTCTCGGCATAGCGCACGAACCAGATCGGCTTGCCCCGAAGCGTCCCGTCGGGATTTTCCGCAATGCCGTATGCGTCGAAGCGTTTGCGCAGGGTCTTCATCGCCATCGGCTTCCGGCCTTCGAGCAGCAGTTCGCGCAGACGCCGTTCGACGGTCGCCATATCGCGCCGCTCCCCCTCACCGACCGCGGCGGGGAGTGCGGGCATCGGATTGCGCCACGATTGCAGCAGCGTGAGCCAGTGGCTCGTGGTCGCGGCGTTGATGAACGGCGCCTGGAAATCGGCCGTATGGTGCCGCACGTCCTGAAACGAGGAGAGAATCAGGTGGTCGAAATACAACTCGCCCCGTTCGACGCCCTCCGCCGTGACGACCAGTTCGTCCATCCCCTCCTCGGGCCGGCCCTGCATGTCGCGGTCGAAAGCCACCCATGCCCCGCGCCAGCCGGTGAACTCCAGTCCGTAGTCGAACCACGCGCAGGTGCGCCCCTCCTTGCGGAACTCGAAACGCAGTTTCCCGTCGAGCGCCTTCGGGGCGTAGACCCAGAACACGAAGGTCGAAACGGAGGTCTCCCTGGGATTGGGATTTTCCGACAGATAACCCACCGGGGATTCGATGCGCACCCGGGCGCCCGTCCGCGACCATTGCCAGCGGAGCGCGTGGGCGCCGTGCTTGTAATGGTGGCCCGAGACGGACAGCGACGAGCCTTCCGACGCCGTGAAAGGCGCCGCAGACTCCTCGAACGAAAGAATCCGCGCATCGGCGACCTCCCGCACCGACTGCGCCGGTGCGGCCCACGACCACACCGACGCAGCGGCGAGAAACAACAGTTTATACATGGGCGTCCGGTTTAAAACAAAGGTTCGCCCGCCTCCACACGGCCCTTGCGGATCAGCGCCTCAAGGAAATAGTAATCTGCGTAGTTCAGCGGCACGTCGATATTGCTGCCGTGCGGGATGCTGCCCACGGAGTGCATCAGCAGGAACCCGCCGTTGCCGCCCACCGGAGCGCGGTAGGCCGGCGACGAGAGCGACTCGACGATCCGGTCGGCCTTCTGCTTATACAGCCCGTCCCCCGTATAGGTGTACATTTCGTAGAACGCCGAAGCGATGATGGCCGCCGTCGAGACGTCGCGCGGTTCATTGGGAATGTTCGGCGCATCGTAGTCCCAGTAGGGAACCAGATCGGCGGGCATGTTCTTGTCGCCCAGCATGAAACCGGCCACCTTCCGCGCATGGTCGAGGTAGCGTTTGTCGCCCGTGTAACGGTAGCAGGCCGTATAGCCGTAGACGGCCCATGCCTGTCCGCGCGCCCACGCCGAATCGTCGGCATAGCCCTGCGCCGTGCAGCGTCCGCGCACGTCGCCCGTCGTCAGGTCGTAGTCCACGACGTGATAGCAGCTGTAATCGTCGCGGAAGTGCTCCTTCATCGTTCGGTCGGCATGCTTCACCGCGATATTATAATAGGTGCTGTCGCCCGAAAACTCCGTGGCCTTGAACATCAGTTCGAGATTCATCATGTTGTCGATGATCACCGGGCACTGCCAGCCGCGCTCGCCCTGCCAGCCGCGGTCGGCGTCCCACGACTGGATGACGCCCGGCACCGGCCGGAAACGCGTCGCGAGCGACTTGGCCGTCTGGACGATCACATCCTCGTAGCCGGGTATGTTTTTCAGCCGCAGTCCGTTGCCATAGCTGTCGTAGACCATGAAGCCCACGTCGTGATGCCATTGCAGGTACTGCACCGAATCGAGGATCTCGGTATGCTTCCGTGCGCGCGCGGCCCATGCCTCGTCGCCCGTCAGTTCGTACATGTACCACAGCGTCCCGGCGAAGAAACCGCTCACCCAGTCGTCGACGGGCACGTAGTCGATCCGCCCGTTCTTCCAGGTCGAGGGGATGCGGATCACACCGCCCGTCTCGCTCGAATCGGCCAGCATGCCGATCTGCTTTTCGGCGACGGCGATGTTTTCGTCAATGATCGAAGCGCGCTTCGAAGGCTGCGAGCAGGCGGCAGCCCCTGCCAGGAGGAGCGCGACGGTCGCATATTTAAATAAGGTCTTCATAAATTAGGTGATTAACATGATTATTTTGGTAAACCAAATCAGCTTTTCGGACAAAGGTAAAGTTTTTTTCGGACTTGCAACATATTTTAATAATCTTTTCTGATGAATGTAAAATTTTTATTATTTTCTCTTTGAAAAATTTTGGCGAACCAATTTCTTTATTTATTTTTGACCAAATATGAATCTATGAAAAATATGTTAAAACACGCTGTACCAGCGATTTGGATACTATTCAGCACGCTTTGGGGCCAGCATGCCGCTGCGGCAATCGACGCCAAAATCAGTTTCGAAACGGAAATTCCCAAGGCTTTTGTATGCGGCGAAAACAGCACGGCCGAATTGAGCGGCCTCCACTACAAGGACGGGAACCGTTCGCTGCGCTGGTCGTGGAGCGCGCCGTCGACGCTCCGCTTCAACGACTTCGGACAGCTGATGCGCTCGCTGCGGGTCAAGGGCGCGGGCGTCATGCTCTGGATCTACAACCCCAGGGCCGTCGACGCCGACATGCGATTCTCGTTCGAGACGCCCACCGGCGAAGTCCCCTACCGGTTCGATTTCCACATGGATTTCACGGGCTGGCGCGCCTGCTGGATCAAGTACAACGACATGCCGGGCGACCACGCCTCGCAGCAGGTATCCCGGCTGACGATCTCGACGCCCGCCGGGGTCGAAAGCGGCGAGCTGTTCCTCGACCGCCTGACCTTCTCCGAGGTCAAGCTCCACGACCAGATCACCCCCGACAAGCAGATTCCCGGCAACAACTGCAATCTCTCTCGCGAATTGTGGCACTGGGCGCGCCTCTGGGAGTGGGAGCAGTACGAATACGAAGAGCCGCTGCGCGACGTCACGCCCGCGGAAAAGGCCCAGCTCGACGCCGTGAAATCGCGCATCGAAAGCATCGTCGCGGCCAACATGTCGAGCGCCAACTACATCAACGGCACGATCATCCCGCGCGCCCGGGCGACCTTCGAAAAGGCCGCGATCCGCCGCACCGACGACGGCGGGATCATCGGCGCCCCGCTGCTCTCGAACGACGAGTGCAACCGCCCGAAAGGCGAACTGCGCCTGGACGACATCGAGAACATGCTCAACGCCTTCGCGCTGAACAGCCATATCAACAACGATCCGAAATACGACGACGATTTCTTTCTGGTGATGGACCACGCCATCGACCAGGGCTTCGCCTTCGGCCACGGCAACGGAACCAACCACCACTACGGCTACAACATACGCAAGATCTACGACGCCATGTGGCTCATGCGCGACAAGATCGCCGCACGCGGCAAGACCGACGAATACGTCAAGGTGCTGGCCTACTGGAGCGGCCTGGCGGAGACCCGCAAACCCTACGTCTACGGCCGCGACGAGCTGCTCGACTCGTGGCACACGCTGCTCATCCCCAAGATCGTCAGCGCGCTGATGCTGCCCGACGAGGCCGAACAGTACCGCGCCATGAAGAGCCTCGGCGTATGGCTCTCGGGGAGCCTCGGCTTCACGCCGGGCACCATCGGCGGCATCAAGCCCGACGGCACGACCTTCCACCACGGCGGCTTCTACCCCGCCTACTCGACCGGCGCGTTCGCCATGATCGGCTACTTCTGCAAAGCAACCCGGGGAACGGATTTCACCCTCTCGGAGCAGGCGCGCCGCAACTTCAAGCTGGCGCTGATGACCATGGCCAGCTACACCGATCTGCGCGACTGGGGACTCGGCCTGGCCGGCCGCCATCCCTTCGGCAAGAACGGCCGCATCCCCGACGCCGACGTCAACGCATTCGGTTATCTGGCCGCGCTGGGCGACCTGACAGGCAGCGGCAAGGGCGCAGACCCCGAACTGGCGGGCGCCTACCTGCGCCTGAAAGGCACGGACAAGGAGTTGAACAGCCTCTTCAGGAAAGAGGGGATTTCGGCGGGTCCCACGCCCTCGGGATTCTTCGTCTATAACTACGGGGCCGCGGGCATCCACCGCCGCGGCGACTGGATGGTGACGCTCAAAGCATTCAACACCGATGTCTGGGGATCGGAGATTTATACCAAGGACAACCGCTACGGACGCTACCAGAGCTACGGTTCGGCGCCGATCATCGGTTCGGGCAATCCCGTCTCAGCCGCGGCGAGCGGATTCGTGCAGGAGGGCTGGGACTGGAACCGCGTGCCGGGCGCCACGACCATCCACCTGCCCTACCCCGAACTGGAAAGCCCGCTGCCGGGGACGCTCATGGAGCGCAACCCCGAGCGCTTCTCGGGCGCCTCGTCGCTCGAAGGCCGCAACGGTATTCTGGCCCTGCACTTCGTCGAAAAGGACCGCAAGAACTTCACCCCCGGGGCCACGGCGTACAAATCCGTCTTCTGCTTCGACAACCGGATGGTCTTCCTCGGCAGCGGCATCGACAACGACAACCAGGCATACCCCACCGAAACGACGCTTTTCCAGCTGCGGATGGACAGCCCGGCCGAACAGATAGAAGTCGACGGCGAGCTTTACGACGCTTTCCCGCTCAACCTCTCCAGAGGAGGCGAGCGGCTGGCGCTCTCCGACACGAAGGGCAATTTCTACGTGGTGAAGAACGCCGCAGCGGTGAACATCACCAAAAAGGAGCAGACCTCGCCCAACGACAAGACCCGCGCACCCCAGACGGGCAACTTCGCCACGGCCTGGATCGACCACGGCCGCGCCCCCAAGCAGGCCGCCTACGAATATGCGGTCTACATCCAGCCCACGAACAAGGAGATCACGCGCCTGATCAAGAAAGACGGCTACGAAGTGCTGCGCCGGGACAACACGGCCCACGTCGTGAAGGACCTCGCCACGGGCATCACGGGCTACGTCTGCTTCGGGGAATACACGGGCCAGGGGCTTGTGCGCAAGGCGACCGGAGAGTCGATCGTCATGGAGCGCACCGACACGGACGGACAGGTCGTGATGAGCGTCTGCACGCCCGACCTCGGCCTCACGGAGAAGACCTACACCACGCGTCAGGAGAGCCGCCCCATCGAAAAAGAGGTGCTTTTGGACGGCGCATGGGAGCTTGCCGCACAATATCCCGGCGTGGAGGCCGTTTCCCACGACACCGGAACGCTGCTGAAGATAACCTGCCGCCACGGACAGCCCGTGGAGTTCCGGCTCAAGAAGAAATAACCATTTTCACCCACAACCTGATTTATTTATGAAAAAAGCACTTAAACGCATGGCCGCGGCAGCGCTGGTGACCCTATCGGTACTCCGGGGGGGGGACGCCTTTGCGCAGAACGCCGTGGACGGACGCGTGGTTGACGCCAACGGTGCACCGCTGGTGGGCGTAACCGTCCTGATCAAGGGGACGCAGTCGGGAACGGCCACGGGCGCCAACGGCAGCTACTCGATCAAGGCCCGGGAGGACCAGACGCTGGTCTTCTCCTATCTGGGCTACACGACCGTCGAGGAGTATGTCGGCAAACGCACGGCGATCAACGTCAAGATGACCGAAGAGGCGTCGCAGATCGGCGCCGTCGAGATCGTCAACATCGGCTACGGAACCACCACGCGGCGCGACCTCACCGGCTCGGTGGCCAAGGCCGACCTGGGAACGATGATGAAGGCCAACGTCACCAACTTCGACCAGGCGCTGGGCGGACGCATCGCCGGCGTGGTCGTCACCACGGGCGACGGCTCGCTGGGCGCCGAAGCCAATATCACCATCCGCGGAAACAACTCGCTCACGCAGAGCAACGCCCCGCTCTACATCATCGACGGATTCCCGTCCGAAGGGTCGTTCGCCGCGTCGATCAACCCCGCCGACATCGAGTCGATCGACGTGCTGAAAGACGCTTCGGCGACCGCCATCTACGGAGCGCGCGGAGCCAACGGCGTCATCGTGATCAACACCAAACGCGGCAACGAGGGCAAGCCCACGGTGAACTTCAGCGCCTCGTTCTCCCTGAACAAGATCGCCAACAAGGCCGACCTGATGGACTCCTACGAATTCGTCCGGCTTCAGAGCGAACTGATCAGCGAGGAGACGATGAACAAGAGCTATTTCAGCGAGGGACTGACGCTCGACGACTACCGCCACATCCCGGGCATCGACTGGCAGGACCAGCTCTACCGCACGGCTTTCCAGCAGAACTACAACGTCTCGCTCTCGGGCGGCAACAAGGAGGGGCTGCGCTACAACGTGGGCTTCTCGGCGCTCGACCAGGACGGCATCATCATCCGTTCGAACTTCCAGCGCTACCAGGGCAAGGCCAACTTCACGCTGCCCATCTCGAAAAAACTCACGCTGAACGCCAACGCCAACTATTCGCGCACGGCGACCAACGGCGTGACCCCCACCACGGCGCAGACCACCTCGTCGTCGTCGGGCTGGCTGATGTACTCGGTCTGGGGCTACCGCCCCGTAACGCCTCCCGGGCAGGACATCCTCGACTCGATGCTCGACGAAGCCGTAGACGGATCGAACGACTACCGCTTCAACCCGGTGAAGACCGCCAAGAACGAATACCGCAAGACGCTGGTGGACTACCTCAACGCCAACCTGGCGCTGACGTGGAAGATCACCCCCGACCTGACGTTCAAGACCACGGGCGGCTACGTCCTGAACAAACGCCGCCGCGAGGAGTTCAACGGCAGCGAGACCTACACGGGCTACGCCGGCTCGCCCAGCGGCAAGGGCGTCAACGGCGCCATCTACTGGACCGACCAGACGAGCTGGTCGAACGAAAACACGCTCAACTACAAGAAGCGCCTGGGGCGCAGCCACAACCTCGACCTGATGGCGGGACTCTCGCTCCAGGGGCAGAAGAACACCTACGACGGCGTTGCGTCGACGCAGATCACCTCCGAGGAGCTGGGCATCGCGGGCATCCACACGGGCAACTACCAGAAGGTCCAGAGCAACTACTACGACTGGCGGATGATGTCGGCCTTCCTGCGCACCAACTACAATTTCCGCTACAAATACTACCTGACCTTCTCATTCCGCGCCGACGGCTCGTCGAAATTCCCCTCCGACAACCGCTGGGGCTACTTCCCCTCGGCCGGCCTTTCGTGGAACTTCAACCGCGAGAACCTGCTGAAGAAGAGCGAGTGGATGAGCAACGGCAAGCTGCGCCTCTCGTGGGGCCTGACGGGCAACAACCGCACGCAGACCCCCTATGACTTCTATTCGCAGATCACCGTCAACCCGGGTTCGGGCAACTCGCTCGACTATGTGTTCGGCGGCGAGCGCGTGCCGGGCTACTACGTCTCGAACATGGCCAACGAGCGGCTCAAGTGGGAGACCACCGAGCAGTGGAACGCGGGTCTCGACCTCGGGTTCTTCGAGGACCGCATCAAGGTGACGGCCGACTGGTACGACAAGGTGACGCGCGACCTGCTGCTCTACGCCCTGCTGCCCGCCTCGTCGGGCTTCGAACAGGGGATGCTCAACATCGGCAAGATCCGCAACCGCGGCTTCGAGCTGACGCTCGAAACGGTGAACGTCAAGACCCGTCAGTTCCAGTGGTCCACGTCGTTCAACATCGCCTTCAACCACAACCGGATTCTCGGGCTGGTCGACGGACAGAACACGCTCCAGAGTTCCGTATCGTGGGAGACGCGCTTCAACTCGCAGTTCCCCTACATCTCGCAGGTGGGCAAGCCCACGGGCATGATGTACGGCTTCATCTACGACGGGACCTACAAGGCCGAGGATTTCGACGACAAGGGCAACCTCATCAGCGGCGTTCCCTCGTTCAAGGGCAACGCGATGCAGCCGGGCGACATGAAATACCGCGACATGAACGGCGACGGCGTCATCGACGACTACGACCGCACGATCATCGGCTGCGGACAGCCCCTCAACACGGGCGGCTTCGGCAACAACTTCAACTGGAAGAACTTCGACCTGAACATCTTCTTCGCGTGGAGCTACGGCAACGACGTGCTGAACGCCAACCGGCTGGTCTTCGAGTCGGGCTGGAGGAGCCAGACCAACCAGCTGGCCTCCTACGCCGACCGCTGGTCGCCGGAGAACCCTGCGTCGAACATTCCGCGCGTGAACGCCGTCGGCCGCGAGGAGTACTCATCGCGCGTGATCGAGGACGGTTCGTTCCTGCGGCTGAAGAACGTCTCGCTGGGCTACACGCTGCCGAGCCGTTCGCTGCGCAAGGCGGGCATCAGCCAGATGCGCGTCTACGTCTCGGCCGACAACATCTGGACCCTGACGGGTTACAGCGGTCCCGACCCCGAGGTATCGACCCGCAACTCGGTGCTGACGCCCGGATTCGACTGGTCGGCATATCCCCGCGCATTCGGCTTCACGGCCGGCGTAAACCTCACATTCTAACGGTTTAAACGCAACATTACGCCATGAAAATCAAAAGCATATTGAAACTGGGAACGCTGGCGCTGCTCACCGCCGCCCTTCCGGCGTGCAGCTTCCTCGACACCGATCCGCAGATCATCCCCGACGACGGCTACTACAACAGCGAACAAAAGCTGATCTACGGTCTGGCGGGCGTCTACGGCGTGCTGAACAGCGAAGCGCTCTACGGCAACTACTACTCGCTGCAAATCGCCAACGCCGACGACCTCTGCTACTTCAACAACTACAACAACAGCGAATCGCGTCCCGACCGCTACAACCACAGCGCCGGCACGGCGGCGATCTACGACACCTGGTCGAAGCTCTACGAAGGCATCAAGAACGCCAACCGCTACATCGAGGCCGTCGAAAAGACGGAGATCGACCCCGAGAAACTTTCGGTGAACATCGGGCTTTACATCGCCGAAGCGCGGTTCCTGCGCGCCTACTACCACTTCCTGCTGGCGCAGGCGTGGGGCGATGTGCCCCTGCGCGTCAAGGCGACCACCTCGCCCAACCCCAACGACGTGCAGATGGCCGCAACGCCGCAGGAGCAGGTGCTCAAATGGTGCGCCGACGAGATCGAAGCCACGATTCCCGACCTCTACGAGCCCATCGACAACACCCCCTCGCGCGTCAGCCAGACCGTCGCCCAGGGCATTCTGGCCCGCGTCTATCTCTTCATGGCCAGCGAGAGCGTCAAGCAGATCGACGGACTGGATAAAAAGGAGATGTACCGCCGCGCCGCCTACTGGGCCAACGAGGTGATCGCCTCGCACAAGCACGACCTGAACGAGAGCTACGAGGAGATCTTCATCAACATGATCCGCGACCAGTACGACACACAGTTCCACGAATCAATGTGGGAGGCCGAATTCCTCGGCGACCGCACCAGCGCGACCGACTGGACGAACGGCCGCATCGGCGACCTGATCGGCCTGCGTTCGCAGTCGGGAACGACCAACTACTCGGAGTGGGCCTGCAACTACTCCTACGGCTACTACAACGGCTCCTACACCCTCTGGCAGCTCTACTGGGAGAACGACCGCACGGCAGACGAAACGGCCAGCGCCACGGTCATCGACAAGCGGCTGACGTGGAACCTGCCGGGCTACAACTACCGCGGAATGAACAACCAGAAAATCTCGTACAAGAACAAGGCGGGCGAGACCGTGACGCGCTACTTGCAACAGACGCAGAGCATGTTCAAGACGCCGTGGGTCTACAACAACAATTTCGCCATGCCCGACATCGAGGGGCTGGACCAGACGATCGAGAACGCGTTCGACCCCGCCGATCTGGTTTACGACCCGACGGTGATGTGCGCCGTCCGCAACGCCGGCAAATGGCGCCGCGAGACGGTCTACGAGAAACAGATGTCAGCCAAGAGCCTCTACACGACGATCAACTTCCCGATCCTTCGCTACGCCGACGTGCTGCTGATGTACGCCGAGGCGATCAACGAATACGCCGGGGCGCCGGACGACCAGGCCAAGGATGCCATCCGGGAAATCCGCAAACGCGCGGGCGTCAAGACCGACGAGAGCCTGCTGGGCGACTACCGTTCGTTCCGCGACCTGGTGCGCAACGAGCGCGGACGCGAACTGGCTTTCGAGGGGCTTCGCAAGTGGGACCTGATCCGCTGGGGCACGTTCGTCGAGAAGATGCACAACGCCGGGACCAACCAGCCGACGGAGAACAAGTACCGCAACGTCAGCTATACGAACTATGCGTCGGCGAACTACGCCAACGTGACGGCACGCCACATCTACCTCCCGATTCCGACCAAGGAGCTGGCGGTGAACCACGCGCTCCGACAGAACCCCTTATGGTAAAACGCTTAATTGCAGAGCATACGATGAATACGAAACGAATCACATACCTCGCGGCGACGCTGGCCCTCGCAACCGCGGCAGCCTCGTGCGAACACGAAGAGATCTACGAGCCGCTGGAGTTCTCGGTGCAGCTGGCGCCGACGAACACCTACCGCACGGGCGACCCGGTGGTCTTCAACTTCAGCGGCAACGCCGACTTCATCACCGTCTGGACGGGCGACACGGGACACGAGTACAAGCACCGCAACCGCACGAAGGTCGACATCGCCGACATCGAGTCGTGCGAACTGGAGATCGAGATCAGCCAGCAGTACGGCACGCTGAACAACCTCGTCCTGTTTGCGGGCAACAAATTCGCGGGGCTGAACGGCAGCGACGCCGCCACCGACCGCCCCGTGGTCGAAGCCATCGCGGCGAACGACTGCGCCGACTGGACCAAACTGGAGTTCACGCCGAACAACGCGAACAAGTTCGAAACCTACACCTACGACATCACCCGGTTCGCCGACCGTTTTTCGTGGGGCATGCACCTTTTCTATCCGGACCCCAAGACCACGATGCGCACCTATCGGATCAATCCGAAGATCACGGTCAAGTTCAAGGGCCACGACACGCAGGTCTACAACTATCCGGACATGGAATTCGTTCCCTTCTCGCTGGCTTCGCAGCACGCCGACGACCCCTATATTCATAATGTATCGGGCAACGGCAACCTGAAATTCCAGGGCAGGCCGGGAGCGAACAACACTGCCAATATCGTCTTCCAGGGCTTCAGCGCCGGGGCTTTCCCCGAGATCGACCAGTGGGCCTTCATGCAGCCCGTCGCACTCAACACGATCTCGCCCGACACGGGCCTGAACATCAAGGGCGTGACCGACGACCTGCCGAGCTACTCGTACACCTACACCGAGCCAGGGACCTACACGGTGACCTTCATCGTCGCCGGGGGCAACTACCAGGGACAGTCGGCACCCGCTCCCTACGAGGTGACGTTCACGGTGATCGACCCGATCGAATAACCCGTCCGAAAGTTTTCGCAAGCCCGCCCTTCAGCAAGAAAGGCGGGCTTTTTCACAATATCCGGTTGCATTTCTGCGTTTTTTCCAGTAACTTTGGAGGTGAAACTTAACCTTTAACAACCAAAACCGAAACAACCTCATCGTATGAAGGCTGAATTACAGGAAATAGCGTCGCAGTTCGCGCTGGAAGGCGCTATCACGGCAATCGACTCGCTGGGCGAGGGATTCATCAACGACACGTTCATCGTCCGCACGGCGGGCGATGCGCCGGATTACATCCTCCAGCGCAAAAACAAGAGCATCTTTCCCGACGTTCCGGCCATGATGGAGAACATCCGCAAAGTGACGGATCATATCCGCCGCCGCGTCGCAGCCGCCGGGGGCGACCCCAGACGCGAGGCGATGACCGTGGTTGTGACCCGCGACGGAAAGCTCTATCACGTGGACGCACAGGGCGAATATTGGGCCGTTTCGGTTTTCATCAGCGACACGATCGCCTACAACAAGGCCGACTCCCCGGAACTGGCCCGCAAGGGCGGCGAGGGCATCGGCAAGTTCCAGGCCCAGCTGGCGGACTTCACCGAGCCGCTGGCCGAGACGATCAAGGGCTTCCACAACATCCGCCACCGCTTCGTGCAGTGGGACGAGGCGCTGCGCCGCGACGCCGCAGGCCGCGTGAAAGACCTTGCGGAGGAGATCGGCTGGATCGAATCGCGCCGCGACGAGATGCTCTCGTTCTGGTCGAAGGTCGAGGACGGCACGATCCCCACGCGCGTGACCCACAACGACACGAAAATCAACAACATCCTCTTCGACAAGCAGGGCGAGGTGCTGTGCGCCATCGACCTCGACACGGTGATGAACTCCACGTCGCTCAACGATTTCGGCGACGCCATCCGCTCCTACGCCAACACGGGCGACGAAGACGACCGCGACCTTTCGCGCGTGGGCATGTCCCTCGAAATGTTCCGCGCCTATATCGAAGGCTATCTGTCGCAGCGGGCCGGACAGCTCAACCAGGCCGAAATCGACCACCTGGCATTCTCGGCCCGTTACATCACCTTCGAGCAGGTGCTGCGTTTTTTGATGGACTACATCGACGGCGACACCTATTACAAAACGAAATACCCCGAGCACAACCTCGTGCGCACCCGCGCCCAGTACAAACTGCTGCAAAGCATGGAAGAGCAGTACGGCACGATGTGTGAAATCGTACGGGAAACCGTCGCCAAATACAAATAAGGAATGGAAATTCGCAAGATAGCAGGCATCGCGCCCGACGACCGGGCCGCCGTGGACGAGGCATTCGCCGGAATCGAGCCGCTGCCGGTGGCGTGCTGCAACTGGCCCGCGGAATTTCCCTACGCCCCGGAAGTCAGTTTCCGGATGTTCCATACGGGCGACTGGCTGATGCTGCGCTTCGACGTCGCCGAACGCTACACGGCGGCGCTCGTCACGGAGGACAACGGCGAGGTGTGGACCGACTCGTGCGCGGAGTTCTTCATCGCGCCCGACACAGGGATGTACTACAATTTCGAAACCACCTGCATCGGACGGATGCTGCTCGGGGCGCGCAAATCCCGGACCGAGGCCGAGCACGCCTCGCCCGAGGTGCTGGCGGGCGTGAAACGCTACACGACGCTTCCCTGCGGCGAGCCTTTCGCCGAGCGCGAGGGCGACAACCGCTGGTCGCTCACGCTGGCCATCCCCCCGCAGGCGCTTTTCCGCCATGCGCTGACGGACTGGAGCGGCCTCGAAGCCCGGATGAACCTCTACAAGTGCGGCGACAGACTCTCTCCCCCCCACTTCCTGTCGTGGAAGCCCGTGCGGACGGAGAACCCCGACTTCCACCGCCCCGAGTTTTTCGAAGCGGTGACGTTTGAAAAGTAGCAAAGACTAAACAATACCGAACCCATGAACAACAAGTATTCCTTGCCTAAAGACGGAGGACTGATCGCCGAATCGGTTCCCCGCGACATCATCCACCGCTACGAGAAAATTCTCACGCGGGTCTATGAGAACGAATACGAAGGCGTGCAGTACGTCGCCGACAACATCGTCAAGGCGATCCGCATGTACAACGAAATCCACTGCTCGAACGAGGTCTACGAGGAGTCGCAGCCCTTCGTGCTGGGCCTCACGACGGGCCGCACGCCGCTGGGTCTCTACCGGGAACTGGTGAAACGCCACCACGAAGGGCAGATCAGCTTCCGGAACGTCGCCGTTTACAGCCTCGACGAGTTCTACCCGATCCGGTCGACCGAACAGCAGAGCCGCAACTACCGCATCCACGAGGAGTTCCTCAACCACATCGACATCCTGCCCGAGAACGTGCACATCCCCGACGGTACGGTTCCCGAGGACCGCGTTTCGGAATACTGCGCGTCGTACGACCACTCGGTGCGGCGCATCGACCTGATGATCATTGGCGTCGGCGAGGACGGACAGATCGGCTTCAACGAGCCGGGGTCCTACTCCCGCTCGCGCACGCGGCTGGTGCAGCTGACCTACAACACCCGCAAAATCCAGTCGGGCGCTTTCTTCGGGCTGGAGAACACGCCCAAGATGGCGGTCACGATGGGCATCGACACGATCATGCGCGCCAACCGCATCATCCTGATGGCCTGGGGCGAGGAGAAGGCCCACATCGTGCAGCGGGTCGTCGAGGGCGAGATCACGGATCAGGTTCCCGCCTCGTACCTCCAGGCGCACCAGAATATCGAGGTGGTGATCGACGAGAATGCCGCGCAGCTGCTCACCCGCGAGCAGACGCCGTGGATGGTGGGTCCCTGCGAATGGACGCCGAAATTCGTCCGCAAGGCCGTGGTATGGCTCTGCGGCGTGGTGAAGAAGCCCATCCTGAAACTCACCTATAAGGATTACATCGAAAACTCGCTGGGCGAACTGCTCGAACAGGGCCGCGCCTACGACCAGATCAACATCGACGTCTTCAACGACCTCCAGCACACCATCACGGGCTGGCCGGGCGGCAAGCCCAACGCCGACGACTCGACGCGCCCCGTGCCTTCGTCGCCCTTCCCCAAACGGGTGATCGTCTTCTCGCCGCATCCCGACGACGACGTGATCTCGATGGGCGGCACGTTCATCCGCCTCGTGCAGCAAGGTCACGACGTGCACGTGGCTTACGAAACCTCGGGCAACGTGGCCGTGCACGACGACGTGGTGCTCCAAAACATCGACACGGCCCGCGAACTGGGTTACGGCAACCACTACGCCGAAGTCGAAAAGGTCATCGCCGGCAAGAGGAAGGGCGAACCCGAGCCGCGCCCGCTGCTCGACCTGAAAGGCGCCATCCGCCGCGCCGAGGCGCGTGCCGCCGTGCGCTCGTTCGGACTGAACCCCGACACCAACGCCCACTTCCTCAACCTGCCGTTCTACGAAACGGGCGGCATCAAGAAGGGCCAGCTCACAGAGAAGGACATCGAAATCATCGTCAAGCTGCTGCGCGAGATCAAGCCCCATCAGATCTACGCCGCCGGCGACCTGGCCGACCCCCACGGCACGCACCGCACCTGCATGGAGGCCGTGCTCGGCGCCCTCGAAGTCGTGAAGGACGACGAGTGGCTGAAGGAGTGCCACCTGTGGCTCTACCGCGGCGCCTGGATGGAGTGGGACCTCGGCATGGTGGACATGGCCGTGCCCCTGTCGCCCGACGAGCTGATTATGAAACGCCACGCCATCTACCGCCACCTCTCGCAGAAGGACATCATGCCCTTCCCGGGCAGCGATCCCCGCGAGTTCTGGCAGCGGGCCGAGGAGCGCACACAGAACACCGCGAAGCTCTACGACCAGCTCGGCATGGCCGAATACCAGGCTATCGAGGTGTTTGTGAAGATGTTTTAGCGCATCTTCACAAAAACTTCGATTAAAAAAATGAAGCATTGAACATTAAAAAATCACCCCATGCGCTTAATCATTGAAAATACCCCCCAGCAGGTAGCCCAGTGGGCCGCCAATTACATCATCGCCCAGATCAAGAACAAGGAGCAGCACACCTCGTCGCCCTTCGTGCTGGGGCTGCCGACCGGCTCGACCCCGCTGGAGACCTACAAGGAACTGATCCGCCGCCACAAGACGGGCGAAGTGTCGTTCAAGAACGTCATCACGTTCAACATGGACGAGTATGTGGGTCTCCCCGAGGAGCATCCCGAAAGCTACCACTCGTTCATGTGGAACAATTTCTTCAAGCACATCGACATCAGGCCGGAGAACGTCAACATTCTCGACGGCAACGCCGACGACCTGGCCAAGGAGTGCGCCGACTACGAGGCGCGCATCGTCGAGGCCGGGGGCATCGACCTCTTCATGGGCGGCGTGGGCGAAGACGGACACATCGCCTTCAACGAGCCGTTCTCGTCGCTCAACTCCCGCACGCGCCTCAAGACCCTGACGCAGGACACGATCCAGGTCAACGCCCGGTTCTTCGGCGGCGACATCTCGCTCGTGCCGAAAACCGCGCTGACGGTCGGCGTGGGCACGGTGCTGTCGGCCAAGAAGGTGCTGATCCTCGCCACGGGCCACAAGAAAGCCCGCGCGGTGCGCCACGGCGTCGAAGGCTCCTACAACCACCAGTGGACCATCTCGGCCCTCCAGGTGCACCCCAACGGCATTCTGGTCTGCGACGACCCGGCCGCCGAGGAGCTGCGCGTAGCCACCTACCGCTATTTCAAGGACATCGAGCGCGAAAACCTGATCTCGAAATAAGCGCATTCCCGATACGAAGTCTCCCGCAGGGCCTGCCCTGCGGGAGACTTTCGCTTCCACGCCCCGGATACAGAACTCCCGGCGTCATTTTACGGCCGGATTATTTGCCGAATGCCGGAAAAATTTTATCTTTGTAGAGCATTGCTTATACGGATAAATCGTGGGAGCGTCACTCAAGGATATAGCCTGCAAGCTCAACCTCTCGAAAACGACCGTTTCGTGGGTCCTCTCGGGGCAGGGCGACAAAAAAGGGATCAGCGCGGAGACACAGAGCCGCGTGCTCGCC
>OKWG01000192.1_pt1 | contig 29421 bp, 33 predicted proteins | sample 1607091 | NCBI WGS metagenome assembly OKWG01 (sample SAMN04414080, study PRJEB24778) | human gut metagenome | material: faecal | host: Homo sapiens
GCCGACATAACCTCCCGTTTTACGGAGAAAGGAGGTGCGCGATGAAAAGCCATACGATCGAGTTCACCCGCGACGACCTGGTCGTTCGGATCACCCGCTACCCTTCCGGAGAACCGGGGAAATCGCCGTCGGTAGAGATAGAGGTCGAATCCTCCGGATTGCCCCGGTCGTTCGTATGGTTCGACAGGGAGCCGCAGTTGTTCGCCTTCAAGGAGATGCTCGAAGAATATATCGAGACGTTCCGGCCGATGAAAGACGACGCAGACGATTAATCTCTCTTGTTAAATAATAGTAAAAATACTACTTTTTAATCGGCGTTTATTGTAAATCGTAGTAAATATACTATCTTTGTGGTGTAAAAAAAGAACGATATGAAAGTTCTAAAAACGAGTTTGGTTCTTAAATTGTTGCTCGACGATGGCTGGGAAATCGTTCATCAGAGAGGGAGCCATCGACAGCTAAAACACCCGGTGAAAAAAGGGAAGGTAACGTTGAACGGCAAACCTTCCGATGACATCTGGGGCGATAACCTGAAAAGCGTGGAGAAACAATCGGGGCTAAAATTTTAGCCCCGGTTCTCCGGCTTTGCACAAGACTAAAAAATACTTATTTGTTATACTCCTTATATTACTATTTATAAAATAATACTGTTATGGGACTTTCTAAGCAAAATGTTGTTGTAAATGTTGCGAAAACCGAGGGCGGCTATTCTGCATCTTGCGATTTGCTGGACGGTTGGGTAGTGGCTGTTACCGGCGATTGGAGCGATCTGGAAAGAGAAGTCCGAGATAGCATCGATTTCTATATCGATTGCGCCAAAGAAGACGGGGATAGCTATCCCGAAATTTTCGACCGGGATTATCGAATCGAATATCGATTCGATGTGCAAAGTTTACTTTGTTTTTATCAGAATATTTTTTCTTTTTCGGCCTTGCAGTATATTACCGGAATCAATCAAAAGCAGTTGGGCCATTATGCTGCCGGCAGGTCCAAGCCGAGAAAGAAGCAAGCCGAGAAAATCGTAAACGGCTTACATAAATTGGGGAAAGAACTGGCTGCCCTTTCTTTCTAGTTAAGCCTGTTACCGAATATCCGGCCCCGTATCTTCGAGATACGGGGTTTTTTTGTCTTTTTGGAGAATGCCGCATAGTTCTATTTTTGAGTACAAAATAGAAGGCGTATGATAGTAGGACTCAATACTTGGTTTAGCGATATTATATTCACCTCGGCATTCCCGGACCTTGAACTGGTTTCAGACCAGAATTGGGAGCGCCTCGAACTTTGGGCAGGAGAACGATCGATATTCTCTGTCTACCTTTGTGCGAACGAAAATGGTCTTATTTATTTGACCGATTTAGGGCAAGTAATGGAGCAATACATGATTGAAAATCGGCTACCGTTTGCCTCTTTTTCTCTTCGAGAGAGTCCTGAACGTCCGGAGGACCCTTTTCGCCGTGATTTTGTCGCTGTATTTTCCAGCTATTTTTGGGACGATTATGCCGAATCCTTTATCGCCCAAAATTTCCTGACGACTTTGTCCGCGAAACAAATATCTTCGTCGGCATACGATATGGTCGCTTTCATCTCGAAAAAGGGAGAGAATATCACCGTTCGCCATCATGTCGTATTCTATGCCGACGGGATTCTCGGAACGATGGACTGGGAAAACGAGGGGACAGAGGAAAAGGATATCGCGCAGCATGATATCAACGTGTCGGCTATGAATTATGAGGCGGAAATTCAGGAGTCATACCCGGACAAAGAGATAAAGCTCCTCTCTTTCTCCGTGTCGGTAGGCCCTCGAAATATTACCTACTATGTCATCGATCGAAAGAATCTCACCCAGATGTTTTTCATCAACGCATTCAATGTGTTCGAGCTCTTTGAGATTCAAGGTGTTACCACCGCAAAGACAACCGTCGAGCGAGATACGGCTGTGATCAATCGCCGGGAGACATTCTACGACCGGACAATCGAAAAAAAGTATGAGGTGCAAACGTCAGCTCTTTCTTCCCCGGTGAAAGACTGGGTGGAGCAGTTCCTGTTCTCTCCGCTCGTGAAGATGTTCGACCCCGACGCCGATTCTATCAATGAGATGACCGAGGTCCTTATCACCGAATCCGCTTGCGAAATCAGTAATTCGAATACCGAACTCGGCAAAGTGAAATTTACTTGGAAATATGCCGATGTCTATCCCCGTCTAAATTCTATCGACAGGGAAACAAAGGACCTTTTTTCACAACAGTTCGAGTTCCAATTTAAATAGTTATGGCGCAATCTATTCACATCAATACCATGCGGGAAATGCTGAAAGCCGGCGATCCTGTCGATATAACTCTTTGGACAAAATCCGGACAGATACAGCGCTGGCGGAATTGCATATCCCTTCGTTACGATTTTTATAAAGGGGTTCGTCGGGTGAAGCTGCTCGACAGCCGCCAAATTCGCACGGTACGCGATGTGTGCATCTTTGAAATCAACAATCTAACAGTATTCTTATGAGCGATTTTGAGCCTATCGACTTTACGAGCATCGACGATATTCCCGGTATCAATGCAAAAGCCTTGTTCTCCTCGGAACTGAGCAAAACAGAGTTCCGTGAAACAGGAGATATTTCGCCCGTTCCCATAGGAGATAAGCATCGATATATGCCCTGGGGAGCCGACGACCAGCTTCCGTATGATATTCTCGAGCTGATCGAGCGCGACGAAACCTTGTCGACCTGTCAGATGTTCAACGCCGAAATTTGCTATGGGTCGGGGCTTCTCTACAACACCGAGGCATGTTCGGAAAAAGTCAAGGAAGAAATTGATTCCTTCTTCGTCGGAAATAATATACCGACAAACTATCTGGGTGTATGTCAGGACTTCAAATACTTTGCCTTTTGCGTGAATGTCATTATTTTGAACGGAGACGGTTCGAAAATAATTCGGTTAATAAGAAAAGAAGCCTGTTACTGTCGCCTGGGGGTTGCCGATTCAAATGGCCGCATCGACAAACTGTACTATGCAAATTGGCGGAAAGCTAAGCCGATGGAAGACCAGGTCGAAATCATCGACCTGCTCGACTTGAATGCTCCGCTCTGCGACCTTATGGTGCGCATGGGGCGCATGCCCGGCGACGACGGGGAAACACGCATGAGAACGGACACAAGGAAATTTGCCGTTCTGACAAAGGTTCCTACTCCCGATAATACCTATTATCCGATACCCTATTATGCTTCGCTATTCCGGGGACGGTGGTACAACATCAAGCGACTTATTGGCCTGGCCAAGGAGGCCAAACTCAAGAACTCGGCGCCCATCAAATACCACATTGAAATTTCCGACAAATACTGGACCGGTATCTTCCGGGCCGAAGGAATCACGGATAGAGCCAAACAACAGGCGAGGGTTGTCGAAGAGAAGAAGAAAATACTCGAATTTCTTACCGGTGTCGAAAATAGCGGGAAGGCTTGGTTCTCCCAGGTTTACACCAATCCGAACGGCGATGTCGTACATGATGTCGTCATCAACAAGATAGAGACCGACAAGGAGGGCGGCGACTGGGCGTCTGATATCATCGAGGCCGTGAACATGATATGCTTCACCATGCGGGTTCATTCCAACCTGGTCGGCTCCGTGCCGGGGAAGGCGCAGACCAACAACAGCGGGAGCGACAAGCGCGAACTCTACACTATCGCCCAGGCCTTGCAGAAGCCCTATCACGATTTGCTCTTCACCGTTCACAATCTTGTTATCCGATTCAACGAATGGAAAGGCGCATATCCCGACTGCCCCTTCATTATGCTCACGACACTCGACGAAAAAAACGACGCGAAAACAGTTACCGTTAATACTTCCGAAATATGATCATCTCGAACGATTTCGAATTAAGGCGTTTTATCCCCAACGTTATGTCCACCGTAGAAGGGGAGGGTTCTCTCTATGAGAAGATAGAGCCCTATATGGGGCTCGTCGAAGCCTCGCTGTCCGATATTTTCATCGGTCCCGAGATGCTGGCAAATCCCCGGTCGATGCCCGAGGCGCTGCGAAATGCCGCATCGGTCTATGTCGCCAACGAGGCATTCCGTATGGCTGTCCCTTCGCTCGACCTGGTACTCACTCCTAACGGCTTCGGTATCGTCAATAACCAGAATGTCGTACCGGCATCGAAAGAGCGAATCGAGCGCCTGATGTTCTCTTTGGCTCAGATGCGAGATAAAGCTGTTTCTACTATGGTGATAGCCCTGGCGGATATAGATGGCTATGCCGAGACCCCTCAGGGAGAGTGGTTCTCCTCTTCATTGTTCCTGCCTTTGGCCGGTCACCTTTCCGGACTGGTCGACCCCGAAAAACCCATGTGGGACGAGTACCTCAGGATTCGTAATATCGCTGAGCCTCTCGAAAACGAGGCGGCCGATGAATTTATTTCGCCCGAACTGATGACTCGTTTACGCGCGGCCCCTTTCGAGAAAGGTTCGGGTTATGCCCGGCTGGCCGGCCGTGTCCGCCGTGTTATCGCCGGGGCAATACCCGGATCCCCTCTCGATAAAAGGGCGCTCACTGACCTCGTGAACTTTATTCGGGAGAATCCCGATAAATATCCCGAATGGCACGCCTCCCGAACGGCCGGGCTGTTCGACCCTCCCGTTTTCGAGAACGATAAAAAGAGCGGAGGATATTGGTTTTGACTTTAATTTTTTTTGATATGAATAGGAAAATAGCGATTACATTGCCCGTATCGTGGCAGGAGTTGACCGATAGGCAGCTCTATTATCTTTACGATTTGTTTTTGGACAACCTTTCGGCCGACCAAATCAAGACCTATTGCTTCTTCTTGTGGGGAAAAATCAGGATAGAATGCCGGTACGACGAACATGATTACATCGTGCGGCACGATAAGGAAACATTCAAAGTCAGTCGGGAACTGATAGCTTCGGCTATCCACGAGCTCGATTGGATCGTCGAGATTCCCGAATATCCGGTGAGAATCTCCCGAATAAGGAAACATGCCGCTCTCCCCGCCGATTTTCAAGGAGTCGAATTCGAAAAATACATCTACTGCGACAACCTGTATCAGGGCTATCTTTCTACGCAGAAGCAAGAACTTCTCAACGAGATGGCCGGTATCTTGTACAATGCGCCGGGCATAAAGACGAACGCCGCCGAGAAACTTTCTACCTTCTATTGGTTCGCTTCGCTCAAAGAGCTGTTCTCGCGGACTTTCCCGAGCTTTCTCCGACCGGCGGGTTCGATGACGTCGGAAAACCTGCTCGAACAGGGAGCGCCTCTCGGCCGACGATTGCAAGAAGCGATGAACGCTCAGATACGAGCCCTTACCAAAGGAGATATCACCAAAGAGCGTGAAGTATTGTCTATGGACACCTGGCGAGCTTTGGCCGAGCTCGATGCCCAGGCGAAAGAGTACGAAGAATTAAAGAAACAGTATGGAAAGTAAATCGTTCAACTGGGACGCCGCCGATTTCTTTCGGCGGCTGACCGAAACCAACAAACTCGCCCGGTCGAAGAATTTCAAATTCTGTCTCGTGAGCAGTTTGGAAGGCTTCGAGGAAGCTCTCGCCCGCATGCAGAGCTCTACGGCGTTCGTATGCGTGAGCGACGTGTCCTCCGGCTCCACCGATTTGACCAACAGCCCGCATACCGTTCGGACAAAAACAGTGTTTTTCGCCGTGCGGCATAAAATCGACGATATGAAGGCCCGCATGGAAGCCTTCGACTTGCAACGGGAAATTTTTCGCCAGTTCATGTCGAAACTGATTCTCGAGAGCACGCGCCTCGCCGAGAACCGAATCTTCATCGACCAGAAAATCCGATTCAGCGAGATAGACAAATATTTCTTTTCCGGCTGCGCCTGCTCCTTTTTCAACATATCCGTGAGTACCTACACCGATTTAAGACTTAACGCCGATGAATGGGAATAATATTACCGAAGAGAAGGCGCTCGAAGAACGGGCCAAATTTATAGGGGCGTTTAACGGGACGATGATCGACATCTGGAAAGAGAAGATCGTCGATATGGACATCATAGACACCGGGAGTTTGCTCGATTCGGTGGCCGCTCTCCCCGTGCGTGCCGACGGCCGGTTCTCCGAGGTCGTCCTCGTACAGTGTTTTCTCGAATATGGCCTTTGGCAGGATTACGGGACAGGCCGGGAGGTATGGCGGGGAAATCCTGGCGACATCGGCCGCGACAAGGTGAGAGAACGTCGCCGGTGGTTCTCGCGGAAATATTACGCCTCGGTGTTCAAGCTGCGCGATTTCATAGCCGATAATATGGGGCGGGAATTTATCGGTGTCATGTCCGATATTTTCGACGAAAAGCGTATGAAAGCGTCCACCGCATTTTATAAGAATCACTCGTTGTAAGGAGTGAAAAAATCGGTTCGAAAATTTGCAGGATATAAATTTATATCCTATATTTGTGCAATCATAATAAAAAAAACGAGATTATGCCGACGATATTGATTTTATTCGGTCTTAGGTTTTTCTTTTATACGAGGGAACACGAGCCTATTCATATCCATGTTCAAAGCCAAGACGGTATCGCGAAATTCGTGATAGAAGACGAAGTGATTCTCGTCGAAAACAAAGGGCTGAAACCGAAGGACTTGAAACTGGCCGAGAGTATCCTCGAAGAAAACAAAGAAAATTTCAAACAGGAATGGAAACGGGTATTCGGGGAGTGATTCCCGAATACTTATTGTCGAACTTTTTAAAACGCGAAGATATGGAAGTGAAAAAATTATGGTTCGAGAATGATAGGATTTTCATTCTCACGACCGAAGGGAAAACCCTGTGGCAGTCGTTGCTGTGGTATCCTCGTCTTCTTCATGCGAGCGACTCGCAGCGGGAGAAATACAGTATCGACGCGATGGGAATACGCTGGGAAGAGTTGGACGAGGACATCTCTATCGAGAGCTTCGAGTATAGCGACCCCGAGCCGAGAGGCGTTGCCCGCCTGTTCCGGGAACACCCCGAGTTGAACGTGTCAGCCATAGCCCGGAGCCTGGGAATACAGCAGAGTCTGCTGGCTGCCTACATAAGCGGAACGAAAACCCCTTCCCAAGAAAGGGAAAAACTGATTATCGACTATGTGCGGCGATTGGGAGAGGAACTCGTTGCTTTCTCTGCATAATCGCTTTTCGGTTATTTCACATACATAGCGGTCCTGACCCCGTGTGGAGCGTTAATGCGCCCACAGCCTGTATCAGGTGCTAGACAACGGGGAGCGGAACTTTTTTATTCCCTTCCCGTGTTTTAGTTAACATATTGTTTCATTTAATTGTCTAGCAAAATGAAAAGAACAGTCGCATTGCCTGTATCGCAGGCAAAAGAAGGCCGAGAAACGTCGGCCTTAGAGAAATCCCTCATTCGATTTTTCGAGCGGGAGCTCGAAGTGAAGCTCACCCGCCGTGAGATGTGGCGAAGCGTTTCTTTTTTTGCCCGATCCCTTGCTCGTTTCAAAAAAATATCTCATCTTTGTATTGTCCTACATTTTGAGAAAGGCGAGATGGCTCGCCAATTAGTTTTGTTGCGGGCATTTTTTATGCCCATAGCTTAGCTATATAAGCATTGGTTCCGACCCCCGTGTGAAGCGTTAATGCGCCCACTGCCTTTCTCAAGGTGTAGGACAACGGGAAAGCGGAACCTTTTTTGTTCCCTTCCCGTCTTTCAAAATATATTGTTTCATTTTAATGTCCTACAAAAATGAAGAATCCAGTCGTGTTGCCTGTATCGCAGGCAAAAGAAGGCCGTAAAACGTCGGCCTTAGAGAAATCCCTCATTCGATTTTTCGAGCGGGAGCTCGAAGTAAAGCTCACCCGCCGTGAAATGTGGCGAAGCGTCCGTTTCGTCGCTTCGCTATTCGTCTTGCTGCTCGCCCTGTCGACCGGCGAGCCATTGCTGGTCTTGCCGGCGCTCGCACTCGCAGCTTACGCCTATCGGGGCGTTGCCGACATAACCTCCCGTTTTACGGAGAAAGGAGGTGCGCGATGAAAAGCCATACGATCGAGTTCACCCGCGACGACCTGGTCGTTCGGATCACCCGCTACCCTTCCGGAGAACCGGGGAAATCGCCGTCGGTAGAGATAGAGGTCGAATCCTCCGGATTGCCCCGGTCGTTCGTATGGTTCGACAGAGAGCCGCAGTTGTTCGCCTTCAAAGAGATGCTCGAAGAATATATCGAGACGTTCCGGCCGATGAAAGACGACGCTGGCGGTTCATGAAGTCCGAACGATAATTTGTTATGGAATATCCGACCCCGTATCTTCGAGATGCGGGGTTTTTTGTCTTTTTACGATTCGTCATTCGTCCATATTTTTGAGGAAAAACAGAAATACTATGGCTCAAATCGACGAAATCAAAGCGAAAATCAAAGCACTCCGCGCAGAAACCGAAGCGAACAGCATCACCCCCGACAGCCTCGGGCTTATTCTTGACGATATGGCTTCTTTGATTGGCAGCCAAAATTCTGGCCCTATCGGAGTAGCATCACCATACATCGACATCACGCTGAAAATAGAACAGGGGAATCTTGTCCTGTATCCGGTCGAATACCTACCGACTGGGGCGGATGCCTCGACGTTTGAAATTCGCCTCATGCGCCATGTCTCTACGCGAGACAGGAATTTTGATAAAAAAGGGTATCGAAAAGTGGCCGGCTGGCGAATCCCGCAGAACGTAAACAACCCGGAATCAAGGTTCCAGTTCTATCGGTGGCCCTATACGCCCGGAGCCGCAACCATAATTTCGAATACACCTGATGAGATTGGAGGACAAGTTGTGGAAGACAAATTCCCGAGAGTCATTGTCCATTATGGCCGATATAAACAAGAATTCATCTTTACAGAAACACCGCGTGGTGCAAGTCGAGAACAGATTGTAGTTCGACAGTTTGGCCTGGCTGTGTTCGACGGGAGAACTCGAATTTCGAATATCGCAAGGTTCTCGCTTCGAGTAGTCGGTAATGAAATTCCCAATGGCGTTGATTTCTCATTCACTTTTGAAAAAGGGGAAATGTTAAAGGAGAAGATATGAAAAAAGCCCGAAGACTATTCAGTCGGGCTAGGACAAAGATACTTATTATATATAAAATATGACAGGAATGCATGAAAAATATTCATGGGAAGGAATAAAATTCGAAATCGTATTCGAAGATTCGCAAGGTAATCCCCTAGATGCCGAAAATATGGTTTTCCGCTTCATCTATCGGGACGATGCCGGGCAGTCTTGTGTAATATCGCAGAATGGCGATGAGCGCATTAATTGCGTCTTTCGCGACGGTAAGCTGATAGGCATATTCGAGCCGAATACATTCCGCCGGGGGATTCTCACCGTAGAGCGACGTTTCTGTCGGGAGGATCCTGATTTCGAAAAAGGATATTGCCCGTACGGAAGGCAAGAAGCTACAAACATCAAAATTATATAATGTTATGGGAACATGCGATTGTGCAGTAGTCCAAGAGCGAGTAATCGTGCCGGAGGCTTTCGCCGTGAAAGAATCTGTCGTAGTGCCGGAAATCCCCCGAATAAATAATTCCGTAGTCGTTCCCGTTATTACTGCATATAGAGCGAGGCCGCCGTATCGGGTGGATCCCGAATGGCCTGATTTGGAATTAACCCCTCGGTCCCATGTGTGGTTGATTGCATATACGACAGGTGAAGACCCCGATTATGACCTTACATTCTGGATATATGATCAAGTCATCGAAGTGGATTGGGGAGACGGTACTACGGAGATATTGAATGGCAGGGAGGAACCGGGATATCATACGTGCAGGCATAAATTCAAAGAAGGAACGGGAACTTTGGATTCTCACGGCGAAAGGTTCTGGCACGTGGATTTGTATGTCAAAGAGGACCATGCCGTTTATAATGCCATAGAACTTTCTCCTGTCTATAATAATGTGAAATCCAATTCGAAAGTGAAGGCGGTTTCGATAAACAAAAACGGTTTATACTCTTATCTGATATTGAATTGGGCACAGAATACGGCCGTCAATTGGATAGAATATGTCAGAGTGATCGGAAAACATATTCTTAAAGCGGATACGCTCAGATCGGTATATCTCCATGAGATAAGATATGATTCGGAGGATATAGCGTTCGACGAATTGCCCGGGAATACGGTCTCTAAATTGTTGGAGCAATACCCTTTCGATGTTTTCAATTATAAAAACATAAAGGCATACAGGGGTGCTGTATTTTCATTTATGTATGCCCCCAATCTGTTGAATTATAGATATGATTTGTCAAGATTTAATTTTTTGGAGATTTCCAATCTCTTCGAGCAGAATATAGTGGTAACGGAAATTATACTGCCGACCGATTCGGAACGAGCTTGGACAAATATGGGTTACACGTTCTCGGGGTGTAACGCTTTAAGAAAGATCGTATTCCCGGAGAATCGGGAATTGTTTGATTCGGTAAATGAATTGGGCAGCGCTTTTTCCGGGTGCATAAATTTACAGGAAGCGGTGAATTTCCCCACAACCATTGGAAGGAAAGCGACCAGATTAAATGCGAACGGATTTAACAACTGTCCGAAGCTGTCCATTTCATTCGGGACTCCAGAAACCAAATTGAATGTATTTAATTCGTCTGTTTCGGCTATATACGGGTTACAATTTAGTAAGGACTCCCCATTTGGCATCCAATCGGGCGGAGCTCATATAAATATCAACAGCTCTAAATTCGAATATGGAGCCATAATGGAAGTATTCGAGCAACTACCGGATTTCAGCGGTCAGTCACAGAGAATTATAAATATTACCGATAATCCGGGTACTCATGAATTGACGGAAGGGGACATAAAGATAGCTACGGATAAAAATTGGCAAGTAATAGGAGTTTGAAAAATGATACGGAAAAAAGCGAGAGAAGGATATTTGTTGGTATATAAAACAGATGAGTATATCACGGTTACTCCGGCTGTTTCCGCCCCGGACGGAACCGACCTGACGGATTGGGAGGAACTCCCCGAAACGGAGGCGAGAGAATTGGAACGAGTATTTAACGAGAGACGGACGAATTGATATGCAGGAGAGAAACGTATTGCAAGAAGTATTTACAGCTACGCTGACGCTGTTTACCGATCTGTTGGAACCGGTGAAGTGGTTTATTCTCGCGGCCGTGTGCTTGATCGTGGCGGACTTGAAATTCGGCATCGAGGCAGCTCGGAAGCGAGGGGAGAAGATTCGGACGAGTCGGGCGACTCGGCGGAGCGTGAACAAATTGGTGGATTATATTTGCTGGATATTGGTGGCCATGAGTTTCGGGAAAGTGTTCGGCGAACCTTTCGGATTGCCGATACTCCCGGCATTGGTGCTGTTGGTGGTTTACGGTTGCGAGATCAATTCGTGTTTCAACAATTACTTCGAAGCTCGGGGAAGTAAGTTACGCATCAATATCTTCAAACTGTTCAAGAATAAGAGCGGCGATGTGATCGAACCGGAGAATAGAGACGAGTAATCGTCTTTCGAAAGACAGTTCATTATATAAAATCTAAAAGAAAATGAAGGTGATTCTAGACAACGGACATGGTCGGGACACAGCGGGAAAGAGAAGCCCGGACGGAAGGTTAAGGGAGTATGCCTACACCCGTGAGATGGCCCGCAGGATAGCGCAGGATTTGAAACGGCAGGGTATCGATGTATCCTTGCTCGTTCCCGAAGATACAGACGTTCCTTTGAAGGAGCGTGTGGAACGAGCGAACCGGATTTATGCGGAAACTGGCAAGCAGGCTATACTCGTATCGATACATGTCAATGCCGCCGGTAACGGTTCGACATGGTTTTCGGCCAGAGGGTGGAGCGTGTTCGTCGATCCGGCGGCATCGCAAGACAGCGAGCGGCTTGCGACGTCCATAGCCGAAGCCTCCGGAAACATCGGCCTGACGGTACGCAGGGAGACGGGCGGCCGTAATTATTGGGTAAGTAGCTTTTACATCTGCAAACATACGAATTGCCCGGCCGTATTGACAGAGAATCTTTTCCAAGATAACCGGGAGGACGTGGATTATCTTTTGAGCGATGCAGGCAAGCAGGCGATAGTCCGTTTGCACGTAAAAGGAATTATCGATTATTTGAACTCGTTATGAAAACATTGCCCTGGCTTCTCGTCGGTATGCTTCTCGTTGTCGCTTTTTGGGGCTGGTTACGCCCCGTCGGTATCGCTCCCGAGGGAAATCGGGAGAAAGACACCGCGACGTTTGTCGATACGATTCCCTACTTCGTCCCGGTTCCCCGGGATAGCGTAGTAGTGAAATATGTCATTGCGCGACTTCCGTCCGCTGTCGATGATAGTGTCGGGAGCCATGCAGTCGACACCGTACATCGGAGCGATAGCGTTGCGGTCGCTATTCCCATTACGCAGAAAGTCTATGAAGACAGTACCTACCGAGCCTATGTGTCGGGGTATCGTCCGAAACTCGACAGTCTGTTTCTCTTTCCGAGGACGCAGATTATCACCGTTCGGGAGAAACCCCGCAGGTGGAATATCGGAGTCGGAGCCGGTTATGGCCTTACCCCGCGAGGTTTCCAGCCATTCGTCGGGGTGACGGTTAGCTATACTCTTTGGGCGTTCTGATAGTTGTTTTTAGTTAGAATGAGCGATGCAGTCTGCTTGTGAAAGCGGGCTGCATTTTTTTATAGATACGCCTCGATACCGGGCTTTTGTACATATTCCGCTATTTCGAAATACGGAATCTGCTTTTGTTTTTCAGGGCAGTAGGGGGCACTTCCGACTGAAAGAAGGGAAAAAATTTCCTTTTTGAAACCCTAAGAGCTTATTTTTTAGGATATTAAGTTTTTGAAGGCTGGAAAAAGTGAGGGGGGTGAAAATCTTTGCAGAGAAAAAAGGAATTTAATATTTGATTGTCAGTTATTTATATTGTGTTGATGTGACCGTTGAAGTATAGGCTTGTTCGTCATACAGCGGATAAAGATTTTCATCTAATATGTTGTATGATTTTATATCTTGAAAAAAGGAAAATCTATAAATCACATGTTTAAATCTGTCCACATCGTATATTTGAGCATGTAAAAATAAAGTTATCAGTTCATTTTTGGATAAAGAAGTACGAACAATGTTGGCATAGAACTCTTTATCTGATTCATCTATGATGGAGCTGCTACTTATATACTCTAATAAGTGAAGTAATCCTTTAAAATATAAAGTGGAAATACTAGCATAGTAATAGGAATAATATCCCTCCCATGCTTGTTTAGCATTTACTAAGGAAATTAGGTTCGTTGATAATCGGTTGTTGGGAAGTCGGTGAAAAAGAATATTTTTAAATACATCTCTTCCATCGTACTTTTCGTCTTCACTTACGAAAACTTCATGTAGGTTTGTAAATGATATATGTAAATCTTGAATCTTCTCTCTTTGGTTATTCAATAGTTGAAAGAACGTATTGTCAAATCGTTGATAGCGGGCAGTCTTATTTTGTTGTTCAAATTCTTCTTTTTGGCTATGTAATTCTTCGGTGGTTTTACGGAGTTCTTCTCGTTGTAATTGAAGCTCTTTTTTCTGCATAATAACAGACCAAATGACCCCAATTAAAGCGAATGAAGATATAAAGGTATTTATAGAACCAAAAGAGTCTCCGAAAGCTGATAACTTGTTTAGTGTGGGATATTTTCCATAAATTTCATCGATAAATAATATACCAATATATTGGAAATTTAGAATGGTAATTATTATGAGAAATATTACGATTATTATTGTTAGATATTTTATGAATCGGGACATATTATATTTATTATATTATCAATGATGTGATAAAACTAAAATAAAATCTCTATATTTGCAACAAACACATGACAATTATTATAACTTTAAATAGTATGATTTGCTCTGTTCGACAAAGATATAAGGGTAATATAAATTTTATTATAATGCCATAGATTGTGACCCTTTTCATCGTATTATTGTTTGTATAATAAAAGCACAAAAAGGAATTATGATAGATAAAATAAAGGCATTTGATTATATGCTCCAACTTTTTGAAGAGTGGCGAGATTCTCATGAAGAGTTAAAAAATAAGCCGTTGTCTAAACTTACAGCCTTGAAGTTGCTGTTTTTGACAGCTGCTCCCAAGGAAGATGGAGGCGATAATCTTTTGGATATATTTAATAATTTTTATGCCATGCAATATGGCCCGGTGGAGAGTGATGTATATAATGCAATCCAAGCAAATATGTTGCCTTCATATATAGCTGAATACAGGTCTATTGAAAGAAGAAAAGAGTGCATAGACTTCCCATCAGAATATAAAGGACCTGAGTATGAACCGATACAAAACGCTGTTAAAGAGCTTCGCACAAAGAACGAAAATCTTATCGAATTAAATGCGTTTGAACTGGTAGAAATTACTCACAAATGGAATAGTTGGAACTTGGCAATGAATTTTGCTGAATTTATGGGCCAATTAAGCGCTAAGATGTCAACAGTTTCAATTGAAGAGGATTCCAATAAACGGTTTAGTCTTACTGATTAAATTGGAGGGGATAATGGAATTGCAGGAATGCTATGAAAAATATGTGGCTGAGTTTGGTAATGGGAGTTGGCTCCCTTCTAAATATACTGATGAAGAAGTTCAATCCGCTTATAAGACAATTCAGAGTTTTATAGAATATAGTTTTATAAAGCTATCCCGCTCTATTCTTTCTGGCGAGTATATGGTAGAGCCAGAATTTAACGGTATTTTGAAGAAATATATAGATAAGGTCGCAGATTTGTCTGAATATGAAACGCAGCCAGATCCGGGAGAAGTTATTTCTCAATCAAAGAACTATCTTTTTCGTATGTTTGAGGATTTTCAGCGTTCTTTGTATAATGCATTAAGAAAATACCAATGCTTTTTATCGGAGGTTGATTATAAATATCGGTTGAATACAAGAAAACCTATATATGGGCTTTATAAAACATTTAAAGAGAGTCGTTCAAATATATTAGTTGGGTTTGGAGACTTTGTGATTCCTCTTTGTAGATATGATTATTTAATATATTCAACATCTGAGACTAGGCAAGAACTATTACATTTAGGCAAGAAAATAAAGTCATTTAAGGATATTGTTAATTCTAACGAGGTAACCGGATTATGTTTGTTGTTGGAAAAAAAATGTGATTTTTATCTTAAAAAGATTTCATCAGAACCTTTTGATTATGAAGATGATTTTGAGTTGGTTACAGTCGATCCTCAAACACTTGATATAGGAGATTTTGTGAAATTTGAAAGTAGTGAAAAGTCTCAAGGTGAACTACTGGAGTACATCAATCAAATGAGGGTGTTGCAAAGATCAGATTCTCGATATAAAGATACACTCAGAAATATGAGTGATTTGATAAAAAAATTTATGTGTCGCTATAAGGCTCATAAATGGCATGACAATTTCTCACAGAGTAAATTGGGAGAATCTTATGATATATTTGCTTGGAACTCGGTATATAATTATCTATATAATTGTCGTTTTTCTTTTATCGTAAAAAATAAAACAGATATTAAGCTAGATGAAATTTGTAAAGAGTTGCATGATATTGAAAAGATACAACATACTACGGGAATAAAGAATTTTCACCCGTATGAGAAGGCTCTTGATGCTATTATTACTTGTGCTGATACTCACATCAGGAATGAAGATGTTGACGAGGTTCTGATGAAGAATAAATTCAAAGAATTAGATCGTATTTTAGAAGAATATAGAACGTCTATTGAATGGTGCAAATCACATAAATTTATTGCATTTCAGTTACCGTTTGAAGAGTCATGTGTGTATTCAGATACCTACAAGTTGAATTTATTTGTGCCATCGGCATTCATGAATAATGAAAATTATGATAGGCTGAGGGAATCTGCTGAAAAATATGAGTTAAGGAAACAGTTTCTAAATATTTTGTCGTCTGTAACTAAAGAAAAGAAAGAAGTTGATAATATTAAAAACTCAATAAGTGAAACCAATAAGAAAGCGTATGATATATTAGCTTTGTTCTCTGCGGCGATAACTTTTTTATTTGGAACGGTTAATATCTTTATTGCGAATCATGATAAAAGTGTTTTATTGCTAATTTGTAATACAATGGGATTAGGTGTATTGTTAATCCTGTTTATGTGCTTGTATCTTCTCGTTTCTCCAGTTTTGATACAGAGGTTGAATTGGAAAGAATATGTGAAGTCCATACGATTCTATTTGGGAATTATTGCTATTATAATATACATGGGATTAACTTGTTTCCTTTATAATAGATTTGAATATATAGGTAGTAAAGTGGAGGAAAAAGAAAGGACAGAGGATGTGGAAAAGGCCTCTGAAAAGGAAATACAAATTCAAGAGCCCAATAATATTCAGGATAAATTAAAGGAATAATACAAGTGTGTATAAATAGAGCAATTGTAGTATGTCATAATAGTAGTAAGTTGCTACGTTATTTTAAGATCTTGGTTAAGTCATTTACGGGAGTAAGCTCTTGTTCCCTTTAATTTTTGATACCGCAAGGAGTTATATTTATATACCCTATAATAAAGTTAGAGGTCTTATTTTTTTTGAGCCTCTAATTTCCAACTGAGAGGGTAAGACCGTATTTTTACTGGTTACAAGTAATTCTTTACCTTGTTTCTTCTCTTGAACGCTGTAAGACAAATCAAAGGTATATAATTGATTCCCCTTATATAAATCTCGAATCTCTTTCACGTTGTCATAAGAAAGTACCCATTTTATGGTTGTTCTATTTAGAAGAAACGAAGCAAGTTCTGCATGATCGTTATGAGTATAAGAATTTAGATATAATTCAGCACCATGCTCATAATATGGTGGGTCCAAATATATTAGATAGTGCTTCTTTTCGTTCTGTGGAAATTGATCAATCTGTTGTAGAAGGAATAGAGCATCATTATTCATCACCTCGATTAAATCCTTATGAGAAATTACTTTGATAAGTTTTTCTCGCAATCTGTCCTTTATATATCTTGCATCTATTTTATATTTAGCATTGCTTTGCTTTTCGATGGTTCGTCCACCGATTGGTCCTGCGGCTAAAATACCGGATCTATTACATCGATTCAGAAAGAAAGTAGCAAATCCCAATTCAACGGAAAACTGACTATGTCTATTGATGAAAATATTTTTTTCCTTGTGCCACTCTTCGAGATTAACCTCTGTCTGTTCAAAGAGGTTCATGAACTGTTCAGAATGATTTATAAGACTATTCCAAAACGAGTATATAGGAATACTTGCATCATTGATGATAATTTTGTCAACCTGTCTTGTAAATAGAAGGTTTAATGCAGCTCCTGCTCCTCCTGCGTATGGCTCAACATAGACTACATTGTGGATATTATTCGCCTTAATGAAGTCTTTTAAAAAAGGACTCATTACCGCTTTACCTCCGGGATATCTTAGTGGACTATAATTATTGTTCATTGGCTAAATAAGAGTGCATAAAATCTAAAACAGGAGCTAATTCATTTGCGCATATTTCAAGAGCTGAATCATGAGCAGAATGGTAATTATTATGCACAAACATATTAAATGATTTCAAATCTACAAAATTACCATGACCCTTTTTGAACTTTTCGAGTACTTGAATAAGACGGGCATCATTATTAAATAGATCCTTATGTTGTATGATATATAGTATCATTGCGCTTAATTCTGGGATTCTGTTTGGCATGGTGTCCTTTTGAGAGAATCGAGAGAGTTTCTGTAATTCTTCATCATCTATTTCTTCGTCACTGATGGCATACTTACTTTGTAGATATTGTTTGAGTTCATTATATTTTTTGTCATTTTTTTCTTGTGTTTTCGCGGCATCATCAGAAAGGATAAGTCCGATACACCCCTTTTTTTGTAAGAATTGATACACCAACATATCAACATAACACCTCAATGCAACGGCAACAACATCTGTATGTTTTTTATAATTTAAAGATTGTAAGCTGTTAAAGAGAGTATCTAATTTACGATTACCTGTTTTTGTCCAGTTATATACCGTAAATAGACCGCTTTTACTCCTTTGACGAGGATTCTTAGACTTATTACTTACAGTTTCAAGGTTTGTTAGAGTATTATTAGATTGTGAAACTATTTCTTGCGATGGGGGCTCTTCTATTGGTGAATCGCTAGCTTCAATGGATAAATCAAATTTATCCTTATCATATTCTTTTTTTATGCTGTTAATATATTCGTTCTTATCTTGTTCATTATTGAAAGAACGAGAGGTTAATTCTTGATTAAGTATTTGATTGACTATAAATTTAAATCTTTTGTCAAATTCCTCTTGCGGTAATCTCCGTTGAATTTCCCCATTGCTATTGAACGCTATTCCTAAAAAATTAGCTCCTTTTTCATCTTCGTAAAACCTTTCGAAATTGGTAATTGGGAAACTATCTAATTGGATTTGTTCAAGTTCGTATGGTTCATCTTTGAAAAGACTTATACTATATTGATGTACAGCATATCGTCTTAAAGATTTTCTTATCTCAGACTGGGTGACATTGAATTTTGTAGCTACTTCGCTTATAGATAAATTATCCCCTTTAATTAAATTTACTAGAAAAGCATCTTGGCTGACTTTGTCCCATTTCACAAGAGGAATCCCTGTATGCTTATTGTAGATTAGAGTATCAGCATCTCTACGATCTGACACGATAATACAATTCAATTTGTCATTGATAGGTTCATATTTTGATAACTCTTTTGCCCGAGCTGGAGACAAATATTTAACAGGGTTTAGTAGTACTTTACAAGCTGCGACTCGTCGATTCCCTTCTAGGACAACGTAACTTCCATTTTCTTTACACACAATAGGTGCTTCATTCAATAAGTATCCATTGATAGCTATATCCTTCGCTAAGTCATATACACTATAATTTTCAATTAGATATTTAATAATTTCTGTTTGGTTCATTTCTTTTGTCGATTGATAAGAGAAACGAGGATTTTTAATATCTAATTTGAGGTGCTCAATTGATAATAGCCTGGTTTTCCACTTTGAATAGTCAATTCTCATATGTGATAGATGTGATTGGTTTCTATATTTATCAATTAAATGCTAAATATATAACAAAAATACTTTTTGACAAAGAACTTGATTCTTTTTTATTATTTGTTTTTTAGAAAAAAATCCCCCATCTTTGCAATGCAGTACATTTGAATCAGGCGACGAGGTTCGCCAACAAAGCCGTTGGCATTTTTTGTGCCCATCGGTCAATTTATAGTTCCGTCCCGTGTGGAGCGTTAATGCGCCCACTGCCTGATTCAGGTGTACTGCAACGGGGAGCGGAACTTTTTTTGTCCCCTCTCCGTGTTTATATTTCATTTATTCATTTTAATGCAGTACAAAAATGAAAAAAACAATTGCATTGCCTGTACCGCAGGCAAAGGAAGGGCGAAAGACATCGGCTCTTGAAAATTACCTCATTCGATTTTTCGAGCGGGAGCTCGAAGTAAAGCTCACTCGCCGTGAGATGTGGCGAAGCGTTTCTTTTTTCGCCCGATCTCTTGCTTTTCTCGAAAAGAACCCCCATCTTTGCAATGCACTACATTTGAAACAGGCGACGAGGTTCGCCAACAAAGCCGTTGGCATTTTTTGTGTCCATCGGTCAATTTATAGTTCCGTCCCGTGTGGAGCGTTAATGCGCCCACTGCCTGTTTCAGGTGTAGTGCAACGGGGAGCGGAACTTTTTTTGTCCCCTCTCCGTGTTTATATTTTATTTATTCATTTTAATGCACTACAAAAATGAAAAGAACAGTCGTGTTGCCTGTATCGCAGGCAAAAGAAGGCCGTAAAACGTCGGCCTTAGAGAAATCCCTCATTCGATTTTTCGAACGGGAGCTCGAAGTGAAGCTCACCCGCCGTGAAATGTGGCGAAGCGTCCGTTTCGTAGCTTCGTTGTTTGTCTTGGTGCTCGCCCTGTCGACCGGCGAGCCCCTGTTGGTCTTGCCGGCGCTCGCACTGGCAGCTTACGCCTATCGGGGCGTTGCCGACATAACCTCCCGTTTTACGGAGAAAGGAGGTGCGCGATGAAAAGCCATACGATCGAGTTCACCCGCGACGACCTGGTCGTTCGGATCACCCGCTACCCTTCCGGAGAACCGGGGAAATCGCCGTCGGTAGAGATAGAGGTCGAATCCTCCGGATTGCCCCGGTCGTTCGTATGGTTCGACAGGGAGCCGCAGTTGTTCGCCTTCAAGGAGATGCTCGAAGAATATATCGAGACGTTCCGGTCGACGAAGGACGAGACCGCGCGATAATTTTTTGCTCCCGGCTTGCGAATGCCGAGAGTTTTTCGTATCTTCGAAGAAAAGGAGGAAATATGTTTATAATCGAGGCCTTAGGATTTGTGCTCTTGTTTGTGATAATTATAGCTCTTGGAGCATTCACGGCGGCTAGCGTTGTATTGTCGTACATATATTGGATCGTGGTAGCTGCTTTTTCGGTCACGGCGATAGCCGCTCTTTGCAGTCGCCTCGTTCGCTTTTTCAAAAGGAAAGCTCGTCGTTCGTAATACGTTATTGTAGAAATAGAATTCTCGTCGGAGCCTCGGGAAATCTTCCCGAGGCTCTTTTTGTGTCTTTTTCCCTCTCGCCGGGAGTGGCCATATTCGTGAAAAATTAATCGGATATGAGCAATTACGAAACATCGGCCTCCATCACCTTGGAGGTGAACGGCAAGAACGCGGAGGATCGCTTGAAGGCTCTTCGGCAGAGAGCCGAGGATCTGGAAAACGCTTTGGCCCGTGCCCGGAATACCGGAGACAAAATCGAGATGAACAAGCTCCAAAAGGAGCTGAAAAAGACGAATAAGGAGATTAGGGAGATGTCGTCGTCGGCTCAGCAAGCCGAGAGCGTCATGCGCCGTCTCGACAGGGCTACCCCGAGAGAGCTCTCTAAAACGCTATCTACCCTCCGGAAGCAGCTCGACAATATCGAGCGGGGATCGGCCGCATGGAATGCCCAGATAGAAAAAATCAAAGCGGTGCAAAGGGAATTGAACTCTGTAAAGGGTTCGATGAAAGAACATGAGTCGTTGTGGTCCCGGTTCGCCAAAAAAATGTACGACTGGGGAAGCGCCCTTACGATGTCCATGGCCGCGATATCCGGCTTGACCATTACCGGCAGGCGGGCTGTGCAGAGTTATGCGGACATGGAAGGCGAAATGGCGAATGTGCGCAAATTCACCGGCATGACGACGGAAGAGGTCGAGCGACTGAACGAATCGTTCAAGACGATGGATACACGCTCGTCTCGCGAGCAGCTCAACAAACTTGCCCAAGAGGCCGGGAAACTGGGAATCGCCTCGCAGCAGGCGGTTATCGAATATGTCGAGGCGGCCGATGTGATCAACGTCGCCCTCGACGAATTGGGAGAGGGGGCGACCCGGGATATCGGAAAACTTTCGTCGATTTACGGCGATGCCGAGAGAATGGGCTTGGGAAAAGCCATGCTGGCCGTGGGCGCTGCCATCAACGAAGTCTCCCAAAACTCCACCGCTTCGGCTTCTTATTTGGTAGATTTCGAGAACCGTATGGCCGGTGTGGGTAAACAGGCCGATATGAGTATCCCTAAAATCATGGGTTACGCTTCGGTGCTCGACCAGAACGCCCAGCAAGTAGAGATGTCGGCTACCGCTTTGCAGGGCATTATCATGAAAATGTATCAAGATCCGGGGAAACTGGCCCGCATAGCAGGCATCAACGTGAAAGAGTTCGCCCGGCTGGTGAGGGAGGATGCGAACGAGGCTTTGCTGCAACTGCTCGACACCCTCGGTAAGGCCGGAGGCATGCAGGCGCTGGCTCCGATGTTCGACGAGATGAAGCTCGACGGATCACGGGCGGCCAGCGTGTTGTCGGTGCTGGCCGGGAATATCGAATCGGTTCGGAGAGAGCAAAAGCTGGCTCAGGAAGCATTTGATGAAGGCACATCGGCCATTACAGAGTTTAATGTCCAAAATAATACGGTGCAGGCGCAGCTCGACAAGGCCAAAAAGTCGTTCAACGAGTTATCGGTCGAGCTCGGGAAAGATCTGCTTCCTGTCATGCGCCATGCGATTACCGGTGCGTCGGCCTTGCTCCTGGTATTTAAGGAGGTTATCTCCGTTATGAAAGAGAATAGAGTTTTGATCGTCTCTGTGGCGGCCGGTATAGCCGGATATACGGTCGCCGTGAAGGCGAGTACCGTCGCTCAAAATCTTTGGAATGCGACGCAGAAGGCCGGAAATTCGATTGCGGCGACAGGGAGAGGTATCGTTCTATTGCTCAGATACGCCTATTTTAGATTAGAGGGTCAGGTCCGCAAAGCCGATGTCGTGATGAAGGCCTTCAATCGCACGACCAAAATGTCGCCTGTCGGGATATTGGTAGGAGCCTTGTCGGCCGGAGTCGCAGCCTTGCTTTCCTATCGGGAAAAGATGAAATCTGCTCGTGAGGCGGCGGCCGAGGCCGCCAAAGCCGAGCGGGAATACGAGAAAAGCATCACCGATGTCTCGGAAGCTGCCGCCTCGGCATCGAAGGAGGAACTCGCACGTTTGCAAGCATTGTATCGGGCAGCCGTCGACGAAGCCCGATCGAAGGAAGAACGAATCGAGGCAGCCCGCCGGTTGCAATCGCTCTATCCCGATTATTTTTCCAAAATGTCGACCGAACAAATCATGTTGGGAGACGCCAAAGCCAAATACGATGAATTGACCGATTCGATTCTGAAAAATGCGAAGGCGAAGGCCGCGGCCGATTTGATAAAGAGGAATGCCGAGCAAATCGTCGAGATAGAACAATCCATGCCGGAGTTGGAGAAAAACGCTGTCGATACGGACATAGCCTATGACCGGGCGAAGAAGCGGAGGCAGGAATATATCGATAGATACAACATAAGCCCGTCGGCCATGGGCGGCGGTTATGCGCAAGATCAGTCGGCGCTTTTGTCGAATGTCATGGTAAGGAAATCGGCTCCCGGAACCGACGATGAACGGAAGGCGGCGGAAGCAGCGTGGAAAGCGTATGCCGAAGCGAACGACAAGCTGACTAAGCTGCAAGCGGCCAATAAGAAACTGGCCGAGGAGTACGGTATATCTTTGACCGATGTATTCGCCGGGCAGGGAGACGGTGGAAATATGAGTTCTGTCTCTGCTTCCGGTAGTGCGGGGAAAAGCGGGGAAAGAAATAAGTTTCAAGCAGAAGACGATTGGCTGTCGATCGAGAAGTCGAAGGCTCTCGCCGGCTATGCTACCGGATTGATGGATTACAACGAATATATCGAGAAAAAAGCAGAGCTCGATAAACAGTATCTTCTCAAAAAGTTGCAGAACGCAGAGGCCACGGAAAAGGAGATAGCCGATATCGTCGGCGAGCTCGACAAACTCACTGAAAAGGAGGTGACACAGCGGAATAAAGAGCAGTTCGATGCCGCAAGAGAGGAGATAGAAGCCGAACGCCGGGAACGCGATGCTGCCGATACCGACAGTTATATGCGGGGCCGAATTTCGGAAAAGACTTACCAGCGAATGAAATTCGAGTCGGAGATAGCATATCTCAACCGGCTCAAAGAGTTGTATGCCGAGGGTAGCCAGGAGCGCGCCGAGATTGAAAAACAGATTACCGACAAACTGCAAGCCGACAAGCTGGCCAAGTTCAAGGAGACGCAAGACAGGCAGAAGACTCTTTATGAGGAGTATTTCAAAGGGATATCCCTTATGTCGGCCGAAGAGAGGGAGCAGCAGTATCGGCTGCAAATCGATTCTCTGAATGCCTTGACGAAGAAGATGCTCGACGCGGCCGGAAACGACGAGGCTAAAAGGCAGAAAATCATCGAAGCCTCTGCCATCGCCGAAAAGGCATTGAAAAAGCAGTATTTCGAAGAGACTACGGAGGAGAGTTTCAATGCCATGGAGAAAGCCAACGCCGAGCTGGCCGAGTGGTTGCAAAGCGACGGCGGGAAAGCCGTGACCGACTCTTTCGGTATGATCATGTCGGGAATGTCGGCTATCTTCTCGCAAATATCCTCGATAGTCCAGTCGAATATGGAGATGGAGACCGCCGCCATCGAGAAACGCTACGACAAAGAGATTTCGTTGGCCGAAGGAAATACTTACAAAGTCAAGAAGCTCGAGCAGGATAGAGAGAATGAGATAGCCCGGGCAAAGAACGAAGCGAACCGCAAGATGTTCGCCATGCAGGTGATCCAAGCCGTGGCGCAGACTGCTCAGAACGCTTTGGCCGCTTATGGCTCAGCTGCGGCGATACCCATCGTCGGATATATCATGGCTCCTATTGCGGCGGCCATGGCCGTAGCTGCCGGCGCCGTGCAGATCGCGGCTATAAAGAAACAGCAACAGGCCTCCGAAGCGCAGGGGTATGCCGCCGGCGGATTCACCCGCCCCGGCCCGGTGGACGAGCCGGCCGGTATCGTCCATGCCGGCGAGTGGGTCGCCAGTCAGAAACTGGTGACTTCGCCGGTAACGCGTCCTATCATCGATGCCCTCGAATATGCGCAGCGAACCAACACGATCGGCTCTATCCGTCGAGTGTCTGCTCTCCCCGCGCCGATTAGCTTACCAGCCCCTTCGCCTGATGGAGGAGGAAACTCCCCGGACACAGGCGTATTGCTCGCCACATATTTTGCGGTTCTCAAAAAATTGGGTGACCGACTGGACGAGCCCTTCGTCACGGTCAACACGGTTACCGGCGACCGGGGCATCAAGAAGGCTCAGGACGAATACGATCGTTTGATCAGAAACAAAACCCCTAAATCACGCAGGAAATGAAAATATTCGTAGAGGGTAAAGAGGCTTTCTTGAAGAAAGGAACCTCCTTCGAGTTTATCGCTGAAAACAGGCTTTTCTCTGGTTCCGACGAGTACACCTTGTCTATCACCTTCCCCATAGTCGATTGTCCTCGGAATCGGGCGATATTCGGGCTTTTGTATCGGAAAGATGTCGATATCGAAAAAGTGAACTTCGCCTGTGAACTACGGGATACCAATTTCTATAAAATGGGGGTTCTCGCTATTGTCGAGGTGTCGCAATCCGAAATCAAAGGGCAATTCCTCGATGGAATGAGCGCCCAAAACTTCATCGGTGATTTCGACGAGATATACATCAACGAACTCGACTTGGGCGATTATGAGTATGTGAATATGAGTAATACACCTCCAGAATGGCTTTGGAGGAGCATCGACCGCATGAAAAACTATATATCTTTGCCCTGGGTCAACAACTATTCGGGGAATATACAAAATGAGGTCGTATATGAAAATGGCACTTATAAATGGCATCCGGACACCAAGGGGGTATCGTTTCAGCCATATTTGCTATTCATCGCAAAACAAATTTGCGAGGTATTAGGTTATAGTTATGATTTCGGGGAATGGGAGAGGTCGGCATATCGTCATCTCATAGTCTGCAATTCGCTCCCGTATGCCTGGGATATGCCCCAAATAGCAAAAGCTCTTCCTCACTGGACTGTGACAGAGTTTTTTGAACATTTGGAGAACTTTCTGTCGGCATTTATTGACGTTGACCATAGGGGCAAGACAGTGACATTCCATTTCATCGCTAATGACTCGGATTTCAATACCAGTATAACCCTTAACCATGTTGCCGACGATTTTACGGTAGAGGTTAGCTCCGAGGGGGAATCTTCATACAGGGGAGTATCTACTTTGAGATATTCCGATTGCGACCATGAAATGTGGAAATTCTACTCGTGTAACTGGTTGGTGGAAAATCATGAGAAGATGATTGTCCGATATGAGACTCTGAATGATTTAATCGAGGCCAATGAAAACTTGAAGGAGACCATTGTCGGGGTTGAGTATCCTGACTCAAATTTGGAAAAAATCTTATATGTCGAGTCTTTGAATACCTATTTCGTATTTAGACCGGTAAAGATTATACCTCAGAGCTATTATGATCCAGTGGCTGATACCTATTATGACCAGTATGTGAACATTCTTCAACCGATAAACCAGTTTGGAGAACGCATCGGTACAAATGAGGAAAGCGATAGCATAGAGATAGGGATTGTCCCCGCCTGGATAGATGACACAGAAACCAGTAAAGGGCAATGTCTGTTTTTAGAGCTCGACTTCAATGATGGAGAAACAGATGGCAATTCTGAGTATTTACCGATAAGTCTACTCGAATCTGGGGAGAGTGAAAAAAGTGGGGCATACTTCTCTCAACTTTTTGTCGCATTCTGGGACGGTACGAATTATTTCAAAGGGCTGCAGCCGCGTCCAATTATCGACAAAATATCTACGAATGAAGACTGGACTTATGTTGAGACTGGGTATAGCATGCGTCTAAATAGGGATCCTAGCGACCTTTCCTATTTCAACTCTCCGATCGACAGCTGCAAAAAATACAATTTCCAGTTTTTGGCGAACAAAATTCCGCCTGTGAGGGCTTTGTTCTTCATTCAAGGTAAGCCGTATATCTGTGAAAAAATCACGGCCACATTCACGGAATATGGTATGTCGCAGCTCTTGAAGGGGACGTTCTATCGAACCGATTAAAGAGTCCCGTCGAGGTCGAGAATGGCTTTATCGGCATTGTCCCGGTGGCGGGTATATACATCGGTAATGGCCAGTGAGCTGTGTCTTGCCTGGTCTCTCACCGAGATGTTGCTCAGTTTTTTGTCCAGCATTTCGGTGATTCCTGTATCTTTTAGCGAGTAGAATGTGTAATCTTTGTCGAGTTTCAACTCTTTTTTCAGGCGGGTCCAGCGAATAGTTATGAGCCGTCGGTCTACTTGCACGTTGCCGGGCATGATGTTGTTTGAGAATAGGAAATAGTGAGGAGGGTAGTCGAATACCCCCAAATCGAGCATGAACATCATTACCTTTTTCGGGATAGTTATAGTTTGTGTCGTTCTGTTTTTGCTGTCTTCGGACGGGATTGTCAAGGTACAATTCTTAACGTTGAAATATCGAAGCCTCAGCCGGGTCTGTTCGATGGGACGAATATAGCAGTAGTATAAGAGATAACACGATAAAAGAAAGTGTTTGTCGTTCGACATCAAATATTCGCTTATCTGTCGAATCACAGAGGAAGGAATAACTTTCCTCCTTTTCTGGAATAGTTTTCGACTGAAAGGTTTTATGCCGGAGGCCGGATTCTCGTTCATAAGTCCTTTTTCTACGCAAAAGGAGCAAAAAGCTTTGAGAAAAGTGAGACAATTATTCCTATACTGAGGGGACAGTTTCAGTTCCAAGTGTATGTAATCGAGGAAATCGTTGCAAAATCGTTTGTCCAGCTGGTAGAGGTAGATGATGGGTGAGGTTCTCTGTTGATTATAGGCAACCAACTTTTTAATCTTTGATTCGTGGCTGATGTATGTCTCTTTTCTGAAAATCCCATCGGAGTACATCTTCTTGTTATTCTCCACATATCGTTTGATGGCATCATCAAACGATATCGCAACCTTAAATTCTTTCTCGATCCAGGGATTCCACCCTCGGATAAGTTGTTGGTAAAGCCGGATAATCAGACCTGCAGCATACTCCCGCCTCTGTTTCTTTGTCGCCAATCGGTTTATCTTTATTCGCTTCCTTCTCATTTTCCCTCTAACTGGGTCGAAAGCGTAAAACTCAACATACCAGGCAGGGTCATTTTCACGAAGCCTTGGGTATGTAAAACTTATTATTTCGTCGATTGTGGATTTTTGTGGCAGATTGTCAATGTTAAAATCAATCCGCGCGGGAATCGTATTTTTAAGCATTTTTTTATTTAACGAATCTGGGGTGATTCGCTAAACACGAGCGGGCTTTTGATCCGTATTAGCCCTGTTTTAGGGAAGAAAAACCTCAAAAGCTTAATACGTAATCTTTTGAGGTTTCATTCCTTGTTGTAGCGATTCCGGGAATCGAACCCGAGTCTCAACCGTGAGAGGGTTGCGTGCTAGGCCACTACACTAAACCGCCGTTCGCTTTTTGAAAAGCGATGCAAATATAACCGATTTGTTTTTATTGAACAAACTTTCGGTATGAAATTTTTTCAGTGTCTCGAATAAGATTGTTATTGTTTTGAAGATGAATGACTAAATTATTTTTTCTAACTCCTTGATGTTTTTAGCTATTTCTTCTTCTGGTAAATTGTAGTTCAGAAGGTCTCCTGCTAAATATTGGTCATAGGCAGCCATATCGATGAGCCCGTGGCCGGATAGATTGAAGAGGATGCATTTTTCTTTTCCCTCTTCTTTTGCTCTTAATGCTTCTTGTATAGTGGCGGCTATTGCATGAGAAGATTCCGGGGCAGGGATAATTCCTTCGCATTGAGCGAATAATGTAGCTGCTTTGAATGTATCGAGTTGTTCTATGTCCACGGCTTCCAAGAGGCCATCTTTTTTCAGTTGGCTGACGATTGTTCCTGCTCCGTGGTAACGTAGTCCACCTGCATGTATATTGGCCGGGGAGAAGTTATGTCCCAAAGTGTACATGGGCAGTAGAGGTGTATAGCCCGCTTCATCTCCAAAATCGTATTGAAAAATTCCTTTGGTCAATTTGGGACAGGAGGCAGGCTCGGCTGCGATTAACCGAATGTCTTTTCCCTCTTTTAATTTATGGCGTAAAAATGGGAATGAAATTCCCGAGAAGTTGGACCCACCTCCGAAGCAAGCGATGACAATATCGGGGTATTCGCCAGCCATTTCCATTTGTTTTTCAGCTTCTAGCCCGATTACTGTTTGATGTAAAGATACGTGATTGAGTACACTACCTAAAGTATATTTACAGTTGGGAGTACTCATTGCCAATTCTATCGCTTCAGATATTGCCGTACCTAAACTTCCTTGATAATTGGGGTGATCGGTTAATATTTTACGTCCTGCTTTGGTCGACATACTGGGTGAAGCAATAACTTGTGCGCCGAATGTTTGCATAATAGAACGTCGATAGGGCTTTTGATGGAAGCTCACTTTAACCATGTAGACTGCAAGTTCCAATCCGAATGCTTTTGCGGCTAAAGAGAGTGCAGCCCCCCATTGTCCTGCTCCGGTTTCGGTTGTGATGTTGGTTATACCTTGTTTTTTACAATAGTAGGCTTGTGGTATGGCCGAATTTAGTTTGTGAGAACCAACAGGGCTTACACTTTCGTTCTTGAAATAGATGTGTGCAGGAGTGGCCAATGCTTTTTCGAGCCCCAAAGCTCTGACAAGAGGAGTAGGACGCCATATTTTGTACATATCGCGTACTTCTTCGGGGATTTCTATCCATGCGTCGGAAGTGTTTAATTCTTGTTTACAGAGTTCTTCTGCAAAAATCGGATAGAGGTCTTCTACGGCTAGGGGAGATTTGGTTGCCGGATTTAATGGACTCATTGGCTTGTTGGGCATGTCTGCAATGACATTATACCATGCTTGTGGTATGTCTTTTTCTGCAAGGATAAATTTTTTTGTAGCCATTTTACTCCTTTGGTTTTTGTGATTTAT
>OKWG01000203.1_pt1 | contig 28389 bp, 27 predicted proteins | sample 1607091 | NCBI WGS metagenome assembly OKWG01 (sample SAMN04414080, study PRJEB24778) | human gut metagenome | material: faecal | host: Homo sapiens
CAGATTTCCCGAAGCGTCGTATGACGGATGACGCTGCGGAACGTTCGGAAAACGATGAACGAAAAAACGCTCAAAACGCACGAACCGGCCAACAGCCAGAAACCGTACCATACCGTGAAAACCGGATGCGTGAACAAACCGCGAACCAACAGGTAGGCGATCAAGGTCGAAACTACAGACACGACCGTGTCGATCGTCAAGATCAGCCACGACGAAAAATACCGCGACGATAGGTATTTTTCGATCCCCAAACGGGTCATGATAACTTGAAGCATACGGAGGCGTGAAAAGTTATCGGCATCCTTTGCAGCAGGACAGCCGGAACATAAGAGAACCCGCGGCAACTACCCCTGCCGAAACAGCGGTAAGCCGATTATAATGACGCAAAAATGAAAACTATCGAAATACGGCCTGCGAATAGAACGGGAAACGATAAATCCCGGATTTCAGGCAGCCCCAATCGGGTGAAACGGTTTAGTCCGTCGTGATTTTTTCCAGGAAACAGCCGGGAATATAGGTTGTCGCCACGGCTACGACACCCTCGATCGAGACGATCAGCCGCCGGTTGCCCTTGACTCGCCGAATATAGCCTTCGGCCCCTTTGAAAACACCCTCCGTAACGCGGACCCGGTCGCCCCGCCGGAGTTCCGCCGGCGTTTCGGGGAGGTATTCCAGCCCGGGATCGTCGGTCGACGTGACCAGCATGAAGGCCTCCATCTCGGGATCGGGAATGACAGCCGGTTTTTTGGTCTCCCGATCGAAATATACCATCAGCGGACTGGTAGCCTTCGCCCGCTGCATCAGTTCGAGCACCGCGCGTTCCGCCTGCCGGACGAACATCAGCGATGAAACGGCCGGTTCGCGTCGGCGAATCGTCCTGCCGCCGACGGTTGTTTCTGTGGAACGTAAAGGAATGTAGGTTTTTACACCGTCCTGTGCGAGAAGCCTTTCGACATCGAACACCCGGTTGTAAAAGACTTTCAGTGCATACCAGTGCTCTTCGTCACTCTTGTCGAACATATAGCTTGCTAAAGGGCATACTTTACAATCCCCCGCAAGCAAAAACCGGCTTGCGAAAACGGTTTTTTCAGCGAGGCAATCGGGGGCTGGCCACTTGTAATCCGACACCTGATGCGACTGTCCCTGACCCAGGGACGACACCGGAACCCCTTGTAAAAAGATACACCTCAAAAAAACAGAGGCGTTTTTCACTACACAAAAGTATGGATTATTGCGTTAATAACCAAATATTTTACTTCAATCTTTTCAATCCCCCAAAACAGTTCAAGCAACAAACGCTTATTAATCAGACATTTAATCCACAAGCGAGCAATACATACGCCCAAACGGACGATAAAACATTCGTTTTACCGTATTTGCCGGTCGAAATGCAGCAAAACAGTGCAGAAAAATATGCCCCGAAGGCCGCATTAAACTTATTTCAAAACTGCCGGGAACACCGATTCAATTGCAAAACTTCAGATCGTCCTCCGCAACGATCACCCCGACATCCTTCCTCTTTCCCGATGACAAAACAACCTCTTTAAACGTATTCAACTCTTTTTCAGGACGCGAAATGCCGGCCACGGAATTGTTCCTTTACGAGCGTTTCAGCCGTATAGTCTTCATCGCGGGCGGCTTTCTCCAATAATTTGGTTTGATACTCGGATTTGACTTTCAGAATAATTTGCTGGATGTACTTGCGGTCGGGACACTTGGGTTTAGGCTCGTTGCGGTCGAAATCCCAGTTAGACGGATGCACCGACACGCCTAAACTCTTCATCGTCCGTTTGCGGTCTTTCGTAATGCGCAACATGAGCAGATGCTCCCCGTTGGCGAGGGTCTTGCTTTTGAAACAAATAACTGAAATAGTGGCGTCCATAGCCTTTTGGCGGTTTACACCACGGTTTACACAGACCGTGTAAATCAACGTAAAAACGGGGTCAGAAGCCACGAATCAATCAACCGACAGCAAAAGAAAAAGGCTCGGCAATCATCAGATTACCAAGCCTTTTCATCAGTCGGGGTGACTGGATTCGAACCAGCGACCACACGCCCCCCAGAATTAAATTTTACTTTTTCTAATAAATTTAACAAACTATATTCCAGCGGATTTTACACATATTCAAAGAGTTGCAACTTGCCATTATCGAGAGTTGTTGCGATTTCGCGTGTTCCACTTGTGTACCACGCGCCGTCCGCCTACCCGATCAAAATTGAAAAGTGAATCCCCGGCATTTTCGGATGCCGGGGATTATTCATTCGGACAACCGACCCAAAATTCCTATTTCAGATCGCGGGCCTTGATGCGCACGACCTTTCCGTCGCGCACGACAACCAGTTCTCCGTCCTCCTTCTTCGTCTTTTCAATCAGACGCTTACGGGCGAGCAAAATACCTGCGTTGATTTTTTCCTGCATTTGTTTGATTTCAATCTCGCTCATAATTCGTAATCAGTTTATAGGATAACGCATCTTCAACATGAATTGTTATGTTCTTCTCACCCGACGCAACTATTTTAATCTCTTCGTCTGCCGAGCTGTTGTCGTAAATTGTCCAGAAATCGCAAATCGGAGTATAAAGGGTCGTTAAATTTTTGATGCCGTTCGCATAACGCCGCCGAATCACATCCGACGGAATATTGTGCCCGCCCTCGCTTACTCGTGTTGCAACACGCTCGATGGCCTGTTCGGGTGTCGGCAGCCAAAAGTATAGCAACGTGACAAAGTAGCCTTTCACCTGCGCCCGTTCCACGAATTTCACATAGGAACGGGTCGCCAACGTCGTTTCAAACGCAAAATCTTCACCTTCGGACAAAAGATCATCCATTCGTTGCAGCATCAACCGTCCTGCCTCGATCGCCACGCTTTCGGGATTGAACGGCGACAGCCCCTTTGCTATTTCGTCGGCATTGACGAACTCCCGGCATCCCAGCATTTCGGGCAACACAGTATAGGATGCAGTCGTTTTCCCTGCACCGTTGCAACCCGCTATGATATAGAGTTTCGGCATACTTCGTAACAAAGGTACGCACAAGCCGCGCATAAAAGCAAATTTTATTTGCGTTTTGTCGAGGCGGAGTACCTCGACAAGGTCAAAGATAATAATTTTCGAACAATCTTTCGCTAAAACAATCTTTGTGTTACTTTGTAGATTTCAGTCCGGGTGCAATAACTTTTATTTCTCCGTTCAAGACATCTTTTAGAATTGCTTTTATGAAATATCGGGCATCAATATCAAATACTTTCTTCTCTCGCTCTTGTATAAAAACATATTTCACCTTTTTGATTTTAACACGCCCCATATTCCGAGTATCGACATAAGCATCTTCAAAATTGAAAATATACTCTGGTTCTGTATTTTCAGACGGCAATTTATCCTCAAGCTCATCAAAAGACACAATTGGGATGCCATTTTTATCACATATTTTAGCGTCTGGCAGTGTTTCTAAAGGGAAATAATCAGTTGTTGTCCAATCATTATCCCCACTAAAAAACATAAGATATTTCCTATAACCCTCCAAATTTATGTTGGATTTGGCCCATTCATCATCCAGTAAGAATAAACGTCGTGTAATGGATATATTAAGATTAAGTTCTAATCTTCCCATTATGCTTTCCTCTTTATTTGGCTGTCTTAATTCCTTCAGGTTAATACCATAGTGGACCGCAAATTCTTTTGCACCTTTTTGATATCCCACTGTGGTGACCATAATTCCATTAACATTATTCAAGTCGGATAAAACGCCATAAAAATCCCGAACCTTACCCACAGAGACCGGTTTATTATAATTCTTGCATTCGATTGCAACTTTATGATTCACTCCCGCAAGTTCATATTCCCAATAGACATCAACCTGATGCAATTGCCCCGATTTACCGCGCAATTTCACATTGTGCTGTACTTGGATTGCTTTAATACTTTCTTCGTTCAGTAACCCCTGATAAATTTCTTGGGCAAACTTCTCATATTCCGTATTAGGATTCATATCTACACCTTATAAAATTTCGGCTGTTCATTCCATACAAAAATACTAATTCAATTCATTATTTCGGATGTATTCGCCAAAAGCCGACACACTATATTTATCCACAAATTGCAATTATTTTCATCCAAAATCAAAATTGACACATCCGAATTATTCAGATTCAACGGCAAATTCAGAACACATAACTATCTGTATCTATTGCGATTAAACAGCATATAATTTCAAAATTCAAGATACAAAATTTTAAAATACTTGGAATCCCTTTATTGCCGTTCTATTTTTGCAATGCCACGTGCGAGTTATTCTGTAATCGTATAATTGGAATCGATAATCCCGCGTATACGATTAGTGCTGAGATAGTTTGTTGCCATTCTATTGCAAGTAACTCATAACTCGTAACGCAATGTCGGTGGCGCAATCATCTTTTTATTAACACGAATGCAGATAGAATGGCACATTCCATCCGATTTCCACGTCGTCACGACAAGGCCGACCGCAACGGCCGTTATGCCGTCAGGCTGTGTATCACCAAAAACAAGCGGCGCAAATATATCGCGCTCGATCTCTACGCCGATCCCGCATATTGGGACGAGGCCGGCGAGCAATTCATCATCCTGCGCAACCTGAAAGGAGCCGAGCAGAAGGCCGAGAATAAACAACGCGAAGCCGACAATGCGCTGCTGGCGAAGTACAAGGTTCGCGCCCGCGAGATCGTCGAACGTTTCGAGATCGAAGGCATCGACTGGACGCTGAACCAGTTCGAGGACGCCTTCCTGAACACCTCCAAACAGGGCAAGTTCAACGCCTATTTCACCGACCGTATCGCGGAACTGCACGCGACGGGGCATATCGGCAATTCCCAAACCTATAAGCAGACGCAGGACATGTTGAGAAGCTATGACCGGAAGCTGGATCAACGGCTCTTTTCCGACATCGACCTGCGTTATGTCCGGGGATTCGATATGTTTCTTCAAAAGCGGGGCTGTTGCGGCAATACGCGCAAATTCTATTTCAAAGCGTTACGGGCCATTCTGAACCGGGCCAATGCGGAGGGCGTCGGTTCGGCGGCAACCTATCCGTTCGGACGGGGCGGGTTCGAGGTCTCCAAACTCGAAGAGGCGACCGCCAAACGCTACCTGCCTGCCGCCGAGCTGTCGAAACTCAAAAGCGCCACGGCCAGCAATCCGCAATGCGAATACGCCCGCAAACTGTTTCTCTTCTCCTACTATTGTTACGGCATATCGTTCATCGACATGGCGATGCTCACGACCGCCCATATCAAACAGATGGAGGACGGCGACTATATCGTTTACAAGCGGCAGAAGATCAAACGGCAGAAAGGGGTCAAACCGATTTCGATCAAAATTACGCCCGCGATCCGGCAACTGATCGGGAGCCTGCAAGCGGCCTCGCCGACCGTGGACGATTTCCTGCTGCCGATCGTCACCCGCTCCGGCTATACGGGCGAGCGGCTCTACATGCACATTCGAACCCGTTACAGCAAGTACCAGAAATACCTGCGCCTGCTCGCCGAGGAGCTCGGAATCGATTTCCACCTGACGAGCTACGTCTCCCGCCATACGGCGGCCATGACCTTGCAGCGCAACCACATCCCGCGCGAGGTGATTTCACAGATGCTCGGCCATGCCGATTTGGAAACCACGAACGTCTACCTCGACAGCTTCGACAACGGCGTGATCAACGAGGCAGCGAAAGTTCTCTAACAGCCGCCGCGGTTTAATTCTGCTCGTCTTTTTACGCTATTAGCACAAATATACAACTCAAAATAAGCTACAATGAAAATTCCTTTCAGCTACCAAACCTTTTCAGCATTACTCCCGAATGAAACGACCGCCATTGCCTACTATACAGAACGGCACTCGACCTATTGTCCCGGCTGCAACATCCGGCTTACACGACCTTTGAGGAGAAGAAATCCGCTGCTGTTGCGTTGCCCTCAATGCGGGAAAACCGTCTCCGTTTTCACGGGGACTGTCTTTCAAGGGACACGGGCAGACCTCCGATACTGGCTCTATACCGGCATGCTGTTTTATTTCTGCAAGAATCATTTCCCCCAGTTCCAGCTACCTCATCTGTTGTCCATAAAATCCATAAAGCAGGAGGTCGGAGCCACCTCGGATCAGACCATGCGCCGGATATACACGACCCTCAGGCAGCTTTTCGATAGCACGGATGAGGACGACATAAATTTTCGAAACCTCATATTCCAACCCCTCTATTTACGCGCCCAGCAACACCGACCATTCTCATTGACCTATACGGGCTGTAATCGTTCATTAAATTCATTATTTTCATTAAGTACCCCTGCGGAATAGCATTCTCACAGGGGTGCTTTCATTTTAGGCCCTATGTATATTCCATTATCATATTTCAGTATTGAAACTCATATAAAATAATATCGATTATGACAAAATTCACAGACGACACCCCGATCGCAATGCTGACCGTGGGACAACTGAAAGAGATTCTCGGCATCGACCGAATCTTGGGTAACCTTACTGCGAATCAAGCTCCGGCCGAGCAAGTAATGACCATCGAGGAGGTCGTGCGCCTGACCGGATACAGCAAGGCGACGATCTACAAATTTACAAGCGAACGAAAGATCCCGTTTCGCAAGCCGGAGCATGGCGGAAGGCGGCTCTACTTTCAGCGTGAGGAGATTCTCGACTGGTTGCAGAGCGAATCACATCCAACAATCGAACAATATTGTAATAACCATATTAAACATTAAACAATCAAAGTTATGAAACCAAATCAAAATTTAGACCCGTTGGCGGCATTGAACAATGTAACGGAAGAAGAATTGAGCGCAATTCAGGAAGAGGAGGCTGCGAAGCCGCGAAAGAAGAAACCGAGAGAGGGCTTTGTATTCCTCATCTCATTTTACGAAGCTATCGAACTTATGCCTGGACGTCTTCAGCATAAAGCTTATAAAGTTTTAACGCGTTATGCGCTATACGGTGAAATGCCCCCAAAAGGAACTCCGACCCAAATCATGCAATCTTTCGTGGGGTGGAAACGACTGATCGATGCCAGCTCCAAGAAATACGATAAAGCGATCGGGGATCGGTTCGCAGGAAAGACAGATAGTAAAATCAAACGATGACACGCGCCATTCAAGTGCCGAATCGAAATGTCTGACAACCGAACAATAAGCAGACAGAAAGTATACAGGAACTCAAAATGTAAAATGTTTATTATATGAAAGATAGCAAAAATTTATCACAACAAATCTTAAATACGAACAAAAGTAATTCCAATAACTCATGCTCAAAATTTATGACAAACACCGTCGTTCGGATTCCAGCGGGAATCCCATCGCCTAAAGTATCTCTTTTCGAGAACATGACCTCGGTCGTTCCAATCGAGGAAATATCTCTCTGGGAATTTTTATTAAGCTCGGATTACCAAGACATCGTGCATATTTATCGGGAAACGCAGGATCCGGCGGTCCGCAAAGAGATAAAGAAGTTCCGCCTCCCTTGTGTGACCGTTTCCGGAATATTCGATACACGAGCCCGAAAAAGGCTCGTGCATCGGCATAGCCATTACATCTGCGTAGACATTGACGGCAAGGATAATCCCGGGGTCAAGGGAAGATGGCCACGCGCTAAAGAGTTATTAGCTGAAAAGTTCAGTAGCCTGTGCTACGCGGGGCTATCCGTCGGAGGTAACGGACTATGTCTTGTTTTCCGGATCGCATATCCAGAAAGGCATCGGGCACAGTATTTTGCACTCATAAACGAAATCCGGACAAAAATCCATTTGTACGCAGATTCAACTTGCTGCGATGTCACCCGTCTGCGTGTCGCAAGCTATGATCCCGAACCGTTCTTTAATCCGAATGCCGTTCCGTACCTAAACCTCATAAACAAAGACTACGGAGTACCCTGCAAAAACGACAGGTCGGCCTCCATGGATGTAGATACCAAAATGAGAGCATATGCGTGTATAAAGATAATATCAGACCGACAAATAGACATCACATGCGGCTATAAAGTATGGAGGGCTATCGGGCAGGCACTTGCCAACGAGTTCGGACCGGAAGAAGGGCGACGGCTATTCCACTTGGTGAGCCAATGGCACTCCGATTACTACCCGACTGAATGCGACCGGTTATTCGACTGGTGCATAGCCAACCATGACTTTATAAACATCAGCACGTTTTTCCACTATTGTCGGGAATACAATATTACATTCAAATAACCGTCTCAGAATACGTTTACGGGGATCGACTGATAGTCGATCCCTTTTTCGTAAAGGTCAATATGTGGAGTTTACCTTAAACATAGCAGAAGGTCAATATTGATTTTTCAGAATATTTCGCTCAAATTTGTACGACAATGCCCCGACTGAGTGTTGCACTAAGCAAAACATTTTTTTACCTTTGTAGGGCCACGAGAGTGGCGTACATATAGTAAAAGTGTTCGCTTTTATTCCGTGTAGGGAAATCTGGTAAATTTCACACAACAGACACAGGGATAAAACAGCGCGCTCATTGCTTGTATGGTATGCGGTCATCACCGCCTACTATTACAGGTGTGGGGCATTGTTTTATTGGTGTCTAAGGCTTACCAGAGCCTCCCTACTCAATAAGACGACTGTTCCACACTTTTTTTCATGTAAATCAGCCATATCGGAACAGGATGGCAACAAAAACTTGTTGCTATGAAAAAACTAATCACTTGCGGGCTTATGTTCTTCATATTGGCCGCACCCGGTATGTACGCCGCACCGCAAACACAGGAGACCGACAAGAAAGCCCTGCGAGAACAACGCCGGGAAGAACGGAGGCAAAAGCGAGAAGAACGCAGAGAAGAGCGCCAGCAAAGAAAAAAAGAGCAGAAAACCCCGCAATCCCCGGTTTCTGTACCCCCAACTAATCCTGCCCCGGAAACTATTCACGAAGAAATCGAGACTCCTCGTGAGCCAGTCATTATTTCAAAGCAAAAAGAAACGAAACAGCAACCTACTCCGATCAAAGATCAAACGCATTCTACATCTCCGAAAATCATACAATCATCCAAACAAGCCGTATCTCCAATTGTGCTCGCGCCTGAAGCTCCATATCCTGATACAAAATCAGAAAAAGGGAATCCAATACTATGGCTTTTACTCATCATTGGATTATTTGTATTTCTAATTTTACGCTGGCTGTTTTCACGCCGCTGCGGGAGCTGCGGAAGATTCTGGGCGATGCGGGTAATTGATGAAGCATACCTCGGCCGAGTTAAAACCGAGCGAGTTAAAAACGGAACTCAATCATATCTCGTCCACTATAACCGCATTCAGGTTACCCGCCAATGCAAATATTGCGGACATCAGGACTGTTTCAACAAAACCGTAAAAGGAGATGCCGAATAACGACTATTTGTACCTAATAAACTATTAAAAATGAAACGGATTCTTTATTTATTATTCGCTGTTTCCATTCTATGGAGTTGTAATAGCGATTACGACGATTCGGCCTTGACCGGACGTGTGGACGACCTCGAAAACAGGGTCGCCAAACTCGAAGAATTATGCAAGCAGATGAACACCAACATTTCATCCCTGCAAACCCTTGTCAATGCGCTCCAAAACAAGGACTGCATTACCAGCGTCGTCCCCATTACCAAGGATGGAGAAATAATCGGTTACACCATTTCCTTTACCCAAAGCGCACCGATTACGATTTACAACGGACAGGATGGTAAAGACGGTCAGGACGGCAAACCCGGCGAAGACGGGAAAGACGGCTCTACCCCGGTGATCGGAGTAAAGCAGGATGCCGACGGAATCTATTACTGGACGCTTAACGGCGACTGGCTGACGGATGATTCCGGCAACAAGATAAAAGCAGAAGGCCGCGACGGTCAGGATGGAGAAGATGGTAAGCCGGGACAGGATGGCAACGATGGACAGGACGGCAAACCCGGCGAAGATGGCGAGGACGGGCAGGATGGCAAGCCCGGAGAGGATGGAAAAGACGGCATAACGCCTCAATTGAAAATCGAGGACGGCTACTGGTACATTTCCTATAACGACGGTGCATCGTGGACACAGCTCGGCAAGGCAACGGGCGACAAAGGAGAACAGGGCGAGCCGGGACAAGCCGGAGGCATCTTCAAGGATGTCGAAGAAACCGATGACAGCGTTATATTCACCTTGAATGACGACAGCACGATTACGATTCCGAAAGCAACGCCATCCGAAAAATTGGATATCACATTCAGCAATACGGAATCCATCAATGTCCTGCCGGGAAAAACCTATGAAATCGAATATACGATTATCGGAGCGGATGAAACGACACGAATCGAGGTGGTAGCGCAAGACCTCTATAAGGCGTCTGTTTCACCGACAGATTACCGATCCGGGAAAATCATCGTTACAACACCGTCGGCCGACCTCGAAGCAAGCCGCATCTTGGTATTTGTCTCCAAAGGAACGAATACCATCATGCGCATTATCAATTTTGTCGAGAGCGTCATTATCGTTTCGACAGATACCGTGGAAATTGCCGCAGAAGGTGAAACCGTGCAGGTCAAAGTGGAAACCAATGTAACCTATACGGTGGAAATTCCGGAGGCCGATCGTGTTTGGCTTTCTGTTGCCGAGACACGTGCAGCGACGCATACGGAAACGCTTACCTTTACCGCCCAAGCCAATCCGAACACGACCTATCGTTATTCGACCGTCAGCCTGAAAGACGATAGTGGATTGGTAGCACAAAGCATTCTGTTCGCGCAAAAGGCCTCAGGATATAAAACAGTTCATGTCGAAACAGCAGGAACATTGGAAAACTACATTTCCGCCGATGAAAAAGAGAAATTGATCGGATTGAAACTGACGGGCAAACTCAACACGTTCGATTACGATTTCATGCGCACCATGCCCGCATTGGAATCCGTCGATCTGGCACAAATCGACAATACAACCATTCCGGCCAGTTGCTTCAAAGAAAGTACGGTCAAAATGGTCATTCTACCACTGAATCTGGAAGCCATACCGGACAATGCTTTCTCTAACAGTAGTATTATATCTATCGATATACCATCAAGCGTTGTTTCGATTGGTGTTGGAGCCTTTGCAGATTGTTCCGATTTAACGGGAATATTAACACTCCCCAATAACCTGCGCATTATAGGAGCTGCCGCCTTTACTTATTGCAAACAACTAACAGGAAACTTAATTATTCCAAATAGTGTTGTTAGCATAGGACAACGAGCCTTTGCAGCTTGTAATGGATTCAACGGATTCCTTTCCTTGGGGAGTGGATTAACAACCGTACCCCTGATGTGTTTTGAGCGTTGTTCTGGCTTTACCGGAAATCTCATTATCCCAGATCAAATAACCACCATTGAAAAATTTGCATTTCTTGATTGCACCGGTTTTTCTGGAAACTTAGTTTTGGGAACCGAATTACAAAGCATAGGTGATAACTCATTAACACAAAAAGGTAGTATGTCTGGAAATTATTACCCTTTGAATTTCTCTAAAGTTTATTGTAAAAACAGCACTCCACCAGCAGGACGTTTATATTCAGCAGGGAATCCATATGAATTTTTAGGAGTTCCTATCAACAGCAAATCCAATTATGAATCTGTTTCATCTTGGAAAGATAGCTTTAGAATAATTCAAGAAGTCGAATTTTAACTGATTATAAGATATGTTATATGAAAAAATAAATGGCGAATTACAGCCGATAACCACCCAACCTAAACAGGTACGAGAATTAATAGGAAACGAACTGGTCGATATTCACCGAAAATTAATAGAACTAATCCAGCAAAAAGGTTTCAACCGAAACGGCAAACCGTTCTCGGCAGATGATCTTGTCGGTAAGAATCAGATTGATTGGGGAAAAGACGAAGCTCTGCAAGTGATCATTTTGAAATATCCTAAATCTCAAAAAGGGCAAAGTTCCATATTAGGCCTTATCTTATATCAAGTGTTATTTGAGGACGCATCCACCAATTATAAAATCACAAGGGGAGGGCATAGTGTCCGATATTGTAGTTTCTGATTATTTCGTATACAATCCCGGTCGCGGATAAAGCACATAGCTGTAAGTTGTTATCCACATCCTTTCCGCGTCTTTATCCCGACCGCTCTTAGTTGTCCCGACCTGCCGCAACCCGGCAGGTCGCTTTGTTAAATCCCGATAGAAGATACTACAATGCGATTACGGCTCATGTATCGGAAACTCGATAAAATTCATTAACCGCCTATTTCAAGCCAATGTATAGGGCTCAAATATGCAAGCCGCAATGATGGTCTCCAGTACATAGTGGCTGAATTGCCTGCGTATTCACAGCCGGAATGAATTACCCAAAAACAAAATCACATGAAAACCAAAGAAGAAATCAGGCACTATCTCGACACCCAATTCAGCCTATCGGAAAACGACATGGTGCAAATCGTCCGGAACGATTTCGACCGCATTTTGAACAGCGCGGCATCTTGTGCTCTAATTACGGTCGAAGGTGCAATGCCCGTCTTGGCAGAGCAACTCCGCACCGAATTGGAAGCCCTGCACATCGAAGCCGGCCTCGACGTGATTGTAAAAGTAAGCTATCATCCCGCATCGGAGATTAGTTTCGACGACCTATGCAGCCTTTTAACCGTCATTCACGAATTTGCCCCGCAGGTTAATATCGTCTGGGGCTGCGGCACGGATGCGAAACTGGCGGAAACCGATTATTCGATTCTGTTGCTGATCGGGACATCGGCAGAGTAGATTTGCAAGGCCTGCCAAAAACATATTGGCAGGTCGCTTTATTTCGCCCCGACAGAAGATACTGCGACGCAATTACAGCTCATATAGCCACGAACCCGATAAAATTCATTATCCGCCTGTTCGGAGCGACTGTATAAGATAATATGATTTTTTGTATCTTTGAGAATAAACTCTATGATAAAATGAAATTCAAACATTCAGACATTGAAATTCCCCGTGAAGATCCTTTCAGAAATTGTAAACTCAATCGTCAACCTAATGCTATTATATTAACACAAATAGTCCAAAATTACTCTGATAGCTTCGTCTTGTCTATTAACGGAGAATGGGGAACTGGGAAAACCACGTTTACGAAAATGTGGGCAGCATACTTAAAACAACAAGAGATAACATCGATTTATTTCAATGCATGGGAGAATGACTTTATCTCTGACCCAATGATTGCGTTATTGGGAGAACTACAGCAATTAAAGACTTCCAAAACAGCCAAGACATTAAATTCAATATTGGACATTGGGAGTAAAATCGCTATCAAAGCTATTCCAACATTAACCAAAGGCATTGTGAAACATTATTGCGGTAATGAATTAGCAGAAGCCGCAAAAGACGCCCTCAAGGCTGGAGCAGAGATATTCAAAACCGAGGTTATTGAATATGAGAATAAAAAGAATAAACTTGTAACTTTCAAAGAAGAACTATCCAGTTTTATTGAAAAATCTGTTCCTAACAAACCGCTTATTTTCATCGTAGATGAATTAGATAGATGTCGCCCGGACTATGCCGTCGAAGTTCTGGAAAAGATTAAACATTTTTTCTCAATAAAAGGGATTGTTTTTGTCTTATCTATCGATAAAGAACAGTTGAGTAATTCTATACGAGGACATTATGGCAGTGACCGCATCAATGCGGAAGAGTATTTACGCAGATTTATTGATGTTGAATATTTATTGCCGAAACCCGACATTGAATCATATTGCAAATACCTATATGAATACTTTAATTTCAAAGAATTTCTTGAGAGCGACGAAAGGTATCGAAATGGATTAAGCGGCGATAAAAATAATCTTCTAAGATGCGCTACCGAAATCATAAAGGCTCAAAACTATTCGTTGCGACAAATAGAAAAATTATTTGTTCACACTCGTTTAGTGTTATGTTCTTGTAGTAGTCGCCACTATGTATTCCCTTCATTAACGTTTATGTTGATATGTATCAGAACAATTAATCCTCAATATTATCAAAAGATTATAAATCAACAATTAACCCTTGACGAATTAGTCAATTTTATTCCTACTATATTTCCTGTTAACATATTTAACAACAAATCTTCACTCTCTCATACAGCTTCACTATGGGGTTTGGCTGAGTTATTCTATTGTTTTGCTCAAAGTTTTTTGAGAACACCACAACCTTTGCAATTAACAAATGTAGATTCAAGTAAACCGAAATTGACCTTTACAATTGAATATGTAGATAATGAAAAGTTAGCCAATGCAATCATTGGCTGTTATAGGTTCTATTCTGACGCAGGTTGGGGTCACATTATAAAATCAATTGATCTATTGAACCCCATATTAGAACAAATCTAAATTTCGGATAGCGACCATTTATGTACCACTTGTGTACCACCGCTACTTTTCGGACTATATACCACAAAAGAAAAATCCTCGATATTCGATTGAATATCAAGGATTTTTCATCAGTCGGGGTGACTGGATTCGAACCAGCGACCACACGCCCCCCAGACGTGTACTCTAAAACGCCATAATAAACGAATTATCAATCAATTACAGCAACAAAAATAGATACGGTTGACTTGTTGGTTGATTCGATAGTCAATCATGGTTAAACAATTAGTGAATTGGAACGGACCAACCTTGCAACTATCAAAGTCTGTCCTTGCTCTGCTAACAGAAAATCGGCGAAAAATTTTCCCCTCTCGCCGTTCGTCTGTTTTCTGCAATTTTCAGTAGCTTTGATTTCTATAAAGAAAAATCCCCGACCGTATGGCCGAGGATATATCTTTTATATGAACTGCTCTAAATACTTTTCATTGAAACCCGTGAGTGGGAACCGAAACTCTTTCTGCTTGCCCTCTAATGATGTGTAGCCAAATACGACTGCATCGCTCTTGATATGGGTTTCAAACAAATTGAGGGTGTAATTGGACTTGGGAAATGTTATAAGGTTGGGCCATGGAAGCACGAGAATCCCTGCTTTTCAATCTTGCGGGTCTAACCGAAAGGAGAATCCTGCTATGTCCTGCCCTCGTTTGCGGAATCAAATTGACATATCCTTTTCAGGGGCAATGTCGAGTTCTAAATAATAAGTGAATTTCAATGGTGTAGGTTCGGCTGTTTTGCGTCCTACAAATAGGCAGACATTACAATCCCGTGCGTAAGTTACGGCTTTAGCAACATAGGAGTACTGAATATCATCGACAGTCTCGGTCTTTGCTTCTCAATCAATTTTTGGTGTTTTATACATTTTAGCTAAAATTTATGTTGTTATTAAATCTTTGATTATGATGTAAATATAGTAAAAATTTATGGAATATGCAAGTAATATAAAAAGGACAAACTTGTGCAGAGGGTCTATATATTAACCCTTTTGCACAAGTCTGTCCTAAAAATCGAATCAGTCGTTATTCCTCCATAAACAGCCTTTCTTGAATATTTCTGCCAATATCACGCAAATACTGCCCGATATATATAAGACGATTCGTGCCATCTGGCCAAATTCCTCTTGCTCGTCTGACAACTTAAAATCGGCTCGTATCTGTTCATACGGTTTCCATTGTTTGTTTGTCAGATTCATATCGACAAGCATATTGCTGGTTGTTGTGTTTTGCGGACTTTTCGTAAAATCCGCATATTCACACTCCCAGAGTATGTCTATTTTATGATGCAGTTCAGCTAACAAGGCTTCTGTCTTGTTATCAAAAAGTGTTTGAGAAAAACACTCCCAGCCAAATGCTACTAATAATAGAGATAGCCCGATAATTTGAAGTCGTTTTGCCATATTTTTAATCTTTCTCTTGCCATGCCGAAACACAGCAGAAGAATGTTTGACATTTATTCATCTAATTCCGTAATACTTGCAAAAATGTAACATCCTGCCGCGGCTTTATAGGCATCAATGCAACCTGAAGGAACTTTCAGTACAGCATAATCTCTCACACCGTTATGAAAAACATCATATCCAAACTTCGGCGGAACCTCTGTACCAATCTTGAACAACTGAAGACTTGCATAACTATCCGTCCCGATCCTCCCTGCAAAGGCGCGGTCCCCGATTTCCTTCACCTTTGTACATTCAGACATATCAACAGTCACTAAACTCCTTAAACAGCCGAAAGCTCCAAAATCTGCCTCCCATCCTCCACCAATCGTAGTCAACTTAGACCCTTTTTCAAAGGTCACTGTTTTCAAAGAGGAGCAAAATGCGAATGCCGCGGCCTCAATCGTTTCTACACTTGCTGGAATTTCAATTGAGGCCAATGCAATACAATCAGAAAAGGCTCCATGAGAATAATAAGACTTCTCATAGGCACTATAATAATATCCCCCGCCAATAGTTTTCAGTTGAGACCCTTTCTCAAAGGTTACTGTCGCTAATGACGAACAACGCTTGAATGCTGTCGCTTCAATCGTTTCTACACTTGCAGGAATCTCAATGGAGGTCAAGGAAGAACAATCCGAGAAAGCGCCATAATAAGAAGAAGAAGAATATTCCCCGCCAATAGTTTTCAGTTGAGACCCTTTCTCAAAGGTTACTGTCGCTAATGACGAACAACGCTTGAATGCTGTCGCTTCAATCGTTTCTACACTTGCAGGAATCTCAATGGCTGTTAAGGCTGTGCAATTCGCAAAGGCGCCAGAGCCATAACGACCACCGATAGTTTTCAACTGAGAACCTTTCTCAAAAGTTACTGTTGCCAGTTTGGAACAACCCATGAATGCGCTATCTCCAATCGTTTCTACGCTCGCTGGGATTTCGATAGAGGTCAATGCAGTACATTTTTCAAATGCGGCCTGTTCAATTGTTGTCACGCCTACAGGTATAATCACAAATTTCAGTGTGCTTTCGGCAAACATCTTAGATCCAATCGTTGTCAGTGTATTCGGGAGAATCAAATTCTCGACATTTTCGGATGCATGAAAGGCCCTTGTCGGCAATGCCGTAATATTCACCTCTGAAATATCAAGATTTTTCAAATTTGTCATCAATCGTATTGATATAAAATCTTCATCGTTCAATTCACCCGTAATTTTCAAAGACCCAATCGCCTCTATATTCAGCTCCATCTCTTTCAGTACTGCCTGCAATGTTCCTTTCTTGGGGACATGAACCGTAATTGTTGAAGTAGATAGGCCCGCTTGATAGATTGTTACGGTTTCAGATTGTTCTTTGCCACGAATCGTAATCTTACCTTCACGTTTTTCTTTATTGATGTTGGATGCAACATTGAATACGAGCCGTGAGGTCTGTATGGCACGAGTTTCCTTATAAGTAATCCAATCCTTACATTTCGAATCAATTTCATAGCTATAATCAATGTCTGCTTTGATTTCGATGACGGCCTCGCCACCCGTTGCTTCCATTTCGATTTTGGGTGTGCTAATCGTTAATGCACCTTTTATCTGTTGTGTAACATAGAGTTTCTGGGAAAGATTCCCACAAATAAAAATGAACGTTGTATTACGTTCTTGATTGCTGTTATTTGCCAAAGCAGTAAAAGTAACAATATCACCGCCTACCCCACGTGTGTGTGAAGGGACACACCACGAGGCCCCATCTGTCAACGTCCAATAACCGCTGCTATAAACCTGTATCGATTGCGTTTCTTCGCTACCATCAAAAGATAAATTGTATTGACTAAATCTGATGTAATCTTCGTTCGAATTTTGGTCTGTTCCACTTTCAGAACATGCGCAAATCAGCATTGCAGAAAATGCAAATAAGAATAGTTTTTTCATAGTAAGATTTATTTAAGTTAAACAAGAGTTTCAAATCTTACTATCCGCACCTCGATAGTGGTTCATATAAAAACAGAAAGCGTGGTGCTGAAAACTTATTTTAGGATACGGGTTCTGGAATAACCTTGAGATAAAATAAGCAACAGCCCCACGCCTATACCCACGAATGGATATGACGCGAGAAGATGTCGGCCTATTCTCTCTCTTTGAATTTTCCAGATTCGTATCCGAGAATAAACTTACACTTTCCGTGTTTGTCGTATGTCCCACAAAGATAGACAAGACAAACTAAAAAGCAAAACATCTTTCCGATTTCTCGGAACTGTTGCAGATTGAATTATAAAGAATAAGCCGACATATTCCCTCAAGTCGGGAGTTGCAAAACATTCCAACCCTCAATTATCGAGAATATGCCGACTTAAAATCTGTTTTGACGGTTTGGTAATAGCCGTAAGGATTACAAGTAGCCGATAATCAGCCAACCGACCGACAGCGTATATAGAATGTGCTATGCGTTATCCTGCGGCTATCTCTTGTATAACGCTATCCATATAGATTGCCTGTCCGCTCGCTAACCTGCCCCACCAACAGCAACCGTATTCCTCAATGATAACCTCTCCCTCTCGTTTCAGACGTTCTGCCAGCCACGAATCAATCAACCACCATTCCATGACATCACCCAGGAACGGATAGATATATTCTTCTGGTAGCAAATGCTTGTTCAGCATTTCATCCACGACTGCGGTTTGATTCGTCAGTACGCAGTTCTCCACCAATCGTTGTGCTGTCATAGGATTCCTTGTTGAGCGGCTATGTTGCGTAACCATTGATTAGCGAATGTGGTGTGTTCTGCCTGCAAGCGACGGTTCAGAAAGATACCATCTTCCGACCATTTCACGCTGTTCTGCTCGATGCCGCAGTAGTCATTGCGATAGTAGTACGGGATGAATTGCTGTGTTTCTTTGTGCAGGGCAAAGAGCATTTCGGGGTCGCGCATGGCATCTCCGTTCTGTTGTCCGTAATGAGCCAGCGAGAAAAAGTCGTACTTGTCGATACGGCCGATCAGTTCAAGGTAGACGGGCATATAAGTACCGTCCGAGTTGTCGATTTTGGTTGTTTGCAGAGCCAACAATGCGCGGAAAATCTCCGCCGCCTTTCTGTCAAGTGTTTTCATATATCAAAAGGTTTTACATTTGACAATAGGGAGGGGGCTTTGATAGGGAGTAGCTTTATATGTGGGGGATATATCCTATTTTGCAATCATCCTCTTTCTAATAATCGTAATGCAGGCTGTTGTCCTGCCGTTGATTTTGGGTGCTGTTTCCTTTATCTCGTATCACTTGGCAAGGTCTGCGGCCTTTGCCGTCTTTTGAATCCCCAAATCATCGTATATTCGTTGCAGTTCCGATTTGGCCTTGCCCTTGGAAATGAACATTTGTTTAGGAAACACTGTATCTATCATCTTTACGATTTTGTATTCACTCGGCAGCCGTACCTGCTTTGTCAATTCTCGGCGGATATTTCCGACATGGTATTTCAACGCCTGCACCTTGGCTGTTCCTAACTCGTCGTATGCCTGCTTCACCAACGGATATTTAAGGGCTATTCGGGTACAAAGTTCCTCGTGATTATCCAGCGAGAAAAACGGTCGGGTCGTTTTCAGACGGTGGTATTCATCGAACAGTTCCTTAAATGTAACCCGTGCGTTGGTCTTATTTTCCATCTTTTCTATAATCTCGCTGAACGTGTAGCGGGTTATCGTATAGCCGTTTCGTTGCAGTTCATTCGTAAGGTTTATATAAGTTCTGTAAATATGACGGCAGATTTTGAAATTGACTATATCCATATTGGCGAAATTCTTATCCACCACTAACCGATTGTCCTCTATGCGTACATACTGCTCGTTGATGTATTTGATTTTCGATAAGGTCTTTTCCCGTGCCGTATCGCTCAATGAATTTATTTCGTCGGCATAGCTTACCGCCTCTGCAAGCACTTTCTTTGTCGATGCTACAAATTCATCCAATGTTACCTCTCGGCTGTATTTGGTCGTAGAATAGACATGGATAATCTCGCCCTTGTATTTGGAATCCCGCAAGCGTCCGCAAATCTGTGTAAACAAGGTCGAAATATCCAACAGCGTGTGGGATTTGTTGCCGTCGCTGACGATAAATGTAACGCCGTTCTCGTCGTAAAGGTCGCAACCCTCAAAGCAGGTAGAGGTGTAAAAATTTATCTTCCTTACGGGGTCTGACGGCTGGCCGATGGGATAATCTTTGCCTAACTTGCGCTGGTTATTCTCGCTGTTCTCTCCGCTGGTAGAACAAACCACCTTAACATTGTTGGGAGTGAGTTTCGCAAGGTCGATTACCTTTGCAATAAACTCCACGCTGTTGACGAAGATATGCAGGTTGTGTTCCAATCGGCTGTCTAACACCTTGCGGCACTCTTTGACGATATAGTGGGCAGGTTTGGAGGTCTGACGGGAACGGATGTTGACCTCAATTAGATGCGGTCAGTTGATTTCGCAAACAGGCAGGTGTTTTAGTTCCTCTAAAACATACTCCTGTTCTATCGGGGTAGCCGTCATGTAAGTTGCCCTATCGAATTTAGCGGCTTCTGCCAGCAGGTTTTTAATAGCAGTATGGCGAAACGAATAGGAGTTGAACAATACGTGTCATTCATCCACTAAAAGAAATAGTTCTTTATAAGGATTGAGACCCGCAGTTTTCAAAGCCCGAATCGTTCGCGGCAGGGAATCATAGGTAACGGCAATCTTCAATGGAGAATGGCTCTTGGCATAGTCGATGATGTCCTGCTCTTGGATGCCCTCGTAAACGCCCAGCACGGAAATAGCGTCCTTGCGGTAGATGGTTTTGTTCTTTACCAATGCCACGTAAGGCATGGCGATAATGGTCGGAATGGAGTTGCGGATAGCCAACTCGGTAGCACCGCATCCTGTCTGTTTCTTGTTAAATAAGCAGTTTGCGGGAATCTCCGTCAGAAAGTCTGACAAGTAAGTTGCCCCAGCGGGAGCGTTGATAGTTCAATTTTGGTTTGTATTCATATTTATAAATGTGTTATTGATAATAGTATCTCTTTATCTGAAATCTTCTGTCGCTAAATCTTCCATATTTTTTAATCTTGAAACTATACTTATAAAGGAAATCTTCATTTCGTACTCAAAAAATGTGGAAATAGGAAGCAAAGACAAGGACAGCAAATAATGCCGTCCTTATCCATTTGTAAGCCTATTTTCTATGGAAGAAGAATTTTCCTTTTCTCGGATTTGATATTACAAATATAATAAAAATCTTTAATAAATGCAAGTTTAAGGGCTGGTATTTAGAGTGAATTTTACATGAAAAGCGGGATTTTTTGGGCGGGAATCGAGTATTGGATTAGTGTTATATAAACCTCGCAAACATGGTATTCAACCGTAATATTTAGAGCGAAAACGTTGTATTCATCAGTAATATTAGCATGAAAACATAGTTTCCGAGTGTAATATTAGTAAAAATGCAGTGTATTTGACCGTAACAATTACGGTGAATGACATTGTATCAACCGTTACTTTTACACTCTGCGCAATGTTGAAATTACTAATATTAGTAAATCATATAAATTGATTTTAGTAAAATTAGTATATTTTATTGTATTTTTCTTGCTTGAATAGACATAATTTTATACTTTTGACGCCCGAAAGTTCTTTGATAATCATTGCGTTCAACAGCAATATATGGTATCCCGTATCCTGCGCGGGATGAATTAACAAATCAGCAGGTGTTTAATTACTCCAATTAAATCATTTTTCATGAACGGAAAAAATCCCGAATTGACTGTTGAAGCGAAGGTCGCAACCAAGAAAAACGCTGGCAAAGGCCGCACACCTAAATCGCCCGTTTGGAAAGTCCTTGACGATGCACGGAAGAAATTCAATGCACAAATCGTTAAGAGTACAAGTGTCAAACGCGAGTGTATTAAGGCTTGTATCGGCAAGTACTATGCAGACGATTTGCGGTTTTGGCTTGATTTATTGAGCCAAAGCGAAAAATTGCTGCTTGATTCCATGCGTTTTAACAAGGCTTGCGACAACCTCGGTCTTGCCCCTAAAACCGTTGCTCAACATATTCTTTTTGAGAGCGAAAAGACGGCGAAGAGGGTTTTGATTGAGGGAGTGGAAGCCGTCCTCGGAGAGCGGGTGAAGATGTTCACCGAACCGCTTTACGTGGATGAGAAGAAACTCTATGCCAACAGCAGTTCCAATGTGCAGGAGACGCCGAGCGAAGCATCCGCTACGTCTGGTTCGGCGGTAACTGCGGCTTAACATTGCTGGGATTCTGAGACACGTTTAGTCTTGGACGTTCATTGCTTCGTTTCCATGATGGGAACGCAGACGAAACAAAAACATTTAGAGGGGTGGCAATCCACAAGTGGAGACTGTGGAATTGCGCCCCTCGCTTTTTTGTCATTATTAAAGTAGATTCTGCATCGCCGCGTCGATTTGGCTGTTCTCGAACGCTCCCAAATAAATCTGTGTAGTTTTCAGACTATGGTGGCCCAACGCTTCCGATATAATACCGATATTCACACCCGATTTCTTCAACACGGTGGCGAATGAGTGCCTTGCGACATAGGTTGTAACCTCGGCCGATATTTTCAGATTTTGAGCCAATTTTCGCAATTCCACATTTACTTGGTGGCAGACCTTATGCACCCTGTTCCTTTTCTGAATGGGAGTTATATGCAACCGTTCATCGAGTATCGGAAACAAATACCCTGCACGTTCGCAATAATCGGCATAGCGTCCAACAATCCGCATGGCATGCTCGGACAAAGGGATATTGATTGCTCCGTGTGTTTTCTGACGCTTATAGGACAATCGCCCGTCCACAATATTGGCAGGTGTAAGATTCGCCACATCCACAAAGGCAATACCTCCGCACAAATAGGAAAATACAAATATATCGTGTGCCAAACGGTACAAATCGCTTTCAGCAGAACAATCCGCATTGACAATCTTCATTATCTCCTCTTTGCTCAATGCCCGTTTGGGAGTTCGCGTATCGAACTTGCTCACTTTGTAGTCCTCCCCGAACGGGTTTTTCTCTTTGGCGACCGCTTTTGCCTTAACTGCTCGGTTGAACACGGCCCGCAATGTCCGCATCTGAAAACTCAATGTGGTGTCTTTATTCCCTCTCGCCCGCATCCAAACCTCGAACTTTTCCAAAAACACGGCGTCAATCGTACCGAACGTATAAGTCAATGCACGCCCCTTGTTGAAACTGCGCAACACGCCATAGGAATTTTGATAGGCATAGGCCGTTCCTACCGCCCCTTGTGCTTTGAGGTCTGCAATCAACTTTACATAGAACTCCTCGACACTCTGCGCCCGTATCTCCTCTTTGGATTCATGGACGAGCGTGCGGGGCGTGAACTCCTCCTGCATAGCCTCTTTCGACAGCACAAGCGCATTGCACTCGCCGACGACACGCAGAATGACCTGCTGAATGTAATTCCGATTGGGGCAATTTCTCTTGGGCTGGTTTGCGGCAAAGTCCCAATAGCGGGCGTGTACGGAGATACCCAAACTTTTCATCGTCCGTTTGCCGCCTTTACAGATACGGAGCATGATGGGTGATTCTCCGTTCGTCAGAATTTTGTGATGGTAACATACAACCGAAACAGTTGTTTTCATTGGATTTTGGTTGACTTCTCGGTTGACTTTTCTCGTCAACCAGCGCGTCAACCGCCCTATTTCCGTTCAGAATACGCAAAAGAAAAAGGCTCGATAATCATCAGATTACCAAGCCTTTTCATCAGTCGGGGTGACTGGATTCGAACCAGCGACCACACGCCCCCCAGACGTGTACTCTAACCGGACTGAGCTACGCCCCGATTCCTTCGGCAAAAGAGCAAAACCCTTCGCTTTGGGACTGCAAATATAGTATATTTTTCAAAAACAAACACATTTCCGCAGGATTTTTTTCTATTTTTGCGGAAATGAAACGATTTTCACGTCTTCTGCTAACCTTTTCCGCGGCCCTCGCATCGGCCTGCGGAGGCTCTTCGGGGCCAGTTTTGAGCGATTTCACAACCGAGATTTACACCCCGGCCTACGCGTCGGGCTTCGACATCCGCGGGAACGGGAATAACGCCTCGACGCTCGTCTCGATCCGCAATCCGTGGCAGGGCGGCACGAACGTCGAACAGCACCTGCTGATCCTGCGCGACGACGCCAAAGCCCCCGCCGACTTCGCCGGACAGGTCGTAAAAGCTCCCGTGCGCCACGTGGTGTGCATGTCGTCGAGCCACGTGGCGATGTTCGACGCCATCGGACAGGCCAAGCGTATTTCGGGCGTCTCGGGCATCGACTACATCTCGAATCCCTATGTCCGGGAACACCGTCTCTGCGGCGAGGTCCGCGACGTGGGCTACGACACGAACCTCAATTTCGAACTGCTCGCCGCCATGCGCCCCGACCTCATGCTGCTCTACGGCGTGACGGGCGAAAACACCATCGTCACGGGCAAACTCCGCGAACTGGGCATCCCCTATATATATATCGGCGACTACATGGAGGAATCCCCGCTGGGCAAGGCCGAATGGCTGGTCCTCGCGGCCGAACTTTGCGACCTGCGCGCGGCCGGGGCCGACACGCTGCAACGGATCGCCCGGGACTACCAGGCCCTGAAAGCACACCCCGCCCCGGATGCACCGCGCCCGAAGGTGATGCTCAACACCCCCTACCGCGACACCTGGTTCCTGCCCTCATCGCAGAGCTACATGATCCGCCTGATCGAGGATGCCGGCGGGGAGTACGTCTACACGAAGAACGATTCGGACACGTCGGTGGCCGTCGACATGGAGGAGGCCTACCTGCTGGCCAACGCCGCCGATTTCTGGCTCAACGTCGGTCCCTGCAACACGCTGGCGGAACTGACGGCCCAGAACCCGAAATTTTCCGACATTCCGGTCGTGCGCAGCCGGAACGTCTACAACAACAACCGCCGCCAAACCCCGGCCGGAGGTTCCGACTTCTGGGAATCGGGCGTCGTACGCCCCGATCTCGTGCTGCGCGACCTGCGGACGATCTTCTCGGGCGACAGCGTCCCGACCTGTTATTACAAACGCCTCGAATAAGATGAAAAACGCCGCCATTCTCCACCTTTCGCCCCTCTGCCTTCAGCCCGCCGCGCAGGCGCAGGGGTCCGGCACGCGGTTCCGCCACTACGCCGACGGACGGACCGCCGTCAGGCGCGATTCGCGCTACGGCTTCGCCGACGCCCGTTACAAAATCTCGTTCAAATTCCAGTACCGCTAAATGACCGCACGCAGAACCACGTTCCTTTTCACGGCGCTCGGGCTGCTCACCGCAGCGCTTTTCATCGCCGACCTCGCCGTCGGATCGGTCGCCGTGCCGTTGGGCGATGTCTGGGCGGCGCTCACAGGCGGCTCCTGCGACCCTGCCACCAGCGACATCATCCTCAAGATCAGGCTTCTGAAAGCCGTCACAGCCCTGTTCGCCGGCGCGGCCCTCGCTGCCGGCGGACTCGAAATGCAAACCCTTTTCCGCAACCCGCTGGCCGGTCCCTACGTGCTGGGCGTCAGCTCGGGCGCAGGACTCGGCGTCGCGCTGTTCCTGCTGGGCGCACCCCTGCTGGGCGTCGCGGGACACTCGTTCGTCCGGTCGCTGGGCGTGGCCGGGGCTGCGTGGCTCGGCTCGGCGCTCGTGCTGGCCATCGTGATGGCGGTCAGCCGCCGCATCAAGGACATCATGGTCATCCTCATCCTCGGCATGATGCTCGGTTCGGGCATCAGTTCGGTGGTCGAAATCCTCCAATACCTGTCAAGCGAGGCGGCGCTCAAATCGTTCGTCATCTGGACCATGGGGTCGCTGGGCGACGTCACGGGCAGCCAGCTCGCGCTGCTGCTTCCCGTCGTCACCGCGGGACTGGCGCTCGCCGTCGCCGTCATCAAGCCGCTCAACCTGCTGCTGCTGGGCGAGAACTACGCCCGCACGATGGGACTCAACGTGCAGCGCACGCGCACGCTGATCTTCCTCTCCACGGTCCTGCTCGCGGGCACCGTCACCGCCTTCTGCGGCCCGGTGGGTTTCATCGGGCTGGCCGTGCCGCACCTCGCACGCATGCTTTTCGCCTCGGCCGACCACCGCATCCTGATGCCGGGGTCGATGCTCGCGGGCGCGGCCCTGCTTCTGGTCTGCGACCTCGTCGCCAAGAGCCTCGCCCTGCCGATCAACACCATCACGGCCCTGATGGGCATTCCGGTCGTCATCTTCGTCGTCGTCCGCAACCGCAATATCTTCTGACATGAGTATCGCCCTCAACCATATCACGCTCTCCTACGGCAGCCGCACGCTGCTCGAAGATGTCACCGCCGCCTTCGCCCAAGGATCGCTGACCGCGCTGATCGGCCGCAACGGCACGGGCAAAAGCACCCTGCTGCGGGCCATTGCAGGTCTCGGAACGACCGTCTCCGGCGATGTGGCGCTCTGCGGCCGCCCGCTGGCGTCGCTCACGCCCCACGAGCTGTCCACGACCGTGGGGTTCGTCACCACCGACAAGGTCCGTATCGCCAACCTCGCCTGCGAGGACGTCGTAGCGCTGGGACGCGCCCCCTACACCAACTGGATCGGGCGCATGCAGGAGGCCGACCGCGCCGTCGTCGAACGCTCGCTCCGCCTGGTGGGGATGTCGGCCTTCGCCCGCAAGACCATGGACCGCATGTCCGACGGCGAGTGCCAGCGGGTGATGATCGCCCGCGCGCTGGCCCAGGACACCCCGGTCATCCTGCTCGACGAACCCACGGCGTTCCTCGACCTCCCGAACCGCTACGAGCTGGCGACGCTGCTCCGGCGGCTGACCCGCGACGAGGGCAAGTGCATCCTCTTCTCGACGCACGACCTCGACGTGGCGCTTTCGCTCTGCGACTCGGTGGCGCTGATCGACACCCCTTCGCTCCACCACCTCCCTGCGGGGGAGATGGTCGGCAGCGGACTGATCGAGCGGCTCTTCTCGGGCGAAAACGCCCGCTTCGACCCCGAGACGCGGACCGTACGGCTGCGCTGACAGCTCAAGAAACGACCGTCCGAGGGACTTCCGGCAAAAAATCCGTAATTTTTTCGCATATTTTTTGTACAAGTCACTTTTTTGCTTACCTTTGCACCGCTAAAGCAACCCCGTTCGGGGCATGCGATAGTGGTAAAGGCCCATTCGTCTATCGGTTAGGACGCAAGATTTTCATTCTTGAAAGAGGAGTTCGACTCTCCTATGGGCTACGAACGAAGGGGCCGGAAGAGGGGCGCGAAAAAGGAAGACGGGAGACCGGAATCGAAAAATGCACCGCCGAACACGCCCCCTACGGGTGAAAAAACTTTTCGAGGAGCGGACCCCCGGGTCTATCCGAAAGCGGCCAAGGCCGTTTCAAGCCAAACGACTGAAAAAAAGTAAAAAATAAAAATTAACGGATTATGGCAAACCATAAGTCATCGAAGAAGAGAATTCGCCAGACCCTGACGAAGCGCGCTCACAACCGCCTGTTCCACAAGACGGCCCGCAACGCCGTGAAGGCCCTGCGCACGACCACCGAGAAGAGCGCCGCCGAGGCCCTGCTTCCGAAGGTAACCGCTATGCTCGACAAACTGGCAAAGCACAACATCGTGCACAAGAACAAGGCTGCGAACCTGAAGAGTTCGATCCAGCTTCACGTGAATGCACTCTAAATCTTCGTCCGAGGGAGGAGCGCTCCCGCACCGAGACAGAAAAGCCGCACCGGAAACGGGCGGCTTTTTCCGTATCCCGCCCGGCGCGACGACAAGCGACGTCCGGCGGATTTGGATTTCACACAAATCGTCCCTGCCGGAGACAACTCCGGCAGGGACGATTTTCATTTCGGGAGCGCTTCCCGGCCCCTCCGGGCCTGCCCCGCTATTTCAGGCCTTCGATCACCGCGGCGATGCGGGAGAAAACCTCCTCCATCGTCCCCGTACCGTTGACCGAGGCGTATTTACCCTGTGCGGCGTAGTAGTCCGCCACGACGGCCGTCTGCTCGCGGTAAACATCCAGACGCCCGCGAATCACCTCTTCCGAAGCGTCGTCGGCGCGTCCCGAATCCTTGCCGCGCAGCAGGATGCGGCGCACCAGCTCCTCCTCGGGGACGTGGATGTCGATCATCACATCGACCTTCAGGCCGTGTCCGGCAAGGATTTTGTCGAACTCCTCGGCCTGAACCGTGGTGCGGGGAAAGCCGTCGAAAATACAGCCGGCGGCGTTCATGTGCCCGGTGACATAGTGGTCGATCATGCCGATTACGATCTCATCGGGAGCCAGCTGCCCGGCCTTGATGTAGGCTTCCATGCTCTGTCCCAGTTCCGTACCCCGGCGAATCTCGTCACGGATCACCTCGCCCGTGGAAACGTGATCGATTCCGTAGTGTTCCTTCAGGCGCTGCGCCTGCGTGCCTTTGCCGCAACCCGGAGCACCGAATAAGACGATATTTACCATAACTAACCCTTTTAGTAATTTGAGTTTGCAAAGTTACTACAAAAAAGTGAAATGCGGAAAGATATAGTGATAGAATTGAGTTACAAGGGTTTTGGTTGAAGTGGCGATAATCCGTGAAGCCATTACAATCCCTGCCGAAGCCAAATCCTGACGC
>OKWG01000214.1_pt1 | contig 27336 bp, 22 predicted proteins | sample 1607091 | NCBI WGS metagenome assembly OKWG01 (sample SAMN04414080, study PRJEB24778) | human gut metagenome | material: faecal | host: Homo sapiens
CCGTAATGCTTTGCGTTTTCGGCCCGACCGTACAGGCCGCCCGGCCGGACATGGGCAGCGAAGCGTAGTTCCGGGGCATGCGGAACTCATAGGCCAGCAGCGCCCCGCGGTCCATCGCGCCCATATCTTCGTGCAGGTTGGCCACGGCATACACCTCGTATTCCCCGACGGGGACGGAACACGCCAGCACACCGCCCTGCACGTAGAAATGCTGCGGCCGCGCTATCCCCCTGACGTCGTACAGGAAGACGTTGACGTCCTGCACGGCCTTTTCGTCCGCGGCCCGCGCCGCCAGACGCGGCCCCTCCTCGAGGATGTTCAGCGTGAGCCGGGCCTTCGCCCTTTCGGCCGTCCCCGCATCGTCTTTGGCACAGCTCCACGCCAGTGCGAACAGCGGTAAAATCCATATCAGTACCTTTCTCATGGAAATCTCAAAAACGGGGAGAGGCTCCGGATACTCCGTGCCCCTCTCCCTGTGTTCGTTACATGCCGAGGTTTACCTCCTGATTGATCGGGCCCTCCCAGTCGGCCGGGGTGATCGTCACGGCCACGTCGGCGCCGGTCAGCCCGCTGATGTTCACACTCACACGGCGGTAGGTGTTGCGGCTGATCGCCTTGCCGCTGTCGCCGTTCAGCTCCACTTCGTAGCTGATGGGAATCTGGTCCGCGGTCGTGGCGAAATCGCCGTCGTTGTCGTAGACTCCTTCGAGCGTCAGCAGCACGTTCTCGGCCGGATTGCTGTTTTCGCTCCCGTACACGTAGAACAGGTTGGCATATTTGCCGCTCTGCTCTTTCGATGCCTGTGTCTGGCTGAAGTTATGCACGACGGCCGCACGGTTCTCGACCCCTCCGGAGTGCTGCGTTTCGTTGAAATAGGGGGTCGAGGAGGCGGCTCGGGAGACGGTCGCCGAGGCGATCTTCACGCGGCCCGGATATGCGGCCGCGAACTTGCTGTCCGTGGCGGTCTGCACGGCGATCTTGGCCACGAGCCTTTCGATGCCGATCTGCACGTCGGTTGTCTGCCCGGCCTGCGCGATGGCCTTCATCGTCGAGCCGGTCATGGTGAATCCTCCGCTTCGCACGGCCTTGGTCGTCACCTCGTCGAAGGTGCCGTTGTAGCTCGCGGCTTCGCTTTCCGTGCTGCTTCTCAGTTCGGTCAGGTCAGCCACATTTGCCGGGTTGCCGGAGTTGGCTACGACGTAGAACTTGTACAGCTCGCCCGGTTTGGCGTCCGGTACGGGGATGGTGGCCGCCTGTCCGGAGATCTCCGCGGCGGAGAACCTGCGCTGCAGGACCGCACGGTCGCTTCCGTCGAAGACGAACAGCGTGAGGGAGCCTATCTTCTTTTCCCAGCTTTCGGCCGCCGCTGTCGTGCCGAAGAAGGCGCGGGTCATCGCGGGCGTCTTGTCCGTCAGGGTGATCTTCACTACGCCGCCCTTCGCGGTATCCGCGATCTCGTCGGCGTCTTTGGAACACGAGGCCAGCATGGCCAGAGCGGCCGCAGCCGCCAGAAACATCTTTGTCATAAAATTGGAATTAATTGATTTTATGCCGCATGCCGCGGCGGTTAGTAAAAATGGGCCGGTCGATGGCCGGCTTTGCTACATGCCGCCCCGGACAAAGGTGTGCCTGATTGTTGTTGAACCTTCGGACTGCGGGCCTAATCGGGAGCGCGTATCCGGATGTAGACGAATCCTGCCGCCAGCAGCAGTTGCACCCCCGCGAAGACCAGCGTCGCCGCCGGGCCGAAATGTTGCAGGCAGAGCAGCACATGCAGGGCACACATGGATATTCCGAGCAGATAGCCTCCTGTTTGTATCATCGCGTCTTTCATGGTACGGCTATCTTTTCAGGTTCTCTGTCTGTCCCCTCTGTTCGGCCCTGCACTGCTCGACGTTGCGCGAGGCCGTCTCCGCGAGGACGACGGAGTTCAGCAGGCCCGCCACGCGCATCCGCCGGGCCTGCTCGGAGAGCGAACCGTCGTTCAGCGCGGCCGACAGACGGCTCATCTCGGCGGGGGTCAGCTCGCGCGACACCCGGACGTTCCCGTTGTCCGCCAGCAGCGTGGCCCTGCCGTTTTCGCCTATGGCCAGCTCGCAGCTTCTCATGCCCGGCAGCAGCGGTTTCAGGTCGATTCTCCGTCTGTCCGCCGCCGCCGACACGGCCGCCTTTTGCTCCTGCTCGCTGCGGCCGTCGATCTGCACCGCCAGCAGCATCAGGGAGGCGAAGGCCGTCACGGCCATCTCCACCACCGGGTCGTTGCACCCCGACAGCCCCACGCCGCTGTCTTCCGACGAAAGCAGCTTCTTCATCCACTCGTCGGGCGAAAGATTTTTCCCGGCGGCACTCTCTTCCGTTCCCTTATATCGGGCCAGCAGGTCGTTCCCGTCGTGCAGCGCCTGCTGCTTGAGGTTGCCCTTGCGGGCGATCTCTGCCAGGTACGCCGCCGGGTCCACGTCCCGCTGCGTGCCGTCCGCGCTGAGCTGCCGGACGCCGAAATGCAGGTGTCCCCCGTCTTTGCCCGCCGTGCCGAGCCTTTGCCCGGCCTGCACCGTATCGCCGGCCTTCACGGCCATATCGCCGAGGTGCATGTAGGTACACTGTACCCGGCTGCCGTCCGCGCGGGCGTACTCCACCGTGACGGAGTTTCCGCCGACGGCGACGACCTTGCCGCCGCACTCCGTGGCCAGCGCCGCGTCGTCCTTGCAGCGGATGTCTATCCCCTTGTGCATCTGCTGCTTCGTCCCGTTTTCCGGGTCCGGCCGCATCCCGAAGGGCGAAGCGACGAACAGGAACTCCTCCCGTTCGACCGGGAAAGCGTACTCCGCCGCGGTCTCCGCTTCCCGGAGCGGGCTCTCTTCCACGCCGAAGCGCTTGCCCTGCGCCTCCATCTCCCGCATGACCTGACGGTCGTAGCGTTGCAGCCCGTTCTGCTCGATGATCCGTTGCAGGCTGTCGGCATAGCGGCCTCCCGTGGCATAGCCCGCCTGTTCGAGGCCCTGCGTCCAGCCCTTGTAATCGTCGGGCGCGAGCGCGAAGCAGCGGGCATAGCGGCCGTTCTCCTTCAGGAAGCGGGAGTGGTGCTCGTAGGAGTCGCCCACGCTCTCGTAGCTGCAGAATTTCTCGTTCGGTTTGTCGTCGGTATATAGCCCGTACCGCCCGCCTTGTGCAATCCATTCGGGGGTGGCCTTGATACCGAAATGGTTGTTCTCGGCCAGTGCCAGACGGCTCTGCCCGTTACTGCTCTCCAGTATTCCTTGGGCAAGGATGACGGAGGCAGGAATGCCGTACCGCCGCATCTGTGCCATCGCACATTCTGCATATTGTGCTGCATATTCTTGATTTTTGCTTGCCATATTCTCTACCTCCTGAAAGTCGGGTGTTGTTCGTTCTCGTTTTGCTCGCCGGTTTCCTGTTGTAATCCAGGTGCGGCGCAATCTATTGTAAATGCCCGTAGTGAGAGAATCTGCGTTCTCGTTTCCTCGTCGTCATGCTCAAACGCGAGTATCATTTTGTCAGGGTCATAAGCAAGACGTTCCTTTTGCGGAGGCAGGTTCAATTCGTTGGCTATGGTTTCCGCATCATACATGGAAGCATAATAGCTGCCTTCATGTTTGAAAAGGACAATAGCTTCCGGTAGTTCGTCCTTTATTTCCTTGTATCTGCCGTACAGCGGTTCGGGCAGGTTTTCTATAGGCAGTCCGTTTCTCGGCGAAGCGGATTCCTGGACAACGTCGTCTGTACGTTTGGGCGTTGCCTTTTCGCCTTGCCGTTGCAAATGCTCTTTCTCCTGCTTCTCGCCGGTGTTCTCTTCCTGCGTCTGTCCCTTCCGCAGCACGTCGGCGAAGAGGGTGGCCGCCAGGTGGCGTTTGTAACTGTCGCGGTCTTCCGCCACCCACATCCGTTGCCATTGCTGCGGCGTGACGCTCCGGGGCTGCACCTTCGTTCCGTCAATGGTCGCCGCGCACAGGATGCCGTCCGTCTTGGTCTTGAAGACCGACACCCGCTGTATGCGGTTCAGGTTCGTCTCCCGCGTCCGGCTGCCGAACAGGTCCACCTTCAGGTCGGGCTGCGTTTCGGCCAGCGCGTAATACTTGTGCGCCAGCTCCATCCGCACCTTGTCGATGTTGTCCATCGCCTGCTTGAACGTGGAGAAGAAGCGGTTCACGTCCTCCTTGTCGGGATAGATGCTGTACCCGCTCCTGTTTTCGGGCTTGAGGTAAAGCGCCCAGCGGTTTTTGTCGTCCTGGATCATCTGCACCCGGTCGAAGCCCACCTCGTGGGCCCGCCTGACCGCCTCGTCCACGTTCAGCGTGGAGAGCATCTCCATCGTCCAGTTCTTCATCCGGGCCAGCGCCACCTGTTTCTCGGCGAAGTAGCTGTCGTCGGGCCTGTATCCCAGCGCCCCGTCGGTGTTGTAGAAGCGTACCTGCTCGATGCCCTCTTTTCGCAGGGCCCGGCCGATACGGGCCTTGTTCATGCCCGGTATCTCGTTGTCCACATCCGCCGAGGCCCCGGCCGGCAGGATCACGTCCGCCGTCTTCGAGGCGGGGTCGATGACGATCACGATGGTCTTGTCCTTCCGGCTGGGATGCTGCCGGATCTCGTTGGCCACGAAGTAGTGCTTGGGCATCTGCTCCTTCATCTCCGAGGTCTGCCGCCGGTTGCGCAGGGTGGCGTATTCTATCTTTTCACCCTTTTCCGCCTTGCGGATCACTTCGAGGGCGTTGTTCACGTCGCTTTCGAGGGCGGCCATCAGGTTGGGGTTCTCCTTCAGCTCCCGGCACCAGTAGTCCACCAGATTGAGGTTCTCGTCGGAGAGCCGTGCGGGCAGCCCCAGTTCCAGCATCTTGATTCCCGAGGCCACCTCCACGACCAGCCGTTCCTGTTTGACGGCATCCTCCGAGGGGGCCACGCCGTTTTTCATCACCATGCCCTCGCGGGCGAGCCGCTGCTGGTGTCCCGTGGCGCTCACTACCTGCCGCAGGGCTTCCTGCACGTAGTCGTTGTAATGTTCGAAATCCCGCTGGCGCGGCATGTAGACCGCATCCCTGTCCGTCTCGTAGTGGGGCATTCCGCTGCCGTCCGAACGCACGGGCACGAGGTTGTCCCGCATCTTCGTCAGGAAATCGTTGAAGCGGCCGCGCAGCCGCCGCTCGTCGGCTTCCGTGTAGCCCCGCTCCACGATGCTGCCGTCCTGTCTGACCGCCTCCTCGTAGCCCTCTTTGTCCACGTAGGGCAGCGTCGTCTGGTCGATGTTGAACAGCGTGCGGATCTCGCGGTTATGCACGCCCTTATACTGCTTGCGTTCCTCTTCGTCCAGCGTTAGGTAGGCTTCCCGGCCGATCCGCTGCTCCGGGTTGTTGCGGTGGACGTATTCGTTCCAGTTGTAGAACAGGAACGGCACGCCCTGCTCGTGCTCGCGCACCGCTGCGCCACGTGCCTTGGCGTCGCCGAAGAGCGTGAACAGGTTGGTGCGGCATCCGTTCCGGTCCGAGTGCAGAGCCATGAACAGTCCGTTGAACGGGCTGACGGCGACGCCTTTCGGGTAAAACTTCGGATAACTTTTGCCCGCCGCGTTGAGCCAGTGGCCTCCGGCGTTCGACGCTTCGCGCAGGGCCGCCGAGAGCAGGGCTATTTGCTTCTCCTCGGCGTTCTTCTCGATTTGCGTTTTCTCTTTCATATCCCTTATATCTCTTTCGTTGGCAGAATCACTGTATGCCCCGCGTCCGCACGAGGGTCTCCTGCTGCCCGTTGTCGTAGTTCCGCGAGGCGGCCGCGCGGAGCCGGTCGCTTTGGGCGAGCACGGCGTTGGCCAGCGTGTTCAGCGGCAGCGCCCCCGTGCGGTAGGCGTCCGCCACGGCCGGCGACAGCTGTATGGTGCAGGGCACGCGGTCTATCGTGGCCACGAGCGTGCTGCCTTGCAGCACCGGGTTCGCAATGCGCGGGTCGAGCGGTTCGTCCGCGTAGCGTTTGTATCTTACCTCTCTGTCTGTCGTGGCCGTGCTTCTGTTTCCCTCCGTTCGTCTTTTTTCCAGCGCCTCGTGCCCCGCCTTGTTCAGCAGGTTGGCACCGCCCAGGCCGATCAGCAGCATTTTCAGCAGCGGGTTGCGGATGAACATACCCGCCACGATACTCGCTATCGGCAGCAGGTTGTCCCCTAATCGAAGCGATTGCGTCTTGCCTGTGAACGCCCCCAGCAGGATGTCGGGCAGCATGGCGATCACATAGCCGAGATTGCCGGCTACATCGCCCATGCCGTCCAGCCCCAGCGTGCCGAGCACGCCTTCCCATCCGTTCGCGTTGCCCTGCGCCGGTACGGCCTCCTCTCCGTCGCGCTCTTCCCGCGTCTGCTCCCCGGAAAGGGCCGTTCCTTCCCGAAGCGCGTCGTCTTTTTCCTCCTCTTTCCCTTCTTTCTCTCCTGTCCCTTCTTTCCACACTTCCTCTTTCCCTCCGGTTTCCCTGTGCTGCTCTCCGTCCTCCGCGGCTTCGCGTCGGGCTTTGTCCTGCAAGTAGGCTTCCTCCTGCCCGGGGGCGACCACCAGCGGCACGTCCCTGTATCGCTCCGCGCGTTCGCGCTCCTCGGCGCTTCGCATGTCCGGCAAGGGCAGGTACTCCGCGCCCGGCTTCCTCCAGCCCGCGAGGTCGTAGCTTACCACCGGTATCCTGTTTCGCAACCGCCCGTTGGCTTCGGCCACGAGCGCGTTTTCCGCCGCCTGTATAGCGGCGGCCTCCCGGCGGAATCCCTCGAATACGTTGTCGTCGCTGCCGAAGACGCCCTTGCTGATACACAGCTCCGCCGAGAGGGGTTCCGGCCCCTCCGGCCAGAGGCGCGAGGCCACGGCCGATACTGCCGCGTCCATACCGACGAAGCGGGCCAGCGCCGTCCACGACCCTGCGCCGCCCAGCATCACGGCGTCGGCCGAGACGCCCAGCACCTTGGCCGCGCCTTTCTCTATCTTGCTCGGACGGTAGGCCGCCTCGCCGCGCCTTTCGATCTCCTCGGCCAGCGGCGAACGGCTCAGGGTCTGCGTCAGCCCCAGCAGGCTCGATTCGGCCGCCTTGCGGATGATGTATTCGGACGACGACCTGGGCATCCGTTCCTCGACCAGCCGGCCGATCATCAGTTGCTCTACGCGGTAGTCCACGAACGCATAGGCCAGGTCGTAGCCCAGCTCCCGCGACAGTTCGTCGTAGCGCTCGCGGCCTACCTCCTGCACGACGGCCTCGCGCCACCGTTCGGCCATGTAGGCGAGGTCCTGCTGCATCGCCTCCGAGCCGGCGATCTCCGCCTTGCACATTTCGATATAGTCTTCAGTCGTCTTCGAGTTCCATTCGCCCGTCGCCTTGAGCACCTGATACGGGTCGGCCAGCGGCTGCATCGACGAGGCCATCAAGCTGAGGATGCCGCCCGGCGAGGTCGAGTATTCCATCATCTCCTCGCCCTGCTTCTCGGTAAGATAGGTCCGCGTTTTCGACATGACGGGTGCGATGTGGCAGCGGAAATAGCTGTCCATCAGGGCCTCTATCTCCGCGAACCGTTCTCTGTGTCTGATGCCGTCCATAGTGTCTCTATATGTTTATCTGTTTGAGCAGTTGCTCTTTCGTCTGTTCGATAGCGTGACGGTACACCTCCATCTGTTTCGGGAAAAACTCGTCGAGCCAGACATCCTTCTCCACCTTGTCGTGGATGAACCGTATGGCCTGCTCCCGTTCGATCTCCACCGAAGTCTCGCCCTCTTCCCGGTTGTTGAACCACGCTTTTGTCCACCAGCGCACCCCCGCGCGGTCGGGATAGACGGTGACGATCCTCGGTATGTCGAAGCTCTGGATGTCGATCTCCAGCTCCGCCAGCGGGTCGATTACTCCGCCGGGGATCAGGGCTTCGGCACGAAGTTTTTTTTTTACGTCGCCGCCCATTGCCGGGAGGTACACCTCGTGGCGCAGGGCGAGGTAGTTCAGGAAGTCCGCGATCAGCAGGTTCTGCACCTTGCCCACCAGCGGCAGGGCTTTGCGTCCCAGCCCCAGAGGGTTGTACATGCTCGGCATCCGCTCGTAGAAATACTCCTTCATTGCGCCCGTAGTGAAGATGTGGCGCAGCGACTGCTCCGTATGCGCGGGCACCGTGTACGTCCTCCGCCGCAAGTCCTCCATGTAGCAGGGCAGGAAGCGGAGCATCAGCTCCTCGATCTCCCGCCGGTACTGCTCGTAGTCGGTCGCCGGCGCCGGCTCGCAGAATCCGCCCGCTGCCTCCCCTCCGGCCTCCTGCAAGGCCCGGATATTACCGTAGAGCATCGTCAGGAACTCAATCGGGTTCAGCTCCTCGCCCTTGAAGCGGACGCCGACGTGCAGCCGCTCGCCGCTCAGGGCCACCGTCTGTCCCGCCTTTACGCGCTGCCCGAACTGGGCGTAGACGTTCGACAGGTGGCCGTATGTCACCTCGTACTCCCCGTAGCGGATCGTCTGGCAGATGCCGTGCACGGGGTCGCTGCCCACACCCGACACGATGCCGTCGGCCACGGCCGCCAGCATGCGGTACCGCACGGGAAAGTCGATGCCGTGGTGAAAGAACTGCTCACCCGTTTCCGGGTGCGTCTGCTCGCCGTAGCCCAGCGACAGTTCCACGTCCTCTCCCTGCGGGGCCTCGAACGGCATGCAATAGCCGCTGTCGGAGTGCAGTATCATCTCTTCTTCCGTATATTTCATGGCCTTCCGTCCTCCCTCTGTTTTATCTCTTATCTTCTCATCCCTCCGCTCTGCACTTGTTCCTCTGACGGTACGGCTTGCGACGGCGTGCGCATCGTGCGTTCCGCCTCCGGTGTGCGGAATACCCCCGCGTTGTTGCCGATCAGCATCATGGCGAGGAACGCCCCGGCGATCTTGCCCAGCCAGCCGAAGCGTCCGAAGACGAGCAGGGCCGCCGCGATCAGCCCCGCGATGCTCAGTCCCGACACGTTGCCGCGGCCGAGGTTGCGGAAGAAGCCGCCCAGCATCTCCATAAGGCCGCCGCCGGAGGCTTCCCGCAGGAAGTTCGATACGCCGTTCAGCTTCGAGTCTCCGCCGTCCGCGGCGCCGCTTACTGCGGAGACCGTCTCTCCGGCTTTGTTCCTCAGCTCGCGCACGCCGTCGGCCGTCCCCGCGATGGCATTCGTTACCGATTCGCCGACCACGGCATCGCTCACGATTCTCGCCACGCTTTTATCCGAGGTCAGTTTCTCCCAGCCCACGTATCCGACCGCCCCGCCGATGGCGGCGGTCTTCACGGCCTGCCCTGCGCCCCGCAGGGTCTGCGAGGGGTGCAGCACCGCATGGCCCGCGCTCTTACCGGCAGCCGTTACCGCCTGGTCGCTCTTTTTCGCGGCCGTGACTATGGCCTTTTTACCGGCTTTCAATATCGCATCCCATCCCATATCTTCGTTTTTTAAGGTCTTACGTTCTTTCCGATCTGCCGCCAGCGTCTTCGGGCCGCCTCCGCTATGCCGCGCTTGTCGGCCGCGGGGCGTGCGCTCCCGTCTATCTCGTACCAGATGTCGCACATCGTGGTGTACTTCACGGCCTTGGTCAGCCGTTGCAGCGTTTTGTTCATCCCTTGCAGCTTCGGGCGAATACCGAAGACGATCTCCATGCGCTCGCGCTCGGTCATCTTGTTTTCCGCCAGACAGACCGCCCGGATGTCGTTCACGATCTCCACGCTGCCGAGCAGCAGCTCCCTGTATATCCGGTTGCGCCGCGCGGAGAGGGCGACCGCCAGCGCGTTCGTGGGGCTTCGGCCCAACTGCCGGGTGAAGTCGTCCATGTTGTCCGTCAGCCGCGACACTTCGTGGTAGAAGCCGTAAATCTGCGCCGCGTAGCAGACGATCGAGCGGAACGAGTCCAGGTAGTTGTTCAACTCCCGTTGCAGATCGGTCGTGGCTTCCACCTCTTCCTTCGTCCACAAGTGCCCCGTGGTCTGCATCAGCATGACCTTCTCCTGGTTCTTCAGCTCCTTTTGCGCCTTGTCGGTGTAAGCCGCGATCATCCCGGCCAGCACGGGGTCGTTCTGCGCCCGTGCCTTGCCGGCGCAGACGCATAGCAACAGAATCCATATCGGGATCATTTGCTTCATCATTTCCCGTTTTTATTTCCCTTCGTTTCAACGGATGGCCACGGCCGCCCGGTGCCAGCGCGAGAGGGCCATACGCGCCGCCTCGCCGTTGTCCCGGTCTATCATGCCTGCCGTTATGTCGTTCCACACGTCTGCCAGCGTATAGTAGCGCAGGCTCAGGTAGAGCAGGTGCAGCTTCCGGCTGAACGCCGCGAGCCTGTCGTTCAGCGCCCAGAGGGTCGTGCTGCGCTCCGCGCCCGAGAGCATGTTCTCCGCGCCGCCTGCGGCCACCGCGTCACGGAGCAGCGCGAATACCGACACCAGCTCCGTCGCCGTCTCGATGTAGAGGTTGTTCATGTTCATGCTGGCGACAATGCCCTGCGGGTTGTCCCTGACCGCCCGGCCCAGCTTCCCCAGCGTGAGGAAGATCCGCACCCCGTCGTTGTAGAGGTGCGTGCAGGCTTTCAGCGACGAGGCGTAGCCGCTGGCCGTCTTGAGGTAGCCGTTGTACTGACTCTGCCAGTCGTGTATGCGGTTGAACTCGGCCGCTATGCTGTTCTGGAGCAGGGCCGTCTGCGTCTGCCCCTTGATCTGTTTCTCTATCTGTTCGTTTATAAGCTCGTTGCCCTCGGCCAGCGCCACCCATTCCAACGGGTTGGAGGCCGCGATCTGGGCCCCGGCCCGCTGCGGCAGCAGGCCGGCGAGCGCGGCGAGCAGACAGAGGCTAATGATTCGTGATCTCATAGATTCCCTTTTTCTGTTTGTTCAGCTCCACCCGTTCGCGTATCAGCGGTACGATGTCGTCGCCGCGCCGCATCCCTGTAAGGTCGAGCCTCGGCATGTTGCGGTCCGTCGAGAGGATGCGTACCGTCTTCAGCCCGCAGAGCTGTTGCAGTAGGTTCTGGTATTCCTCGAAGTCCACGATGCGGTACAGCTCCATGTAATCGACCTTGTGCCGCAGAAGCCCGTGTTCGCAGACGAGCTGCTCCGCGTCTATCCGGTAGCGTATGCGGCGCAGGCAGGCGAAGCGGTACAGCAGCGCGAGGAGCAGCGACAGGGCGACGGCCCTCGCCGTACCGCCCAGCGGCATACCCTCCATCCCGCCGTACACCAGAGCAGCTATGCAGGCCAGTATCAGGGGCAGTCCGTCGATCAGGAACTGCCCGGCGTGCGGCCGCCGGACCACGTTCCGGCTCTCCCGTATGGTGTGCGTCGCTGTCATCGGCCAAGGCGTGTTTGCCGCTCCTCTTCGGCGCTTTCTTCCCGTTCCTGCCGCTGCCCGACGGACTCTTCCCGGCGCTGTTCGGCGAGAAGCTGTCCGTTCCAGCTCTTGTGGCGGTAGTCCGGCTCTTCTCGGGTAAAGTCCACGTCGTGTTCCCTGTCGATCCCGAGAAACTCCCGCAGCTTTTCGCGGTACTCCCGGTAGCACCTGTTCATCGTGTCTATTTGGTCCTGCACGTCTTCCGGGGCGCACAGCCTGCTCGAACGCATCGACATGGCCTCCTCCCATTCGCTGTCGAACCATTTGCAGCTTTCTTGCAGGCCGCCCTTGGGCAGCAGGTAATACTCTCCTTCGGTCAGGTCCTGCCCGTCCGGGATGGAGTCGAGATAGGGCTTCCGCTCGGGCGTCTGCTCGATGGCGTCACGTACCGTACAGTATATCTCCCTTTCCAGCTTCCATGCGGAATCGTGCCAGGCCGTACTGCTGTTGAAACAGATGTGCTGTCGGGCCGGGATCGTCTGTTCGAGCACGCCCCGCATCTGCTTCGTGGAGGGGAAGTTGCTCGTCGAGACGAAAACCGCCTTGTCCAGTTCCCTGTTCCGATCCCGATGAAGCTGGTAGTAGGCCATCGCGTCGAAGGCGCTCTCGAACCAGTAGACGTGTTTCGCCTCCGCAAGGGGCGTCCCGGCGGGGCTGGCGATCCACACTCCCTCGTCCATGTTGCTTCCTTGGGCGTAGTCCTCGTAGCTGGAGCTGCCGTCCGCGCGGGCGCGTCCCCGTTCCTCGAAGCCCACGATCTTTCCCGCCTCTTTGGGCAGGACCATCGGAAAGGAGAGACGGGTGTACCTCACGCCGTCGTCCCGCTTTTTGGTCGCCAGACAGAAACTCCGGTGGAAGGCCGCCTGCGTGCGCAGGTCGATGCCGCGATATGTGAAATAGGTGTAGAACCGCTTTTGCGTTGCCCGTTTCTTCGGGTCGAACCGGTGCAGTTCGTAGTCCGTTATGTCGAACGGCCGGACTTCCCAGTCGGGTGGTTCTACGGTCTGTTTCCTGAGTGCCCCGGCGGGGATAGGTAGCAGGCGGTCGCTCACGAACTCCACCAGATCGTCCGGGTCTATGCCCTCGTAGTATTCCGCGAAAAGCTGCGGGTGTTCCTTGATGAACGACACGGCGTCGTATTCCTTTTTCCGGGGCGGTCGGAAGCAGCGCTTCCCGTCTTGCGTGAGGACGAACTTGTCGCCCCGTATGCGCTTGCCCTCGCTGTCCAGCCGGACGTAGGAGGGGAGGCGCAGGCCGAAGCGGCGGTTTTGTCGGTATCCTGCGTCGAGCAGCACCTCCCGGATGTCGAGCTGTTGCGGCATATCGTCGTGTTTCGGGTCTTTCTCTTCCATCGTTGTTTTCGGTTGTTATGGGTTGCGCCCGTCGTTACCTACGCCGGCACGCCTGCCGTTCCTCTTCGTGCGCTTCCTCTTTAGCCGTCTCCTCGCGGGGCGATTCCTGCCGGGCGATCTCCGCCAGAAGCAGCGCGTTCCAGTCCTTGTGGGGATATTCGGGCTGCTCGCGGGTAAAGGTGAAGTCGCCCGCGCTGCCGAGAAACTCCCGCAGTCCCTCCCGGAACTCCACGTACCACTTGCGTGCGATCTCCTCCTGCTTCCGTATCTCGGCCGGGCTGTGGCGGTTGTCCATGCGCATCGACAGGGCCTTCTCATGCTCGGCCTCGGACCTTTCGCAGCTCTTCTGCAAAGCCTCGGGCAGTAGCCCGATGTTCCCGCCGTCCAGGTCATCGCGGTCGGGGATGGAGTCGAGGTAGGGCTTCCGCTCGGGCGTCTCCTCGATCGAGGCGCGTACCGTGCGGTACATCGCGTGTATCAGGTTCCGGGTAAAGTCCATGCCGGCCAGGTCGGTGTCGAAACAGATATGCTGTTCGGCCGGACGGGTAACGGCCAGCACGCCCCGCATCTGCGTGGCGGTCGGGTTGCCGCCCGTCGATACGAAGACCGCCTTGCGCAGCTCCTTGTTCTGCGCCTGATGAAGCTGGTAGTAGGCCATCGCGTCGTAGGCGCTCTCGAACCAGTAGACATGTTTCGCCTCCGAGAGCGGCATCCCTGCCGGGCTGGCGATCCACAGCCCCTCGCTCGAATTGCTCCCCTCGGCCTTGCCCTTGTAGCCGGAGCTGCCGTCCGCGCAGGCGCGTCCCCGCTCCTCGAAGCCCACGGTCTTTTCCGGGTCTTTGGGCAGGGTCATCGGAAAGGCGAGGTTGGTGTACCGCAGGCCGTCGTCCCGCTTCTTGGTCGCCAGACAGAAGTTCCGGTGGAAGGCGTACTGCGTATATAGGTCGATACCTCTACTCTTGAAGTAGGGGTAGAATTTCTTTTGTGTCGCCCGGTCTTGCGGATCGAACCGGTGCAGGTCGTAGTTCCCGATGTCGAACGGGCGGACGTCCCGCGCGGGACGTATGATACGCGCCTCGCGATTTTCTATAGGGTGGTTCAGCAGACGGTTGCACACGAGGTTTACCAGCCGGTTGGGGTCCATGCCTGCGCTGTACTCCGCAAACAGTTGCGGGTGTGCCTTGATGAACGAAATGATGTTATATACCTTCTGATGGGGCGGCTGGAAACAGCACCGGCCCTGCTGCGTTACGATGAACTTGTCGCCCCGGATGCGCCGTCCGTCGCTGCCTATGCGGACGTAGGAGGGGTAGCGCAGGCCGTCGCGCCGGTTCTGGCAGTATCCGGCGTCGATCAGTACGTCCTGTATGTCGAGCCGTCGCAGAAAATCGTCGTATGTCAGTTCTCCGTCTTTCATATCGTCTTTTTATCTTCCTCTTCGCATATCGTCCGCCTCGCGGTTCATCTCCGCCTCGAAGGCGCGTATCGCCACGTCCCTCGGCGTATCCACGCCGGGCTTGAAGTAGGGACGCGGCGGTCCGCCGTAGTGCCCGCCGTATATCTCCGGGGCGTGGCGGTGGTGGCTCAGGCCGTGCGCTACGCCCGCCGTGACCACCGCGCCGGCGGTCAGGGCTGCGAATATCTTCGCACCGAGGCCGCGCTGCGTCTCCGGCCGCGGCTTCATCTCCACTTCGCTGAAAATCTTCGAGAAGAGTTTCATGCGGTGGTAGTCGTCCACGGCGAGAAAGCGGTCGTAGTCCCGCTGGGTAATCTCGTGGCTTACGACACGGCCGTCGATCACGGCGGTCATCACATATTTCCCCTCCGCCTGCGCCGGGTGTACGCCGATCTGGCCGACCTCCACCTCCCGCCCGTACATCTCCTCCCGGTACCATCCCTTACGCTCGTCAAGCAGCGGCAGGTCGCGCCCGTCTACGGCCGCATCGGTTCCGTGCAGTATATCTTCCTGCGGCATCGGATTCTCCAACGGCCGCAGCAGCTCCTCTTCCTGCCGTTGCCGCTCGGCCAGCTCCCGAGCTATTTCCGGGTGCAGGCCGATGTCGATACGCCGCTCGCTGTCGAGGACTTCCACCGTTACCGGGTCGGCGAAGTCCTCGCCGATGATGCGGTTCAGTGTCTCCAGCCGCCTTTCGACGGGGTGTTCCTCGATGGAGCCGGAGGTCAGCGCGGCCGTCTCTTCTTCCGTCAGGTCGTAGACCATATCGGCCGCGACACGCTCCGACTGTACGGTCAGCGTCCGCCGCTCCGCATCCACGATCAGCCCGTGCGAGGCGAGGCACTCCAGCCATTTCTCGTTGGAGAAATAGACCGGCGAGGCGATCAGCTCCTTGTAGGGCCGGGCCGGTTCCCCGCTGCGCGGGATGCCCGCCATCGGTTCGATGACCGCCTCCAACTGTCGCAATACGTCTTGCTGCACGGGGGCTGCCTGCGGCTGCCTGTCGCCTTTGTAGTAGAATCCGTATCCGCCCGACTGCATCTCGCCGGGCTTCATGCGTCCGTCCCATCGCTCGGGAACGGTGTACGGCCCCGGATAGAAGAGCCGTCCGCCGACCCTCCGCAGGTGGAAGCCCCACTGGTGGCGCGGCGTCCAGCCCAGAAACGGCGGGGGCATGCCCAGCCGTCCCAGCCGCCCGTACTCGCCGATGCCGATGCGGTAGCCGTGCAGCCCCATGGCCACGCGGCCGTTGGCGTTGCGGGCGTGGACGAAATCCTTGGGCAGGTAGAAATCCTTCGACAGGATACCCGTCAGTACGTTGTAGGCTTTCTTGTTGGCCGTGAGCGTCCCCCAGTCCGTGAGCGCGAGCATCTGCCGCTCGGTGATCGGGTAACTCAGCAGCGGCGAGTCGTGCCCCTGCACGAGCAGCCGGTAGCCCCCGCTGTCGAGCGCCACGTGGGCCTGAAGCCCGTTGCGCATCAGTATGTCGCGCAACTCGGGCTGCAAGTCCATCTGCCGGGGATTGGTATTCGTTCGTATCGCCATAGTCCTGTGTCGTGATGGTTGCCTGTTATGCGTCGCCGGCCTCCATGGCCGCCTCCAGTTGGTCGTCCTTGTAGCGGACGAACTCGGCGGCGGATTCCTCGCCGACCATCAGCCCCCGTTTTTCGCAGTAGCGGACGTATTCGTCCTGCCACTCGGCCGAGAAGTGGTTCACGTAGTCGAGCCAGCCGTATTCTCCCGCCTGTACCTTCTCTACCAGTACCTCTTCGGGGTAGTATTCGCCGTGTGCCATTGCCTTTTGCTCCCTTTATTTGTGCAGGGCCGCCGCGCGGTTGCGCTCGGCGCTCTTTTTCTGTTCGTTCCACAGCTCCTCGGTGTACTCCTCTTCGGACACGTAATTGAGGTTGCCCTCGTCGTCCATTACCCAGCAGCCGTACACCCCGAAGGTGTACTTGTCCCATTCGCGCTTGCTCTGCTCCCTCCATTTCTGCTCGTCTCCCGCGCAGAAGCGGATGCCGGTGGCCGCGTGCAGGTCGATGCCCACCGTGACGGGCTCGTCGTCCACGATCATCGTCAGCGGGTCGCCGTGCTGCATTCCGTTTATCTCCGCCGTGCCCATGTGCAGCTCCTCGGCCAGCACCTGCAGGTTGCGCCCGATGATGGGCGTAGGGACGGACATCACCTGTTTCGTCTCGGGGTCGATCTGCACGAAAGCCTTCGTGTGCCGTCCGTCTTCCGTCGGGGTGTCCGCGAGGATCGCTTTGCCCGCAAGTAGCTGTTTCTGCTGCTCCCGGTCATAGCGGTCCAGCGGCGAGGATTTCAGTACAGGATAGAAGAGCACGTCCACCTGTCCGTTCTCCATCCGGTAAAAGACCAGGCGGGTGCGGCTCTCTACCGTCTTCCCGTTCTCGTCGCTCACGCGCACGGGAAGTACGGGCGAGTGGCGGCCCTCGCACAGCTCGTCCAGCACGCGCATCGGTAGATCTTCGATCATCTCCTGCGTGAGGCCGAAGCGGGCCAGCGTCTGAAAAGGCAGTTCGTCAAATTCGAATCGTGCTGTTTTCATATTCTGATTATGTTGAAAAATTATACTCTGCAAAGGTATGGTAATTTTATTCTGTCTAACAAAAATAGTGTGTTATAAATCGTTGTGGCGCTCAATTTTTATATTCAGAATATGATTTTCATGCTAAAATCATATTCTGAATCGCTTAATTTCCATGTTTTCGGAAGAAAGTATGGCGACTTTGGCCCGCCGTCGGAAGCGGGCGTTATCTTTGCCGCATGAAAAGGATGTTGCTTTTGATGATGTGGTGCCTTTCGGTCTGCACGATACCGGCCGACGCGCGGTTCGCTACCGTAGCTGCCGTGCCGGACAGTTGCCGGGCGGCGCTGCTGCTTTCCGGTCCGGAGAACCCGTGGCCGTCGCCTGTGGAAGCGACCTCCGCACAGGATGCGACGTCCGTCGAGGCGCGTAAAAAGGAGTGGGTGGAGCGTTATCTCAGCGTGTGCTATCCGCTGCGGCATATCCGCGTCACGTCGCCCTACGGCTACCGCAGCGACCCGTTTACCGGGAAAAGGAGGTTTCACGACGGCCTCGACCTGCATGCGCGGGGCGAGGCGGCTCTGGCCATGATGGAGGGGGTGGTCGTCAGGGTCGGGCAGGACCGCAGTTCCGGCAAGTACGTGACCCTGCGGCACGGCAGCTACACCGTCAGCTATTGCCACCTCTCGAAGATACTCGTCGTCAAAGGAATGTCGGTACGTCCGCGCGATGCGGTCGGCGTTACCGGCTCTACGGGGCGCAGCACGGGCGAGCACCTGCACATTACCTGCAGACTCGACGGCCGGAGCGTCGATCCCTCGCTGCTGTTCGACTACATTGACTCCACGCGGCGGGAGTGCGTGCAAGCGCTGGCGGCGATGTAAAAGATTTACACCGCCGCCAGCGCTTTATTAAAGGATTCGGCGCAGGTATTGCCCTTTGCATACATCCCGGATTTATCGCTTCTCCGATTCAGGATATAAGGTGTTTGCCCCATACCGCCGCTTTTATCAGCAGCAGCGGCGGCATTGTGACGGTCTTGCCGTAGAAGATGGCCGCGACCACCTTGCCGCCGCATCGCTCGATCTCCTTCCGGTAGTCGGTCAGGCTCTGCCCGGTCGTTATTACGTCATCGACGATAACGATCTCTTTCCCTTCAATATCGCCCGTGATGCGGTAGTTCCGTTCCAAGACGCGCTTCTCGCCGCCCTTAACCGCGTGCAGGCTTTCCCGCGGCTTGAACACATCGACATCGTGCAGTCCCGATGTCAGTTCCGGTCGGTGCTTACCGATATATCCGTGGAGGCGCTTGAACCGTCGGACATACTTCGCGCCGTTACTGCACGGCATGAACATGACGTGGTACGGCCTGTCTTCCGTCTCCAAGGCGGCCATGCACGCCTTGAAGAACTCGATACCGTGTATTTTGCCCTCCTTGAAACGGTATAGCGAACGGCAGAACGCCCGCTGTTCGTCGCCGATTAGATCGTTCCACCGGGAGGGATAATAATACCCGTAGAAAGCCACCCGAATACCACGCAGTCTGAACGGCTTGAGCGGGTGATGGTCCTCGAACAGGTCGGGCCGTGAGAGGCAGAACATCCGGCAGGCATTACGATGACCGGCCATTACCGCCATCCGGCAGTAGCGGTCGCGCTCCTTGTCGCTCTCAGCCGTCCGCGCGGCGGCGAACGCCGCCTCCCCGGTTTTCCGCCGCCGTAACCGATGATGCTACAAAGCAAACTGAATCCACCGAGCAAAATCAGAAAAACAAGCCTTTCGTTCATGGTGATTCAGTTTGGGCGAAGTAGGGTATTGCTACCGGTGGCCGTCATGGAGTCGGAACGATTAAGGCTTCGAACGTATGCCATATTTTCCGGCATGAGGGGTCCGAAACTATCTTATTTCGGGTCAGATAATCACTGTGCTTGATACAGACGGTATTCGTGGAACCGGAGTTTTGCAACTGGGCGGCTATGCCGATAACCGATTTGTCCCGATGGTATTTTCCCTTCTTCTTTTCGTCGCGCACTTCCGTCAATTGCCCGTTTCCCATTTCAACTACTTTCAGGCGCGGCAGTCTCTTCGGATCGTGCAGTTCTACATAACTTTCCGCCCGATGGAAAATCTCTTCGTCGCCCTGCCGCATCAGCGGAAGGAGGATATTTTCCAGTTTGCCGGTCGGTTTCCCTGCTTCGGCAAAGATATGGGCGGCATAAGTGATGCCGTTGGTATGCCGGTATTGCTGCGGATTTCCTGATAGGGAAACCTCCGATTCCAATACCTTGGACAGCTCACGACAAACCTCCTGTAGCCGAGCATCGGACCCTTTCTGATCCGCATCGAAAAAATAGAGGACCGAGCATTGGGCTGTCGCTCCCGTTTTGATTTTTTTCTCCTCTGGCTGATGGCGACCATATATGCGGGCGACATCTTGTAGCAGTTTTTGTCGGGGCTCTACTTGGGAATCTCCCCCGATGGCATAAAGCAATACGAGCGCATCATCTTTGTGTGCGAGTACCTCCGACGGTAGACGTCGGTTCCGCACCTCTTCCAGTTTCAGCTGTTCGAGGTTTTCTCCGGCCGCCTCACTGGCAAAATATTTGTTCAGTGGAGCGGGAAACTCCCCGATAGGCTTTGAGTATTTTTGAAGGCCGTTCACCTGTAATATTCTGTACAGAAACGCCACATCGTGAGGTCCCTCGCATAATGCAAACAAAATCTTTTCCATGGCGTCTATCGAATATCGAGGTCGATAATATCTATCAGTTCTTTAAGTTCCTCGCCCTCCATATATCGGAAATCCACCGTATCGTCCTGGGTTGTGTACAGGGCGAAAGCCATCAAGTCCTCTTTCTGCGTTCTGGAGAATGCATCGACGCACTCCTTGCTATGGGTGGAGAGGAACAGTTGTACATTGTATTCCTCGGCCAGTTTCTGCACGAACTCGGCGAAGCGAACCAGCAGTCCCTTGTGGATCGCGCTGTCTATCTCGTCAATGCACAGTATGCCGTCGGAGCAATAGGCGAACAGCAGGGCTATCTCGAAGATGCGTTGCAGGCCCTCGCCGTACTTGGTCAGGTCGATACTACACTCGTGCGTCTTCGATGTGACGAAAAAGCGGTTTTCCCCATGGATATCGGTTAGTTCGATCTTCTCGATGGCCGGGTCGATATGTTGGCGGATAAAATTCGTGATCTCGTCGATGCGTTTCTCCTTTACGGCGCGTGCGTGTGCCTCTCGGAGTATCGAGTCGTTGTAGCGATAAGGGCTGGAAAAAGCCGAGCGACAAAGCTTTTGGGCTTTCTGGTAATAGAGTTCCGGTTCCCGATTCAGGTATAGATGCACGTAGCTGGAGAGCTCATCAGCCCCGGTATTCGCATCGATCCGTATCGTGGAAATATAGGAGTTTTTGTCGATATTTTCTTGCGCATCTTCCTTCGATATACGGACCTGCGTGTCCAACCCGTTGAAATGCCCGGCGATGTCGATAGGAGAGATGAAATTTTTGTCCACCCATAGGGCATTGAAATCCCGGAAAAACTTGCCGCGGAAACGCTCCAGGTCGAGAAAGGCGTTCAGGTCGTTGAGTTGCGCCAGCAGGTAGACGGCCTCCAGCAGGGAGGTCTTCCCGGAATTGTTCTCCCCGACGAAAAGGTTGATCCGGCGTAACTTTCCGATATTCAGATTGGCAATCTTGCGGTATCTGCGAATGTATAGGTCCGAATAGTGTGCCGACACCTGCAAGAAGCGCGGCGCCACATTGCTGTTTAATGACCCGATGCGAATCTCGCTCGGTGAAGGCAACAGCCTCTCCAATTTGGTCTTCAGCCGGCCGATGCGCGTGTAGTCGTCGTCCGAAAGGTAGTCGCTGAAATGCAACGCTGCATTCACCTCCGAGGCGATATTATCGAGCGCATTGTGCAGCCGCGTTTCGCATATGGCCTCGCTGGATGCGAACCCGATTGTGACGCTGCGACTCTCCTCCATCTTGACTAAGGCTTTCTCGTCTTCGACGAATTTCGCCAGTTCCCGGATTTCATGGCTTTTGGTGACGATCGGCTCCAGCTTGGTGATTTGTTCGTCCCCTGTCTCTTCGTCTCTTTGCACGCGCTCGGTAACCGAGATCCACGAGAATAGTCGCTCCTCACGGTCGAGGCGCGAGGGGGCGCGCAAGTCGTCGTTCCAGCCCAGCCAGTTTTTCAGGGCGGTATTTTTGATGATCTCTTCGAAGATGGAATACTTGTCCGTCTGGAATTGGTCCCCGTAATCGCTGCCTTTATATCGCTCGATTAGGGCCAGCGTCCGCATACTGCGGCGCAGGTAATGCTTGGTGATGCCCAGCGCGTTGCATATCTCGTCTTCGGTCATGCCGCACTCTTCGAGCAGGTCCCGGATCAGACGGGTCTGATTCACCGGGCTCCAGCGCCTTTTCCCGCTGATGTGGTTGAGTCCCATGGCGATCAACTCATGGCGGCGGTCTTGCCCCTGCAACTCGATCAACTCGACGCTCTTGAAATCGCTTTCGGTCAGAACGCCGACATCCATTCCCTTCTGGAATTGCTCATACAAGTATTTCAGTGTCGCGGTGCGACGGTTGCCCTCGATGACGACGTAGTTGTCTCCTAAAGGACGCACTTGTATGGGATCCTGCCGCAGCACACCGTTCGTTTTGAAGCTGTTAATTAGGTCTTCAATGTTCTCGTTGTTCCTCCCTTTGAGAAACTCAGCCGTGCGCTGCTGTATCCGGGACTCCGCAATCTGTCCGTCGGACACAGGCTTGTATTCTGGACGGTCGATGAAGCGGTAGTTGTTGGGGTCCAGCAACAACCTGTTCAAATGTTTTTTTATGGGTTTGGTTTCCATACTTATAGAGATTTTATTCAAATATAGTGAAAAACTGAGCTTGTAATGTTGGTTTACCGGTTTTTATGGATTCTTTACGCTCCCGGTGTGCTTTCGCCGTCGGGGCGGTTGATGCACTCCGGTCGGGGTCGCCGTCTGTATGGTATTTCCCTGAAGGTCTACCGGAAATTTCCTGCATCGGGAATATCGTTTTTTCGAGATCTCCGACAGGCAGTGTTGCTATGCGCGAAAGACCGTCTGCATCTGTTCCGGCAACCGCTGTTCGTTGCGAGGAAAGCCGGCGATAGGAATTACTCCAGCACATCGTCCAAATGGGCATAATTCAACAACTTGATCTTTCCTGCTGTATTTTCGAACGTCCCCGAATATACGACGGCCTTACCCTCTACGGGACTTTTGATCCAGTCGTCCATTTGTTTCAGCGTTTTCTCGAAATCCGCATGGTAGGTCATGGCCGACTTGATTTCGATACCGTACAATCCCGAACTTTTTTTCAGCACGAGATCGACCTCGTTCTGGTTCGAGTCCCGGTAGAAATAGAGGTTGCTCTCCTTGCCCCGGTTATATCGCCGTTTCAATGCTTCCATCACGATGAAATTCTCGAACAGCGCCCCCCGCATCTTATCCCGTGCAAGTTGTTTCGGAGATTCGATGCCGAGCAGATAGCAGGCAAGCCCCGTGTCCGTAAAGTAGAGCTTGGGTGTTTTGGTCAGTCGTTTGCGCGTATTCTCGAAATACGGGGGCAGCAGGGCCACGATATAGGATGCCTGCAAGACGGAGAGCCACGCCGTGATGGTGTGCGAACTGATACCGATTTCATTCGCCAGCTCGGAGGCTTTGAACAGCGAGCCGATACGCCCGGCGCAAAGACGGATAAACGTATGGAACTGCATCATGTCCTTGATTTGCAGCAAATCGCGCACGTCTTTGTCCAGGTAGGTTTTCATATAGGCCGGATAGAGGAATTTGGGCACGTTGCGTCCCGAATAAATCGCGGGATAGAACCCGTCCAGCAGCAGATGGTCAAGCGGCGTATCGGAGGCTATCTCCCGTATCTCGGAGTAGGACAAGGGCAGCAACTCGAATACGGCGGTACGTCCCGCTAGGGATTGAGTAATCCTTTTCAGCATGGCGAACTGCGAACTGCCTGAAAGGATGAATCGCCGGTCTGCGTCATCGTCCACCAAGCCTTGTATATACGACAAAAGATTCGGGGCATTATGCACTTCATCGAGAATCATGCCCTCCGCGTGCTGGTTCAGAAAAGCGACTGGGTCGTTTTCGGCAAAGCTCCGCACGTCGAGGTTCTCCAAAGAGTAGTACGGCAGGTGTGGGAACAGATTACGGATCAGTGTTGTCTTGCCGGACTGACGGGGACCGGTAACGGTTATGACCGAGAAATAGCGGTACGCCTCTTCTATCACGGCGGATAATTCCCTGCGGATATATTTTGGTTCCATATTCATTTATGTAATTTTGAAATACAACTGCAAAAATACATAAATTCTACTGCGGTGCAAATTTTTTAGAGTATTTTCTCCTGTCTCTCACCTCTTTTTTGTTGTACCTGCAATTTTCTCTCCTTTGCCGGCAGGCCTGTCTTTCTCTTTTCGCCGGCGAATGTAGGACGAAGCGCATCGACGCCAAACCGCATTCCATTCGGATAACGGAAACAGCCCCTGCAAGAAGCTGTTTCCGTTATCCGGGTTTGGCTTATGATGCCGCAGTTTCGTCCTTCCGTTGCCTTGAAAAGTTGAACGACAGACCTACCCAGCCGAGCGAAAGCAGGGAAAGAAAAGACAGCGATGAATGTTTAATCCATTAAAACGAAACGACGATGACAGACGAAATCAAGCAAGACGGCAAGACCGTATTGAGAAGCGAGGACGGGTTTTCTATCCCGATGTTTTTTAACAATCTATGCGGAAAGAACTTTTCAGGAAACAAGTACCGGAACTATATCAAGCATATAGCCCTCGGCGAAATGGGCTTCAAGCCCGGACGAATCGAGTTTTACAGGGACGGTGTGTTGCAAAGGACGGGCGAAATCCCGAATGAATAGAATATAAAAAGTGCCGATATGCAAACATCGGCACTTATACGTTATTCCATAAGCAATTCTATCTTCTTCGCTATCTCCTCAGAGGTCGGCAGCAACTCCTTGTAGGCTTCGGGCAGCTCCGGCGACAGGCTGTAAGTCGCCACCCCGATAGGCATTGTCGAGCTTTTCAGGGCGTATTCCACAATCATGCGGCTTTTCGATTTGCAGATGATGATACCGATAGCCGGGTTTTCGTGAGGCAGTCTTACGGTGTCGTTCAGCACATTCAGGTAAAATTCCATCTTGCCTTTATACTCCGGCAGGAACTCGCCGATTTTCAATTCAATCGCTATCATGGCCTGCAAACGCCTGTTGTACAACAGCAAATCTATGAAGTATTCCTTTCCGTCCACTTCTATCCGGTACTGGTTGCCGACAAAGGCGAAATCGGGACCGAACTCCATGAGGAACGCGCGGATATTCTTTATAATCGCTTGTTCCAATTCATATTCGGAATGTTCTTCCGAAAGGCCCACAAGGTCGAATGTATATTCGTCTTTCAGGGCAAGTATGGCTTGGCTCTTTATCTTCTCCGGCAAGGTCGTGTCGAAGTTGCTCTGACCGAGCAGATAATTTTCGTAGGTCTATGCTTCTATCTTGTTGATAAGCACATCTTTCGTCCAGCCGTATTTCTTGGTTGATAAGATGTAAAATTGCCGTTGTCGTGTCTCCTTGCATTTGGTCAGAATGACGATGTGCTTCGACCAGCTAATTTCTCCAACTAACGGTTGGAGAATTTCATTCGACCGGTATTCGGCATAAAAACGGGCCATATCCCACATATTGGAAACACCGAACCCCTTTATACCCGGAAACTCCTTCTGTATGTCCCGCGAAAGGTTCTCCACGACGGATTTTCCCCAGCCCAAGGCCGCTTGCTGTTCGGTAATCCGCCTGCCGATTTCCCAATACAAGGCGATCATCTCCTTGTTCACGGCCTTCAGCGCCTCGTATTGGGCCGACCGGATGCGGGAGGTTATCTCGTTTCTGAAATCGAGATATTCGGGAGATAAGATGGGAGTGTTCTTTTCAGCCATAGGTTATTCATTATAATCGGTTACAGAGGTAAGGTTTTGTTTCGATTACACACAGGATTCCCCTGTCCGATCCCATAGGATGTTCGGCCTGCCGGCAGCATGCCCCGTTTTACTGCCGATTCCGCCCTTTCTATACCGCTTCCGGTCTCCCGCTTCTATCTTTCCATCTTCCCTTTTTCATCTCTCCTTTCCCGCCGTCGGCCCTGTGCGCCCCTCGGGGGTTATTTTTCAGCGAAGGTAAACCGGCCGTTCCGCTCCGCCAAGGCCGGCTGCCGCCGCGGGTGATCCGTAAAAATCTTCCTCTCCGCCGTCGAGCGTATTTTTCCGTCCAGCCTTGTCGGATTGTTCCGGCCACCTTCTGCCTGCAGAAAAATAATCCCTGCGGGTCGCAAACGGACCGAACGAAGGGAACGAAAAACAAGGTTGAATGATGAGTTACAACAAACAGACATCGTTGGCGGCGAACGTGGAGGCCATCGAAACGGCGGTAAAAATCCACGTACAGGGCCGCAAAGCCATGGCAAAGGAGAAGGAGACGCTGTCCCGCTATTCCGGCTTCGGGGGCATCAAGGAAGTGCTGAACATCGGAACGGACAACCCCCTGCCGGACAACATGGCGGAGCCGATGAACCGCCTGCAGAAGGCCCTGCGAACTCTCGCAGGCGGAGAAGAGACAATGTATCGCAAGCTGACGGACAGCCTCAAGGCCTCTGTCCTCACGGCCTTTTACACGCCGCAGTTCCTCGTGGATGCCGTAGCGCGGCAGATACGCGCCGCATTCACGGAGTACGGCCTGCCGATGCGCTCGCTGCTCGAACCGAGCGCGGGCATCGGCGGCTTCCTGCCCGCAGCCCTGCCCGACACCCGCCGCTACGCCTTTGAAAAGGATTGCATCTCGGGGCTTATCCTCTCGCTTCTGCACGACGATACCACGACAGTTATCGACGGCTTCGAGACAATCGGCGGGCAGGATTTCGGGCATACGACCTTCGACGTCATCGCTTCGAACATTCCTTTCGGCGACTTCCGCGTGTTCGACGCCGACTTGTGGAAAAAGGGCGGCATCTACGAACGCTCCACCAAGACGATCCACACCTACTTTTTCGTCAAGGCCATGGAACAGCTCGCCGAGGGCGGCCTGCTGGCCTTCGTCACGTCGCGGGGCGTAGCCGACACGCCGGGCAACAAGTTTGTGCGCGAATACCTCGTCGGCCACGCCGACCTTATCAGCGCGATCCGTCTGCCCGACGCGCTTTTCCTACCCACGAGCGGCATCGAAGTCGGCAGCGACCTGCTCGTATTCCAGAAGCACACCGGCAAAGCGGCACTCTCGCTGCGGGAGAAGATGTTTTTGCAGTCCGTCAGGGAGAAAGCCGACGCGACAGGAATCGTGACCGAACCCGCGAACAGACTTTTTTCCCTGCCGAAGACCTCCCTCGCCACAGACAGCCGCATCGTCGTGAACCGGTACGGCAAGCAGGTGCGCAAATATCAGTGGCTGGGCGACGAAGCCGCCATGTCGCAATACCTCTCCGCGTTGCTCCGCCACGATTTCGCCCGCAGTTTCCGCAAGGAGCTGTTCTCCGGCGGAGCAGGGGATACCGCGCCCGTGCAGATGTCCCTGTTCGGGATGCCGGCCGCCGGCGCGACGCGGCCCGACCGGGGGCGGCGGGCCTACACGGGCACGTCGGAGGAGTGGATGAAGGACGGCGCGATGGTCGCCTTCGAGGGGCAGGTAGGTACGCTCCGCTACCGCAAGTCCGATCATTATGAGGAGGTCGCCGTCGATTTCGTGCCGGTGGACGAAGGCAAGGTCAACGCGGACAGGGCCGCCGACTATTTCCCCGTCCGCAAGGCATATTTCGAACTCTCCGGCAGGGAGCGGGACGAGCAAAAGGAATACCCGGCACTGCGGGCGGAGCTCAACGCCCGCTACGATGCCTTCGTCGCCAAATGGGGCTGTTTCCACGACAACGACAACCGGGAGTTTATCATGCTCGACAGCCTCGGCTCGGAGGTGTTCACGCTCGAAATGCAGCTCGGCGGGGATATTGTCAAGGCCGACATCCTGCGCGAACCCGTGGCATTCACGAAGACGGACCCGCATCGCAAGCTCACGCCCGACGAGGCGCTGGCGAGCAGCCTGAACTTTTACGGCCGCGTCGATATGGACTATATCGGACAGGTGACGGACCTGCCCGAAGAGGCGGTCATCGGTGCCCTGCGAGGCGAAATGTTCTACAATCCCGTCAGCGGGGCGTGGGAACACAAGGGCCTCTTTCTTGCCGGGAACGTTATCGACAAACATCGGGCGATCGTCTCCTGCCTGCCCGATCTTTCGGACAGGGAGCGGGAGTGGACGGAAATCGCCGTAAAAGCGTTGGAGGCGGCCGTACCCGAAGCGATACCTTATGAAGAGCTCGACATCAACATGGGTGAGCGGTGGATCGACACCGGGCTATACGCCGATTTCGCCTCGGAACTTTTTGGAGTCGAAGCCGAGGTGATGTATTTCGATGTGAACGACACGTATGTAGTACGCTTGCAGGGCTATTCCCCGGTGGCTTACAACACCTATTCCGTTCGTAACTGCAACGGCGAAGACCTCTTTGTACATGCCCTTCATGATAC